>WNGK01000827.1_pt1 | contig 37530 bp, 29 predicted proteins | sample 5400601 | NCBI WGS metagenome assembly WNGK01 (sample SAMN13153376, study PRJNA577476) | soil metagenome | isolation source: 60 cm soil or saprolite under Garry oak tree replicate 1 | place: USA:California | collected 2016-06-15 | reverse complement strand
TTCCAGTGTGGCTCCTTTGGTTTCCGGGTACAAGAACAGGACGACAAAGAATTGCAACACCATCATCGCGGCAAAGAAGAGAAAGGGAACGCCGTGAGAGAGTGCAAACAGTACCGGAAAAATCCAAGAAATCACTGCGTTCATAACCCAGTGAGATGAACTTCCCAGGCTTTGCCCCTTGGTGCGCACGCGAGTGGGAAAAACTTCACCGATATAAACCCAAATCACCGCGCCTTGCGAGATCGCGAAAAATGCGATATACGCTACCAGCAGCCAAAGCAAGTAATTCTGGTGAGCATGCGTTAGAAAGATGGCGGCAAGGCCGGACAGACACGCGACCAGGCCGGCCGACCCGATCAGCAAGAGCGTCTTGCGGCCAAGTTTGTCGATCACCGTCATGGCCAGCAGGGTGGCGCACAGGTTCATGGTGCCGACGGCGACTGGTCCGAGTTCACCGGACACTTTGCTGAATCCAGCGGCTGAAAAAATGTCATTCAGGTAGTAGAGAATGGCGTTGATGCCAGCGAGCTGATTGAACATCCCAATCGTAATCGCCAGGAAGATAGGGAAGCGATACCTCTGCGAGAACAGCGGCTCGGTTTTCTGGGCGCGTTCGAGATGAATGGAGTCGACGATTTCCTTCAGCTCGCCGTCGGGATCGGATGATCCAATCAACTGCAGAACCGAGCGTGCTTCCTCCACGCGGTTTTGGGTAGCAAGCCAACGCGGGCTGCGGGGAATACCGAAAAGAAGGATCAAGAACAGCACAGCAGGCACCGCCGCAACCCCGAACATCCAGCGCCAATCGTTTGCCCTCAGCCCCAGCCGTGCAATTTGGTAATTCGAAAAATAGGCAAGAAGAATGCCGATGACGATGTTGATTTGAAAGAGGCCTACGAGTCGGCCGCGCCATTTTCCTGGTGCGATCTCGGCAATGTACACTGGGCCAAGCACCGAGGAGCCTCCGATGCCGAGTCCTCCGAGAAATCGCGCAAAAACCAGGATGAGCCAGTTGAAGGCCAGCGCGCATCCCAACGCGGAGAGAACATAGAAGACCGCGAGGACCCGCAGGGTCTCACGGCCTCCCAGCCGCTGGCCGATCACACCAGCCGACATCGCTCCGAGAACCGTGCCCCACAGAGCGATCGAAACGGTAAGGCCCAGAGCTGCGGGCGTGAGCCCGTAGACGAGGGTAAGCGCGTGCGTAGTGCCGGAGATGACGGCCGTGTCGAAGCCGAACAGTAACCCGCCCAATGCGCCGACGACGGTGGCTTTTGCAAGATAGGTGTTCACTCTCATCGGCTCCGCGCTGTTTGCCGAGAAGATTTCCTTGCGAAGCGGATTCGAATTGTCTTGATCTCGTACGGCTTTGTGTGAACGGTCACGGCGCCGTCTTGAACAGAAAGTTCCGCCAAAGGTTTCTCCATGAGATCGGTTTCCCAAGCTTTTTCCGCACCGGCCGGAAGCTGCAACTTCACGTCTGTTTCTTTCCCTGCCCACTCATAAAACCTCAGGATGAGCGCGCCATCATCCTCCGCCTTTTTCGTGGCCGTCAAGACAACATTTTCCGGCTGAACCTCCAAGAAAGAATATTCGTTCTTGAGTTCTCCTTCGTGCCTGTCAAGTTGCCTCACAAGCAGCGGATAGTTGAGTTCATATCCGCGCCGCACCGTCAACGCATCGCGCCAGCTTCCGCCGTGCGCATAGAGCGAATACGTGAACTCATGTCGCCCTTCGTCGGCATGCGGATCCGGCCATTCCGGCGAGCGCAGCAGCGAGAGCCGCAGGACGTTGCCCTTCGCGTCGTAGCCGTACTTGCAATCGTTCAAGAGGCTGACGCCGTGAGTGGCATCGGAGAGATCCGCCCAATGCAGCGCCGGCACTTCGAATTTCGCCTTTTCCGCAGGGGTATTGCGCGTCGTCGGGCGTTCAATCGAACCATAGGGAATTTCAAACGTGGCTTTCTCGCTGTGCGCGCTCGAGGGCACCGCCACTTTCAGCAGAATGTGCTTCTCGTGCCAGTCGGCTGTCATGTTCACGTCCACGCGCGGAGAGCCCGCAGTAATCGTAATGTCGCGCACGAACGTGGAGTTCTGGAAATGATTTTTCACGCGCAAGATCGCGCGTAAGGGCCCGCTTTCCACCAATTTGACTTCATCAGCATGATCGAGATCCCAATGCTCTTTTTCAAAATCAGCGTCAATGTTCCACGCGTCCCACTGCTTGGGTTTGTCTCGGAATGTCTGCAATAGATTTCCGCACGCGGATTGTGTGGGCCCTCCCGTGTCTGTTTCCGAGGCCGCCAGCGCCTCGGTCTTGCTCCATTTATCGAAAAGACTGGTCATGCACCCGGTTTGCGGGTCCACTTTCAGCCTCAAGAGGTCGTTTTCGAGCGCGTTGCCGGAAGCCATGAGTCCCGATTGCGCCATTTCTTGTTTTGCGGCGCCGCGAACGTAATACGTGCGGTACCCAAGACTAGGAACACTCGCTTTCAGCAAGAGCCGGACGCGATGCGTGGCAGCGTCGAACGCAAGAAGCTGAGATCGAACCGGCTTGCCGGTGGCGTCAACCACTTCTACGGCTGCCGCCGCTGCGGGCAACTGAACATCGGCTTCCACCACTTCGTTGCGCGGCCAGGACATCGAATTAAACACCGCGACGGGAACACCGGGCCCGCTGGTGTGGATGTGCGCGGCAATTTCCGAGAGCGAGCCATCAAGAATTTCGTGGCCCACGCGGCTGACGTCTTCGAGATTTCGCTTGGCGTCCAGATAATTTACGGCGATTCCCGAGCCCGGCAGGATGTCGTGGAAATCGTCGAAGAGCAGATCCTTCCAGCAGCGCTCGAATTCTTGCGACGGATAGACGCGCCCGTAGAGCGTGGCGAACGCGGAAAATTTTTCGGCATTCAAGAGTAATTCTTCTGTGGTGCGAACACGCTTCTTGGTTTCGGCCTGCGTGGTTTGAACCCCGCGGTGATACTCAAAATAGAGTTCATCGCGCCAAGTCGGCACCTTCATCGTGGGGAGTTTTTTCTCCAGGTCGTCAAAGAAGGATTTTGCCGTGCTGAAGCGGATGTTGGGATAAACAACATCAGGTTTCATCCACCGCACTGCGTTGTCCAGCATCGTTCGGGTCGGTCCGCCACCGTGATCGCCAACTCCGTACAGATGCAAGATCTCGGATTGTTGCTTTGCGTCCGTGCCGTAGAGCGACGGGATCCAAACCGAAAGATCTTTGGCCATTTGCGCCGGATCGATTCCCGCCGCGTAATCATGCGGAAAATAAGTCAGGATGCGGCTGCCATCCGGCGACTCCCACCAGAAAAGCTTGTAAGGGAAAGTGGTGAACTCGTGCGCCCACATCAGTTTTTGCGTCACGAAGTGATCGATTCCCGATTTTTTGTAAATCTGTGGCAGTTGCCAGCTGTAGCCAAACGAGTCCGGATTCCAGCCAATCTTCACGTCGATCCCGAATTTGTCGTGGAAATAATGTTTGCCGACAAGGATCTGCCGCACGAGAGATTCGCCGCCTGGCATGTTCAAATCCGGTTCGACCCACATGCCACCGATGACTTCCCAACGGCCCTCTCGCACGCGCTGTTCGATTTCTTTGAACAAGTCTGGATATTTTTCTTCCATCCAGACGTAGGTGCGCGCCGACGACATAGTGAATTTGAAGTCCGGATACTCGCGCATGAGATCGAGCACGCTGCGGAATGTATTCCGCACCACTTCAACAGTTTCCGTCCAGGGCCACAGCCACGCCATATCGACGTGCGAGTTACCCGCCGCACGAATAGTGAATTGCTTCAGCCAGGGATCGAGCACCTTAAGCTTCGCCTGCGCCTGTCGCAGTGATTCATCAAACGCCGATTGATCACCACGGTCCAGTGCGGCGAAATCGATCGCCTTGACGCTCGCATCAATCTGGGCCTCGCGCTCCGCTTTGCCATCGGAAAATGCTGCCGCAAGCGGCCGCACGGACAATATTTCTTCCCGCAGGACATTCGGGTCCGGCCGGCTGGGCGCGGCCTCTAGATTCAGCCTGCTGCGGTACATCTGGGTCCCGACGGGCGCGTTATCCACCCGCACCGCGATCAGGAACTTCTGCCCCGGTTGCGCGTTTTCCGCGAGCAGGATGGGTTGCTGGGTGTCTTCCTCGCCGCGCTCCACGAGCGAGCCGTTCGAAAAAACCGTGATCGTGATCGAGTCATTGCTCGTAAACAGAACTTCCAATTTCACGCGCGTTCCGCGCACCGCGTACCCATTTAGTTTCTCCGGGATTTCGATCACGTGCCGCAGCACGCGCGCCCCGGTCTTCCATTCCTCTCCTGTCTTTACCACCGGCCAATCCGCGTCATTTAGGCTGGGATCCTCGGGATGCGCCAGGTCCTCGCGGTAACGCCACTCCGGCAGCGCTACAGTTTGCAGTGATTCCAGCCGATCAAGAATTGGCTTGTAGGGGTCTGGCGGCTTGTCCGTCTGTGCCAAGCAAACTCCTGCTGGCACTAAAATAGCGAACGAGGCAACGACAACCAGGTTTTTCATGGTGGCTCCGTCAATTTCGGGAACGGCCGCTTTGTGGAAGCGCTAGCAATCGCTTCTTCACTGTTGACGAGCGGCGACGGTACTGTCAATCCACTTTGGTGTCATTTGGACCTTCCCGCGTAAGCAATTCATAGGCCTGTAGATACTTTCAATCCTTCCCCGCATTAGAACCGCTACGTCGGACTCAGCAATGCCGATTTTTCGCCCATGCTGTACTATGAATTGCTTATGCGCATCCTTCCGGGACTGTTGGTTCTCACCCTTGCCGTCGGGCCCCTTCCGGTGCATCAATCAGTGAAACCTCCGGACCAACCCAAACCGCTGGCGGGCAAGTTCACCGACGTCACCCGCGACCTTGGCGTCCGGTTCCAATACTTCTCTTCTCACACGCCTAAGCATTACCTGCCTGAAACAATGGGGGCTGGTGTCGCTCTTTTTGATTACGACAACGACGGACGGCTCGATATTTTCTTCGTAAACGGCGCTCCACTAACGGATCCCACGTCCAAAGGCAGCACCCCCCAAAAGACCGGGCCCAAATATTGGAATCGCCTGTTCCACCAAAAACAAGACGGCACGTTCGAGGATGTAACCGAGAAGGCCGGATTGCAGGGTGCCGGGTACGGCATGGGTGTCGCCGTCGGCGACTACGATAATGATGGCTTTGAAGATCTTTACGTGACCGCCTACGGCGGCAACAAGCTCTATCACAACAATGGCGATGGCACGTTCACAGACGTCACGGAAAAGGCCGGAGTCGGCGGCAGCGGTTGGTCCACAAGTGCAGCCTGGGTGGACCTGGACAATGACGGCTTACTCGATCTCGTGGTCCTCCGGTACGTCCAATGGGATTTTGACGATATCTGGTGCGGTGAGCACAAGGAAGGTTTCCGTTCCTACTGTCACCCCGACATTTTCCAGCCCATCACGCCGCTTGTCTATCACAATGACGGGAACGGCCACTTTACCGAAGTCTCTCAGAAAATCGGTCTCTCCAAACCAGGCAAAGGTCTGGGCATCGCCATCGCGGACTATGACCGCGACGGACACATCGATTTGTTCGTGGCCAACGACTCAATGGTCGAATTCCTCTACCACAACAAAGGTGACGGAACTTTTGAAGAAGTGGGCCTCCCCTCGCAAGCCGCCGTAGACGGCGATGGCCGCACCTACGCCGGCATGGGCGTCGACTTCGCCGACTATAACAATGACGGCTGGCCGGACCTGATCATCACGGATCTTGCCAACCAACGCTACGCCCTCTACCAAAACAACGGTGACTCCAGTTTCACCTATGCCAGCTTCAGCACCAACATCGCGCGCGCCACCATGCTGCACTCTGGATGGGGCGTTCGCTTTCTGGACTACGACAACGACGGCTGGAAAGATCTTCTCGTCGCGCAGGGCCATGACCTAGACACCGTGGAGCTGAACTATCCCAATCTTCGATATCGCGAACCGATGCTTCTCCTTCGCAACACCGGCAAGGAGTTCGTGGATGTCTCCGCCGACTCCGGCCCCATTTTTCACGCCTCCTGGCTCGGTCGGGGCATGGCCGTCGGCGACATTGACACTGATGGCCGCGTCGACGCCGTGGTTACCTCGAGCGACGGTCCCGTCTACATACTTCACAACGAAACGCCCACTCAAAATCATTGGCTCACACTCAGACTCGTCGGCCACAAAAGCAACCGTGACGCGATCGGCGCAGAAGTCAAGCTCGTGACCGCAAGAGGCCAGCAATTCGCCACTGTCTCAACCGCAGGCAGTTACTTATCCGCCAGCGATAAGCGCGTCCATTTCGGCTTGGGCTCAGAACCACTCGCGCAAACGATTGAAATCCGCTGGCCCAGCGGCATTCTCCAAACCCTCAAAAATGTCCGCTGCGACCAATTCCTGCAGGTGGACGAACCGCTCGCGGGAGATGTCCCTAAATGAAGCCGCCCTTGCTCTCCCGCCGTTCGATGTTGTGCGGTTCGTTGGTGTTCCTCTTGCTCGCCGCCTCCGTCTCGACACGCTTGGCTCTTAGTCAGCAACCCGCCCAACCAGCCACCCAGCAACCGCAAAATCCCGCCCCCGCCACGCCGTCCGGCATGTCCACCGGCGGCGCCCACGCTCCGGTGAAGGATGCAAAGTCTCGTCCCATTACGGCCGGCGGCTTCGTGGACGGCGCGCCCATCGTTTTCCTCGACATCACGAAACAATCCGGCCTCGAGAAGTTTCACCATCGCTCCGGCTCTCCCGAAAAATCCACCATCCTCGACGCACCCGGCTCTGGCGTAGCGCTCCTCGATTACGACAACGACGGCTGGCTGGACATTTACCTTCTCAACGGTTCCACCGTCGCCGCGATGAAAGGGAAGGAAGCGCCGCCCCACGCCATGCTCTTTCACAACAATCATGACGGCACCTTCACCGACGTCACCGACAAAGCCGGTGTCTCCAACGACCGCTGGGGGTTCGGCGTTGCTGTCGCCGATTACGACAATGACGGCTGGCCGGACATCTACGTCGCCAACTACGGCAAGAATCGTCTCTTTCACAACAATCATGACGGCACCTTCACCGACGTTGCCGAAAAGGCCGATGTCGAGCTCGGTGGCTGGTCCACCGGTCCTACTTGGGGCGATTACGACCGCGACGGTCTGCTCGATCTCTTCGTTCCCGGCTATGTAAAACACGATCTCGATCGCCCGCTCCTTGCCGGAAAGAACGGTGTTCCCGAAGGCGCATGCCAATACCGTGGCGTCAACGTTTTTTGCGGTCCCACGGGACTCCTCGGCGAAAGCGATCATCTCTTTCACAACAACGGTGATGGCACCTTCACTGACGTCAGTGTCAAAGCCGGCGTCGCCGATCGCGAAGGCCGCTACGGCTTCGCTTCCGTCTTTGTTGCTCTCGACGACGACGGCTGGCTCGACCTCGTCGTCGCCAACGATTCCACTCCCAACTATCTCTATCGAAATCGTCGCGACGGCACCTTCGAGGACGTCAGTTACTTCAGCGGCTTTGCCGTCAATGAAGAGGGCCGCGCGCAGGCTTCCATGGGCATCGGTGTCGGAGACTACAATCGCGATGGCAAGCTCGACCTCTTTGTCACTACATTCTCCGACGACTACAAGACTCTCTATCGCAATGATGGCGGCGCGAATTTCACCGACGTTTCTTTTCGTGCCGGCCTTGGCAATCCTACGATTCCGTTCCTCGCCTGGGGCTGCGGTTTTCTGGACTTTGACAACGATGGCCTCCTCGGCATTTTCATCGCCAACGGCCACGTCTATCCCGTCGCGGACCGCGCCGAGTGGGGCACTACCTGGGCCGAGCGCCCGCAGCTTTTCCGCAATCTCGACGGCGCAAAATTCCAGGAAGTGCCTCCCGCGACCGGCACCGGACTCGCTGTTGTCGCCTCCTCGCGCGGCGCCGCCTTCGGCGATTTATTCAACGACGGCCACATCGACGTCGTGCTGAACAATATCGACGCGCCGCCCACGCTTCTTCGCAACGCCGTCAAGAACGAAAATCATTGGCTCACTTTGAAATTGGTTGGTGGCCCGAAGAGTCCGCGCGATGCCATCGGTGCAAAAGTGTTTCTCACTGCAGGCGGTGTCCGGCAACGAGCGGATGTTTTCAGCGGCGGCAGCTACGGTTCCAGCTCCGATCCGCGCGTCCATTTCGGGCTTGGCGCAGCATCCAAAATAGATAAACTGGAAATTCGCTGGCCCAGCGGCGCCGTCGAAGAAATCTCTGCCCCCGGGATTGACCGCATCCTTACGGTAGTCGAGGGCAAGCGCATTACGTCGTCCCCATGACCGGAAAGTCTTAGAATCCTGTTCCAGTCACCAATCGCCTCCCAACTGCTTGTAACTTCCCCCTACGCTCTCATTCCTGGAATTGGTACAGCTTGCCCCTCCAGCCAGGTACCCCTCTCCGCTCTAATTCATGGGGAAGAAATGCCCGTAGTGGTTTTGTTCTCAACCATTTAGCCGGGAAGGTAGGAATGACACCCTGAGGCATTGACTCCCCCAAGTTTCTTCGCAAGACTCCGCGGCAACGGTCGAGGGCTGTCGAGGTTTTCGTGTTTTCGCTCAGTTCTAAACAGTTGGGGGGGCTTACATGAAATGTCTTTTGCGTTACATGATTGGCTTTGGCGATGGAATCAAAAACACTTGCTTTCTTGCTATGTTGACTGTGGCTCTCCTGCTGCTATCCTCTCCGGCCGGTTTGCGCGCCCAAGCTCTCAGCGGCGTCACCGGAACTGTCACTGATCAATCCGGCGCAATGGTTCCTGACGCCAAGGTTACTGTCGCCAACACCGCGACGAGTGTCGTGAGTACTGGCGTCACCAGTTCGGCCGGCACCTACACTATCACCGACCTGGCCCCTGGCGCCTACACCGTCAAGATCGAAAAAGCTGGGTTTGCCACTTCGGTGAGCCACAACGTCATTGTCGAAGTTGGTAGGAACGCCAGTGCGGACGCCGTTCTCAAGCCAGGCAGCGTCACCGAGAATGTCGAAATCATAGCGCAACCGATCTCCCTGGAGACTTCGGAGCCGGAACTCGGAGCGTCACTTGAAACCAAAGTTGTAAACGAACTTCCGCTGCCTCTGGGCTCGGACATCGGCGCGCGTGGACGGCAAATTGACAACTTTCTGTTCATTGTGCCAGGGGTGACCGGTGGTGGTTTCAGCCACCGCATCAATGGCGGTTTGGACTTCCAGAATGAGGTGGTGTTTAACGGAGTGGCTGTCGCCCAGTCTGAAACGCAAGGCCTACAAACGAATATCAACCCACCTTTCGAGATGGTGAGTGAGTTCCGCGTTCTGACCTCGGCGTTTTCTGCTCAATATGGACTCGCCCAGGGAGTGGCGTCCTACCAATTTGCTTCGGGCACGAACACCTTTCACGGTGATGTTTTCGAGATCATGCGCAACAGCTATTTCGATGCGAGAGACGCTGCCACGGCGGCCGCGGGTGGCCCAGCGCCCGTGGATCATGAAAATAATTACGGATTTACCGTTGGTGGGCCCGTTTATCTTCCGAAGATATACCGCGGAAAAGACAGGACCTTCTTTCACGTAAGTTTGGAGTGGTATCGCTTGAATCAAGGAGTAACAGGTACCATGACTGTTCCAACTGCAGCCATGGTCGGAGGCGACTTCAGCGCTTTCCCGCAGCCGATTTATGTTCCCGGTGGCTTCGTGGCTCCTTCGGGGTGCACGGCGCCCGCGTCGGGATCACAGTGGGCGGGAAACAAAATCCCGTCGGCATGTTTCAGTAGTATCTCGGCAGGCTTGCTGTCTTCAAAAAACACGCAAATACCGGCTCCAGACGTTCCCGGAGCTGGTTTCTTGCACAATAAGCTGGCCGATTTGAAGAGCCTTCCGACTAGGAATACGCTGGGAGGTTTTTCGATAGACCACAATCTTTCAGATAAACAAAAACTCCACGGCAGTTACTGGCGCAATGTTTACAACACGCCTGCAGAGGACAATAGCGCTCCCTTCGCAAACGGCCTCTCAGATTTGAAAAACGAGCCTCGAATTGGAACGGGACTCTTCTTGACCTACTCCAACGCGATATCGAGCAATCTGGTGGTGACGGCGGGGCTCGGCTGGATGGGGGAAATCAACAACGAACTCAATGCGCATCTTGGAAACCCGTTCGCGGCCGTTGATAAGAGTGAGATTCTTCCTACAATTTCCTTCTCTGGCGATTCATTCGCCCCCACCACGTGGGGAGTGAACGGTAACGGCGAAACGTTTTCGATCAACCGTAAATTGGGCATCAGCCTTGACAACAATTGGCTTTGGATTCGTGGACGGCACACCTTCAATATTGGTTGGGAGATCCGCCGCACCTACCAGGACGACCACGAATGTCAGAATTGCGGGGGCAACTTCACTTTTAGCAGCCTCACAACCAGCAACGGCCTTACGAGCGGCGCTCTCAACGAGAACAACACCGGCAGCTCCTTCGCTAGCTTCTTGTTGGGTATGCCGGACTCCGCCGGGCGCCATTTTGCCCTGGAAACGAAACTTCGAAACTTCTACATCGCGCCGTACGTTCAAGACAATATCAAAATCAACCCAAGGCTGACGGTCGATGTTGGCGTCCGCTGGGAAATTATGCGGCCCTTCACCACCGAGGCGGTTACTGGCCAGCCTGTCAACCAAATCGTCTTCTTCGATCCGAAGGCTCCCAATCCCGGCGCTGTTAGCAACAGCAGCGGGAAGCCCCTCCTCGGCGCCGCAAGCGTCCTAGGCACTTGTTCTGGTTGTGTTGGGTATGATCGCGCCGACACCCGCTGGGGTCATTTCAGCCCGCGGCTTGGCCTCGCTTATAAGCTGAATGATAAGACGGTCCTTCTCAGCGGCTATGCGTTGAACTTCCTGGACACTGGCGCATACGAATATGGCGTCAATAAGGTAGCCGTCAACTACGGTAATCTTCTGGCAAGTGATTTCACGGCGAGTTCAAACGGTACGAATACACCTGGCTATTGCAACGTCTCCCCGAACTGCACTTGGGATGCTTTCCACATGCCTTTGCCTTCTCCCCTCCCGTTCAGCCCGACTATTGCCAATGCCACGGGCAACCTGCATCAATTCGGAAAGGACCGGGGAGGAGCCTCCTACGTTCAGGCCTGGAATGTGGCGGTACAACGGGAGTTGCCGCGGAATTTGTTCCTGTCCGTGGCTTATATCGGGAACAGGGGTACGCACTTGGTATCCCGGTTGGATACTCCCAACCAAGTCCTTCCCAGCTTCCTGAACCTTGGTTGCGTTCTTCTAGAGCCATGGACGGCGACGACTAACTCGGGCAGTTGCGTATCGACGGCAACGCCGCAATCGGCTTTGCAGAATCTCGGGTTCGGCAAAGATGCCACCGGCTTCTTCAGCCCGTATGCCAATTTCCTCAATGATTTCGGGGCGGGGCAAACGCTAAACCAGGCGATCCGTCCCTTCCCGCAGTACTTCGGCATGGTCGATAATTTCGATCTCTCAGGTGTTGACCACTACAATTCCGTCCAAGCCGAAGTTCAAAAGCGCTTCACGAGCGGCGTGAGTTTCCTGGTGGCCTACACTCTTTCCAAGACAATGTCGAATGCCGATAGTGGCTTCTCGACATTCGACGAGACCCCAGTGGATAAGTTCAACAAGAAGCAGCTTTGGGCCATCGCGGGCGATGACAGAGAACATGTATTGAACGTCAGCGGGCTCTACGAGTTGCCTCTGGGCCCCGGGAAGCGCTTCCTCAACCGGGGCGGTATGCTCGCAAAGAATCTCCTGAACGGCTGGCAGTTCGGAGGTGTTTTCCAGTACTCGAGCGGAACTCCGCTTAGGATCGGTGCCAACGGCAGCCCTCTGCGTACTGGAAACATTGCCAATCTTGTCGCGGGGCAGTCGCTGACCCTTGATTACAATAATTATTACAAGGGCCTGCCTGTCTTCAACACCGGCGCCTTCTCCTCGCCTGGAAGGTTCGCGGTGGGAGATGCTTCGCGACGAATTGAAGGTCTCCGCACATCCTTCAACGCCAATGAGAACATTAATTTGGCCAAACACTTTTATTTCAGCGAGCGCGTCGGCGCGGAACTCAGGATGGAATTCTTCAATATCCTCAATCGAATGCAAATCTGCGATCCAGAGACTAATGTGGATAACGCCAACTTTGGGAGAATCAACGGCGGCTCCGTCTGCCAGAAGAACAGCCCTAGAACGGGACAAGCCTTCTTCAAAGTTAGCTTCTGAACCCTACTGGAGCACACCCCTCCAGTATTGTAAGTCGAGGGAGCCGGGGCTCATTGAGCCCCGGCACTTTTTCTTGTTTTTTTCCCACTGATAAACATCGAGCTGCGGGTGAATTTCGAGCCGCTCCTGCAACCGTTCAACCTCAATTGAGTGGCATTCAATCTCTTTCCACCCTTCGCTGTATAACGCTTTGGTAAGTGCCATCCCCATGCTATGCTTCACCGTGTTTGCTGACTTCTACCTCCGGCCACCCATTCTCTTTACTGTCGGGAAATTTCCGGCTACGACGGAACTTGTTATACCCCACCCTCCCCTCATACCTCTTTGCCCACCTGCGTCGAACACCTTAGCTCCTTCATTTGCCACACATCCAAGAAATTCGCCCGTAACTCTTTTCCTTGCCACACTTCCGAAATCGCCACATTTTAAGTACTTTCTCTGCCACAAATCCGACACCCCCCCGGGGGCCCCTGGCGTTTTGTTAACTAGGTTTTTCCGCATTGCGGCCACCGTCTGTTTGCTGTTGGTTTTCTTCATCGATGTGGCTTCCGGGCCCACATCGTCGCCTCGCACCGAATCGCCGCTATCGTTCCTGGCCAAGCCGCCCGCCTCCTCCGGCCAGTCGTCGACGAGTCGCGCGACACCGCCCACGGAGTCGGCCGACATGCCTCTCGCCGAAGCTCACTCCCTTCTGGAGAAAGGAAACATGAACGAGGCGGAGCGCCTCGTTCGTCAATATCTCCAGACCCATCCCGATTCCGCCGATGGCCACTTCCTGCTCGGGCACATCCTCTTCCGCGAAATCCAAAGTGAAGCAAGACTTGAGAAGCAGTTGGAGGGCGTACAGGTTCTCGGCGCAGGCGCTTCATCAGCGAACCATGGTGAAGAAAAGGCCAGGGCTTCTCTTGCGGAGTTCACTGCCGGCGCGAAATTCCACTACCCCAGCGCTTCCGATCTGAAAGTTGTCGCGCTCGACTACGTTTTGCTGGGCGACTACGTGGATGCAGACAAATGGCTGACGAATATGCTGCAGTGGACTCCCAACGATGCCGAAGGCTGGTATTACTTAGGCCGGACAAAATATAACGAAAATAGATTCGCGGAGGCCGTCGACGCCTTCCAACGTTGCTTGAAGCTGGACCCCAGGAACCTCAGGGCAGAGGACAATCTGGGATTGTCATATGCGGGGCTTGGTCGCAAGGAAGAAGCGGCAGCAGCATATCAGCAAGCCATCGACTGGCAGTCGGGAGCCGTCCTAAAAAACCCTGGACCGTACATCGATCTCGGCGATCTTCTCCTGGACGAGAATCGTAATGAGGAAGCCGTTTTCTATCTTCTCCAGGCGATTGGGGTGGCTCCGCGCGAGTCTCGAGCACACGAACTGTTGGGGAAAGCCTACGCTCGCCTGGAGCAACTCCCAAGGGCACAATCGGAACTGGAAAAGGCCATCGAGCTCTCTCCCCAAAACGCCAGTCTCCATTGCATGTTGGCTCCTGTCTATAGCAAGCAGGGCTTTGCCGATAAAGCAAGAATCGAATTCGACCGGTGCGCGACTCTGGCGGGAAGCCACTCTGTCCCCCCGACGCCCCGGCCATGAAGGCTTCACGCGTGCCGGAAGAATTCGCTCCACGGAGTTCCTGCTTGGAGAGAGCGTCTGACTCGGTGTGGTTCCTACACGGAGGGATCGTTCAACTCGGCGGACGTTTAGGGTTGTTCTTTATTTTTTTTCCTGGAGAAGCTGCTTTGCTCGTTCGGCTGTCGCCGCCCGTGCGCTCTCCTCTAATTTGCTGAAGAGTTTCATCTCGGCCTGGGCTTCTTGTGTTCTTCCGAGGGCGCGGTACGTTTGGGCCAGCAGAAAATGAGTGGACGGTTCGGCAGGGTCGGACTTCTCGGCCATCTCAAGGTCTTTCACCGCTTCCGCGTGGCGATCCAATTTCATTAGCGCGCGACCGCGGTCCACCCTGGCCGCCATCAGATTCGGGCAAATGTTTAAAGCTTTCTCGACGTTTGCAAGCGCTTCTTCGGGGTTTCCGCGTTGTTCGAGGACGATATTGCCAATTTTCCACTGCGCCAAGCAGTTTGCCGGATCGTTAATAAGTTCCGCTTGAAACTGCTCTGTAGCCGCATCCCACATGCTGAGAGACCAATACGCATTTCCCAACAAATAGTGGGTGCCGGACTTTTGCGGAGCCATCTCCACTGCTTTTTTATATTCGAGCAGAGCGCCATCGTAATTCTTCATACTTTCCATGACTTCGCCGGAAATTTCGTGCGACCAGACGGAGTTTGGATCGATTTCATTGAGTTTGGACAATGCCTGCTCGGACAATTTCATGTGCACCTTACCGAGGAGGTACCAGATTTCCTGGTTCCTCGGCTGGCGCTGCGAGAGCTGGCGGAGATGGTCCGCCGCGAGATTCAGCTCATCGAACTTGATTAAGTCATTCGCCAAAAAGAGTTCCACATTGTCATCTTTTGGGTTGGCGCGCAGGGCTGCTTCCAAACTGCGGCGTGCCCCGGCATAGTCACCCATTTCGTAGCGCGCAATCCCTAGCAACGCGAAAGCGGAAACCATTTTCGGATCAATCTTCAATCCTTTTTCCAAAACTGCGGCTGCTTTTTTGTATTCCCGAAGCCTTACATAGAGAGAGCCCAGATTGTTATAAGCGGGGGCGAGGCGCGGAGACGCCTGCAAAAGCGATTCATAGGTTAGAGCTGCAGAAGCGAGGTCGCCGCGCGCTTCCGCGGCTTTTGCTTGCACGTATAGGTCTTGCACTTGCTGGTCGACAGCCGCAGAATTCGTTTGCGCACGGATTACCGAAGAAAAAACGATGGTGACGAAAAGGAGTTGAAAAATCACCAGCGTTTTTCCGTGGGGACAATTGCTACACGAGGAAAGCGGGAGATGGAACCGCAGCATGGGCAGAATTTTACACCGCCCGAACGCGATCTCCAAGAATCCCAGCTTGGAGCGACCAGCAGAAATGCGAGTATGGGCCGGGATGTTCAAAATAAGCCGGTATCCCGATCCCGCCGCGGCGCCGGACGGTCCGAGAGGAAGAGCCAAAGAGAGTATTGAACCGGCAAAATGCGCGTGCTACGCTGCTGCCTAACCCAGGGGTGTTTCGCAATGCAAGCGACAGAGATTCGCGCGCAAACTCGCGGCTTTGGCGTTTTCGAGCTGGACGTCCGGGCGGCTGAGCTACGCAAGCGGGGCGTTCGGATCAAGCTGCAAGAACAGCCCTTCCAGATTCTCTGCCTTCTCTTGGACCATTCCGGACAGGTGGTGACGCGAGAAGAACTTCGGCAAAAGCTCTGGCCTGCTCATACGTTTGTTGATTTCGACCGCAGCCTCAACAAAGCGATGACCAAGCTGCGATTCGCTCTCGGAGATTCGGCGGAGAGTCCGCGGTACGTCGAAACGATTCCGCGCCACGGATATCGCTTCTTGGCTCCCGTGCACGACCATCACGAAGGGGCGGAAGCTGCAACTTTTTCTGTCAGCCCTTCCGTTGTTGGCCGGCTAAGAATTGCTTCCGGAGAAGAAGAAAAACCCAACCGCTTCCAACGTTTTCTGACCTCTCTGGATTTTCACACACGGTCCGGCCGGCGGCGGACCGCGGTTTTGGCCGCCGCAATTGCATTCGTAAGTTTGGCAGCGTTTACGTACACAAGGATTCAGGCTTCCTCCGGTCCAGGAGGGTTAGCAAACGGCAATAATTTGCGGCAGTCCGTGGCGGTTTTGGGATTCAAGAATCTATCCGGCGACGCACAAGAAGGATGGCTGTCCACTGCGTTTTCCGACTGGCTCGTGACGGAACTCACGGCCGGCGAACAAGTGCGCACAATACCTGCGGAAAGTGTTGCGCGAATGAAGACGGAGCTTTCCCTGACCGATATGGACACGCTCAGCCCGAATAGCTTGAAGCGAATTCGCAAAAATCTAGGGACCGATTTTGTTGTCGTGGGCTCATACGCGATGTTGGGCGCGAAGTCTGACGGGCAAATTCGTCTTGATCTCCGGTTGCAGGACACGCGAAACGGAGAAACGACCGGTGCTTTCTCCGAGACAGGAACAGAGAACCATCTACTTGATCTCGTTTCCCGTGCAGGAGAGCATCTGCGTACGAAATTGGGAGTGCGCGCGGTGACCAGGGAAGAGGCGGCGGAGGTGGCGATTGCGCTACCTTCGAAGAGTGAAACCGCAAAACTCTACTCCGAGGGACTCGTCCGGTTGCGTGCCTTTGATGCGCTCAAGGGACGCGAGCTTTTGCAGAACGCCATAGCAGTCGAACCCACTTATGCGCTATCTCATGCGGCGCTGGCCAAAGCCTGGGCGCAACTCGGCTATGACGAAAATGCCAGGGGCGAGGCGAAAAAAGCCTTCGATCTATCTTCCAACTTGTCTCGCGCGGAGCGCCTCCAGGTTGAGGGACGTTATCGTGAGACTTCCCGGGACTGGGACAAAGCCGCCGAAATCTACCGGGCTCTCTTCGAGTTTTTTCCGGACAATCTTGATTATGGACTCGCGCTCGCCAATGCCGAATACCGGGCCAATAAATGGAAAGATACTCTGACCACTATCGCCGCATTGCGTGAACTGCCCGCGCCCCTGCGAGACGACCCTCGAATCGATTTGGCGGAACAGGACGCAGCGCGATCCTTAGGAGAAACAAAGAGATCCGAAGCGGCGCTTACGAGGGCTGCAGAAAAGGCTCAAGCGGCCGGGGCATCTTTGCTGCTGGCAAAGGCGCGGCTCGATCAGGCATGGTTGTTCGAAAACCTAGGCAGGTTTTCTGAAGTCGAGGCCGCGGTGCGCGAAGCGAAACAACTGTACGTTGCGGCGAATGACCGCAGCGGGGTCGCGGAGGCGACTACCCTCGGCGCAATCGCTCTCAAGAATCAGGGAAACTACCTGGGAGCGAAAAAGGGGTATGAGGAGGTTTTGACTCTTTATCGCCAGATCGGGAACCGCACGGGCCTTGCCGCCGAGAATGACAACATCGGGGACATTCTTGTTTACCTTGGCGATCTCGAAGGTGCTCGCCGCGGATATGAGGCGGCTCTGGCCATTTATCATGAGGTTGGCGATCAAAACGGTGAGGCTCTGGCCAAAAACGGTCTCGGTGATGTTTTCTTGGCCGTGGGCAAGCATCGGGAAGCGAAGGAGATGTTCGAGAGCTCTCTCGAAATCTGCGGAAGGATTGGCAATCGAGGCAGGCAAGCCGGGGCCATGGCCGGTAAAGCCCGGGTACACCGGCTACAAGGGGAACTGGCCCAAGCGCTGGCGGAGGAAACGGAAGCTAGAACCATTTTCGAGGAGATTGGTGACAAGACCGAGGTAGCACACGTTGACCTGAATCTTGCCGAACTCTTCCTTGATGAAGGAAAGAACGAGGAGTCGGCACTCTCAGCCCGGCGCGCGGCGGACGTGTTTGCAAAGACAAAGGGAACGAGCGACGAGGCAGCTGCCAGCCTGCTCCTGGCTAGAACATTGCTGGTTAGCGGCCACATCGCTGACGCCCGCAAAATTGTCGACCAGGTCTTGGGCGTTGCCACTGAGACACACAACCGGGAGTTGGAGTTATCTGCGACGCTGACGGCTGCTCGTGTTCGTGCGGCGTCAGGAGATTCTTCGGAAGCGAGGGAGTCTCTACGGCGCCTCGATAGGGTGATCGCTGATGCGACCACGACCGGGTTCGAAACAATCGTGCTGGAGGCTCGCCTGGCGAAAGGGGAAATTGAGATAGGGAACGCGGATCCAAGTGCGGGCCGTGTCTATCTTGCGGCCTTGCGGAAGGATGCGGCCAAGGAAGGCTTTCGGCTAATTGCACAGAAAGCGTCTGCTGCTTTGCAGACGGGCCGGAGCCGACCTCCGCATGGCGTGGGGAACTAGGGGGTCGAGCGGGTTCTCCGCACCCTGCCAAATAAATCAAGAAACAGTTGCCTTTCCTGTAGAGCGTCATCAGTATTCATTCCATGCGCTCTTTATGGGGAATGTCTTTTACTAAAGATAACGGTTTCAATAGGATACTGGAGGAAGTGGAGGCGACATTCGAGTCCCTTGACAGAGCCCGCTTTGGTTCCGGAGACTGCTTCTAGCGTCGAATTTCAGCCTTGAGCGGTCAGATGGGAGTTCTTGGCATGCGACTAGGTGCGTTTGCGCAAGGGGTTATCTTTCCGGCTGCTTGTGTAATGGCGTTGCATGCTCTGGGCACGAAAGCCGCTGATGCGGCACCGAGTCCGCCTGAGAGCAAGATGCGCATTGCCATTGTGGGGCTTGACCACGATCACGTTTGGGAATTGCTGAAGTACCTGCACGCTGAACCGGATGCGGAACTAGTGGCAATCGCGGAGCCCCGGCCTGCACTGGTGAAAGAGGCGAAATCGCGGGTGCAAAGCAGCGTGAAGTTTTATTCCGCATACGTGCCCATGTTGGACGAAGTCAACCCCGAAGCCGTCATCGTCACTACGTCAAACGACCGGCACCTCGAGATTCTGCGCGAGTGCGCCAAGCGCCACATTCATTATTCCGTCGAGAAGCCGATGGCGACGAATGCGGCTGACGCTCGCGAGATGGAAAGGCTGGCGAACCAGGCCGGAATCAAGCTCATGGTGAACTATTGGAACGCTTGGGTTGCGCCGAGTCATGAGCTTTTTCATCGCGTGAGAGACGGACAGGTTGGCGCAGTACAGAAAATCATCGTTCAATACGGGCACGCGGGGCCGAAGGAAATTGGCGTGTCGGAGTATTTTGCGGATTGGCTTTACGATCCCGTCAAGAATGGCGGCGGCGCGATCATGGATTTCGGGTGCTACGGGGCGGAGTGGGCGCTATGGCTGAAGGGCCGGCCAAAAGGCGTGCAAGCGATCGCGCAAAAGTTGAAGGTTTCACAGCACAACCAGGTGGATGATGACGCAACGATTCTCATCGAATATCCGGACGCTACCGTGATTGTTGAGGCGTCATGGGATTGGCCGCACAGTATGGGACAGGTGCAGGTATTTGGCCCAAAGGGGAGCTTGCTCGCGACTCGGAACACTTTGCTCTATCGGCCTACTGACGCTGACGGAAGGAAGATAGGGCCGGAAGGCGAACCGGTAGCGCTCAGCGCACCGCAAGGGGCGACGAGCAATCCCGTTGCGTATTTTGTGGATTGCATCCGCCATGATAAACCGATCGAAGAGCCGCTTTCGACGAGGTTGAACGTGCAAGTGATGGAGATTCTGGACGCGGCGCGGGAATCCGCTCGAACCGGGCGCGAGCAGGAACTTCACTGAAGTCCAGGCGGCTTGGGGCGGAACCGTGGAAAGACCTGCACGAGAATGACTCAACGCCAGGGGAAAAGAATATGACCATGTCGAGTCCTCGCAACACCGCCCAAACTGTGGCAAATGGCGGCGCAATTCGAACAAAACATTAGAAAGGAACCTCGAGGCAGTAGCCGGGTGAGTCACCTATGCGAAGAAATTGCTGCGAGTGTGCTCCAAACGAAATGGGAGAATGCAGATCAAATCCGCCTGCAATTAGGATGCAATAGCAGTTCCCATGGGTTACTTGGAGCGCCAAGATTGGCGATCGGTGGCATTAAATTTCAAAGAGTTCTGGCTGCTACTTTTGCGCTCCAGTGGCAGGCTGTGGACGCAAATGCTGGCGGGAAGTTCGGCACTGGCGGACAGAGCGGTGCCCTCAACACCCTGTATCAAATCGGCGGCCACCGCTCCATCCAACTCGCCCTTGAGCTTTTCCCCTGATCCGTACAGATGGTCCCGTGTCACTGTGGTCCCTCGTTTGCCAATACGCTGTCCCGAAAAAATGTACTGGTACCGAGATTTTTTCTCCCTCTTTCCCTCTTGGATGTTACTTAAATAAGTAGGGGCCTGTGGGCGAAACTCGGGTCGCGGCTTGTGGCGCCTTGCAGAGTTGAAATTTCTTTCTTACTTTTTCCCATTTGGATGTTCTCTAGTAAGTAGAGGGATCCAAGGGTCCCAAGATCGGCCTGGAGGGAAAAGGAGACAATGAAGGTCCTGGCCCATCTACGTGCGGGTCAAAATTTGTTTTTGAGTTTTCCCCTTTTCCAGGCCTCTTTAGTAGTAGAGGGCTCGCGATGTCGAAGACTTTCAATCGCTTTCTCGTGCGCGAAAAAGGTGACCGGCGCATGAAAGACACAAAGTCACTCTATCAGTTACCCTCCCGTTCATCTCGACGATCGACCAAGTGTCCGAAGGAGAAGAGCTTGCGCCTGACAGAAAGCGCAATTTGGACGCAGGCACCTACCTCGCTTGCGATTGATCCACGAACTTGCCCGAAGAAGGATTGCTGTGACTTTCCTCGATCTCGCGCCAGTACGCAGTTACATGAGCAACTTGAGAATTGATTATTTCTCTGGAGTCGAACAAATCGTCAAATACCTCTACAAAAATGGACACCGCCGAATCGGCTTCATCGCGGGGAGACCCAGGCTCAAGTCCAACAATGCCCGACTGGAAGCGTACGAAAAGTGCATGCTGGATTTGGGACTCGAGCCGGGACCGATTCTGCGCGGCAACTTGCGCTTCGAAGGGGGCTTGGCGGCGGGCCTGGCTATTGCAAAGCTATCTCCCAGACCCACCGCAGTGGTGGCAGTCAACGATCTAACTGCCGTTGGTGTCATCAAGGGTCTGTCGAAAACCGGCTGCCGTGTCCCGCAGGATGTTTCTGTTACGGGATTCGACAACACGCGCCTGGCCGAATATAGCAATCCCTCAATCACCACAGTGGACGTTCACCGAGACATGCTGGGCCAGATGGCTGCCGACGCTCTTCATGAACTCTCCTGCTCGGCCAATCCTCTGGGCAGGGAATATCAAATTCCCGCTGAGCTGATTTTGGGAGATTCCTCGGGACCCGCTCCCTCTGAACAGATGCCTTAGTGTTTGGATCAGTCGCACCTGGGTGCTAGCATGCAAAACTTGAGGCATCGAAAGAGTTGAAAGCGTCATCGCCGCGCTGGTGGTTGAAGGAATGCCCTCGAGGCAATCCGAGAATGCGGAAAAAACCGAAAACAGGGAGGGGACTCGTTCTCGGAATCAAGTGCAGTGCAATTCTCATACTAAGCGGTGGAATCGGCATGGCCATCAATCTGATGACCCTCGCCGGGTAGGTTCCTAAAATGCAGGATTCTCGAATAACCCCTAGTATGCCGATGTTCGACAAGCAGCGGAAATCACTTTTCGTCAGGATGCCGCACAAACAGAGGAAAGTATTACCTGGAAACTATGGGCACCGGCGTCGTTTGGATCGACAATGACCAGGACGGCCTGATGGATCTCTACTTTGTGCGATCGGCCGCCACCGACATTTACAAACCGCCACATCCTCTGCACTCGGCGGTCTACCACAACAATGGCGACGGAACGTTTACCGACGTCACGGAGAAAGCCGGGGTCGGAGGTGAAGGGCTATGAATCTTCCTCGGAGGCGTTTTCTCGGCTCGTCCCTCGTGGTTCTCAGCAGTTCGCTCCTCGACGCTCTGACAGCTCCACTCTGGAAATGGCGCGGCTCAATGCGTCTTGAAGCTGCGCCCTTCGTCCATCCGTCTGTCTCGAATTCGCCGCCGGCCTCACCAGTTCAGTTCGTCGACGTGGCGCGCGAGGCTGGCCTGATCGCCCCCAACGTGTGGGGCGGCCTCGATCACAAGAAGTACATCATTGAAGCCAAGGGCTGCGGGCTGGCTTTTTTCGATTACGACAATGATGGTTGGCTGGACATCTATCTCACCAACGGCACACGTTTCGACACCAACTGGCCGCCCGGCAAAGCCCCCACTTCGCACCTTTATAAAAACAACCGCGATGGAACCTTCACCGACGCCACCGAAAAATCCGGCCTCGCCCGCACCGGCTGGCAGACCGGAGTCTGTGTCGGCGACTACGACAACGATGGCTGGGACGACTTGTTCTGCTGCTTCTGGGGCCACAACATCCTGTTTCACAACAATGGCGATGGCACCTTTACCGATGTCACCCGCAAAGCCGGCGTCTACGACGAACAGATTCGCTGGGGAGCCAGCTGCACGTGGCTCGATTACGATCGGGAAGGGCGCTTGGATCTTTTCGTGTGCAACTACATCAAGCTCGATCCGGAAAAAACTCCTTCCAAGACCGATCCCGCCCAGTGCCAGTGGAAAGGCATTCCCGTAATGTGCGGCCCGCGCGGTTTAACCGGCGACACCAACGTTCTCTTCCGCAACAACGGCGACGGAACCTTTACCGACGTCTCCGCGAAGTCGGGAATCCTGAAGCCCGGCCCCCGGTATTCCATCACTGCCGTCTCCTATGATTTTGATAACGACGGCTGGCCCGATATTTATGTCGCCGTGGATTCCGAACCCAGCATCCTCTTCCACAACAATCACGACGGCACTTTCACCGATGTCGCGGTAATCGCCGGCTGCGCTTACAGCGAAAACGGCCACGAGCAAGCAGGAATGGGCGTGGCCGTGGCCGATTACGACTGCGACGGATGGTTTGACATTTTCAAGACGAACTTCGCGGACGATACGTGCAATCTGTATCACAACAACGGCGACGGAACCTTCAGCGACGTGACGTTCTCTTCGGGGATCGGAATCAACAACCAGTACGTCGCCTGGGGCTGCGGCTTCCTTGATTTTGACAATGACGGCTGGCCGGACCTCCTGCAAATCAACGGACATGTCTACCCTGAAATCGAAGGCCACGAGATGGGGCAGACCTATAAAAACCCTCGTCTGGTCTACAAAAATCTGGGCGATGGTCGCTTCAAGGACGTTTCGTCAGACATGGGACCGGGCATTACCGAGCGCTTCTCCAGCCGCGGCGCGGCCTTCGGCGACTATGACAACGATGGCGACATCGACGCTCTGGTTCTAAATATGAACGACCCGCCTTCGCTTCTTCGCAACGACGGCGGTAACCTGCAGAATTGGATTAAGATCAAGCTGGTCGGCACAAAGTGCAATCGCACCGCCATTGGGGCTCGCGTGCGCGTGGTGACGGGCAAGCATGCACAGATAGACGAAGTCCACAGCGGCTCAAGCGTCATGTCACAAAGCGACTTGCGCCTGCACTTCGGCGTGGGAAAAGCTCAAACAGTGGATCTCATCGAAGTGAAGTGGCCGACCACGCAAAAGGTGGAACGGTTCACGCAAGTGAAGGCCAATCAGATTCTGACCATCCGCGAGGGCAGTGGGATCATCGCGACTGTCAGCGCCAAAGCGAAATAGGAGCCATTGCTTATACGTCACCGGGAACCAGGGCGTAGGACTCGTTTTTCTTTTCGTCGAGCAAGCATAAGCCGTCATCGGCGGGCTGGACGCAACCGGTTAGGTGGCCGCGGTGGTGAAGCACGAGAAAGAGCACGCCGGCACCTGCGGCTGCACCAGCCCCAATGCCAGCGCCCTTTGCAGAGCCGTACCCACCTTTGGGCAGCGTGTAACCGGGAGTTCCGCCGCCCATTGTGCCGCCACCCCCGTATTGAGCAGCGGCATAACTGCTGTTCTGGCTTGGCGTGCAGTTTGATCTGTGCAAGTTTCCAGAAGCGGCCGATAAGACGACCAGTCTTTCCCGCCGCGTCCATCCTCAGCGGTCCCCGGGTGTACATCTCCGGAAACAGCATCGCACTCCCGCCGCATGCCGGGTTCTTTTCCTCTCGGGCGCTGGCCTCTTTGCTAGGGGGCGGTCTCTGGCTTCCGTGACGAACCTCTGCGATCGTTCGAATAGTTTACCCACCTCCTCCCTTGCACGGAGCTTGGCAACATTGTCCCGGGCGCGTTCACACCCGTGCTCGCCAAGCACACCAAGCATCTGAGCCTCGTGGACATCCTCTCGGTTGGGGTAGACCGTATGCAGCGGAACTTCGAGCCGATAAGGAAACAAGTCGAGGCGTGGAAGGGGACGCGCCTTCCGGACGATACCGCCAAGCTGGTCATCTACCAAGCGTTCGTGGAAAGCAAGCTCGACGCCCCAAAACACTTGGCCCGGCGCGTTCACGACGAGTATTTCAACCCGCGGGTCGAGGAGTTCGCTCCGCGAACACTGTGGAGCCTGTCCAACGCCTTCACGAGTGCATTCAAGGACCTCGACCCAATCCCTCAGTTCAAGACAACCGCGAAACTCGAATCGTTTCTCGAGCTGGCCACAGCCTCCTCCAATTGATCGCATCAAAAGTGTTCGATTGCTGTGAGCAGGGGCAGGGGAGGCAGCCTTGCGGCTGCCTCCCAACCTCATCTGGGCCGTGGGCAGTGAAATTTGAAAATCGAGTTTAGGCATTGAATTGTCCTAAGCGCTACGACCATGTCTTCCAACCAGATTGGCCTTCCAGGAAAACGCACTCACTGAGTTCGTTCTTTTTGAACCTCGATCAATAGCGAGCGCCAGCTCACCAACCGGGAATTGGGGGAATCAATGAAGTGTTTCGTCTGCGGTCAACCGATCGAAGAAGGGCGCAAGCAGGGCCAGCCACCGCGCCTTGCGAAATACTGCTTGAAGTGCCGGGCGGAGCGGCGCCGTGCAAGAGTGAGGTACACATGGCGGCCGGAATACGACGCTTATCTCAAGGCGCACTATTTCGGGGGGTTAAATCGTCGCTTCCGGGTGCTCACCCGCATGGTTCGGCTGACTGGCTTGCCGCGCTGGTACATCAAGCGGCAATGGAAACGACATCCATCGCATCCGCGAAAAAGACATCTTCAATTTCATAAGGAACCATCCACGGGAAATCAACCTTGGCAAAGTGGACCAGACTTGGTTCTTAGATTTGGTTTTGCTGCGGGGTCGGGAAGTGCCCGAAGCGAAACTGACGCGTGATGGAGACGCCGACCAAAATGATGCCGCCGCATAGCCGGCTTGTGGAAAGCGTGTGCCGAAGTGTTTTCAAGCAAGAGCTGAAGGGAGAGAACTTCAAAGATGATTAAGTTCTTGCGGGAGAGCAGGGACCACGATGGCCTGCGATTCGTGAATTCGTTTCCTGCCAAAGAGTCTTAGAGAAGTTAGTGAAAATGCCTCAGCGAAGTGCCATCTTCTGAGCCATGAGCAGAATAATCTTTCGCTCTTGTTCGTTAGATTTCCCTAACGCCTGGCGTAACTTTCTTAGATACCGCGCATCCTTGCCGAAATTTCCCCAAGCGCCTTCGTCGGGAGACCTCTGCTTGAGCAGATTTGGCACCTGAGGAGGCTCTTTGCCGTCGTAAAAAAGTTGATAGAGAGGGACTTCGAGAGCGCGGGCCATTTTCTCCAGCGTTTCGATGGCAGGAACAGTGTGGCCGTTCTCGACGCGGGAAATATAGCATCGGAGTAAGCCAGTGCGCTTTTCGATGTCGCCCTGAGAGAGTTTCTTTTCCTCACGTAGTTCGCGGAGGCGATCTCCAATAATCATGGACAAATTGTACCACTAAGAGAGAATTGACGCAACAGCTATCTCTTACTTCACCTAGTTGAATCTTGCTGCTTGCCTATCACAATAAATCTTGTACGCTCGCACGAATATCAAGCCCGCCGCCTTCTCTTTGACTTCATCACGGTTGCTCAAAATATCAAAAGCTCTGTGGTTTTCTGCGATCTGTCTAGCGGTTTTATAGAGAAAAGTCTTATGTAACAGAGTCCTGAATTCAGGAGTTAAATTGGCTGCCGAAGCGTTCCAGGCGTTAATGACATCTTGTGCCAGTTCGTCCGCACGTTCCAGGAATGTTTCAAGTGAAGGCATTAAGGTTGTTTATCTCCGACGAATCAACGGGTTATCTCCGTTTTCGGAATTCCTAGGAACTTTGGTCATACTCTTTTAGTTTGCGCCACAGTGTCGTCCTGCTGCCGATGCGAAGAAGGCGCGAGGCCGCCCCCTTATCTCCTTCAGTTTCTCGCAGAGCGTTCATAACAGCGCGTCCCTCCATTTCGGCTAAATGCGTAGGTCCGTCTATAACAGTACGGCAGTAGGCCATTACGGAATTGAGAATCCGAGCGAGTTCTGGTGCCCCTACTGTAGAGTCGTTGGCGGATAGTCGATTCTCTCGGATTTTTGACTCTTGAACCAAAACACTCCATTCACTCAAAAACATCTTGATTGCCTTCGTCCCCCGAGCAGAGAGGTACAAAGCAGTTTTTATGTAAGCTACTTGCCTGTCGTTTTTGTCTTCGACGGCTAATTGCAAAGTGGCCTCGATTAGGCCGCAAGTATCGGTCATCTGAGAACACAGTTCCTCAAGCCGCGTAGCCGTACTTTGATCTACCACGATGTCTTTGGGTGCGGAGAGGTTCTCTTCGAGTTCCGTAGGGCTAGCCTTTCGCATGGCCTGGCCTCCGCAAGTACAGAGTTACAAATGGAGCATGCGGGGGTGATCCATCCTTGGCAGCCCTTTCTCAGGGACAAGGTTGGCGCTAGGGTGCCCCCACGCAGGGCGTCTTATATATCTCAGATAGTTATAGTGTCAAGAACATTGTTTTGAGCGTAGGGTTTGTACCTGCTTAATAATCCAGTTCGGTCTCGCAAGCCAAAACTCCTGCCGTTTCGGGAAATCATGCCGAAACGGTCCGCTTATCTGGTTTAGTCATCATCACAAGCCTCGCTAAAACCTTTGCATTGAATGATAACTCATGGAAAAGCACATGCATGGCATCAGAACCCACTCATTCAGAGTCCGGGTGATGTCTTATGATTTTGCGCAAGATCATTCCAATCTTGATTGTGTATTTGTGTCTGTCCCGCTCGGCAGCGGCACAGGACCCGGACTTTAGCATGACCGTCCTCCCAATCGCTGAGTTGAAGTTGAAGCTGAAGCCGAAGTTGAAATTGTCTGGCCCCGCGGTAGACCCCGGCGTAGAAGTCGATTTCGGCACGGGCTTCTGTTTAGACCCTAGGTGCCGCCTCATCGGAACCAATTATCATGTCGCCATGCTGGCGTGGCCCCGCAAAATCAAAGGAGTCGAAGTCATCCAGCGCTACCTCGCTACCGGGCCGGATGATGAAGGCGCTACTTTTCACGACGGACGCTTCAGCGGCCCGTACACCTTCAGTCGGGACCTTGCCATCTTCGAACTACGCCACTCGCTACCTCACCACCACGGTATTGCTTTTAGTCTCGACGATCTGGAAGTTGGGCAGGAAATAGACATCTATGGATATCCTGAAAAGGCCATCAATCCCATCCGCAGCCTCCAACAGTTTCACGGTACGTTCAAAGGCAAGACGACATCAGGACTCCTGGCCTTTGACTACAGTTTTTCCGAAGGTAAGGCAATTCGCCCTGGGGTGAGCGGCGGTATAGTCGTTGACAGGGAAACTCAAAAGATTGTGGGTATTCTGAACGGGATAGCGAGGAACGGTGAAGCCTTAGCGACGGCTGTGCCGGTTCAGTCCTTGGTTGAATTTGTGAGCAAGGTGCAACCCTACCTGGCACAGAGTATATTCCCTTCCGCCACCAAGGGGGTCATCTCCCCGGCTTCGGCGGACCTCTATCCGAAGTTCGTAGAGCCGCCTACCGACTCGCTACAGCATCGATCCGACGAACCTACCGAAGTCAAGGTGCTACGAGAAAAGGCTCAACTCTTGGCCGATAGCATGCGCAATTTTATCGCGGTGCAGACTTTTGTCTGGGGATCAGGAGACAAGGAGCCTGCTGCTGTGTCCGCGTATGAAGTCCGGGTCTTGGACGGCTATCAACGATTCCGCGAGTATCCTGATGGCAAGAAAGAGTTACAGGACGTGCCTTTCCCTCCCTTGAACAATGTCGTGGTTCCAGGCGGAGAGTGGTCCGAGCTACCTGGAATGGTAGGAACAGAACTCCGGTTGAAAATTCATCAAGCCGCCGATGTCGTTGTCAACGACCGCCGAATGAAGGTCTTTCAGTATCAAGCCGACCCCGAGGATGGCGTCTGTAAATTTCAATCTAACTTCGACTTCGTATTCTTCGCGGTGAAAAAGAATGTCACCGTCGCTTGTTACGGCGAGGTTTGGACGGACGAGGATGCGAACATCCTCCGTATGTCGGAGCATTACGAACTTCCCGGCAAGTGGAGAGAGTACCAGTCTGTCGTGACCTACGGTTGGCTCAAGCTGGGGGATGGGTCTCCCCGGCTCATCCCCCTTACCATCCTTACGCAGGCTGAGTTCAACAAGAAGGTCTATTGGTGTCGGGGCGCGTTTATGAACTACCAGGTATTCACCAGTAGAGCAAAAATCTTATCTGGGAGTCTGACTCCATAGAGTGTTCGACGAAACAGATGGCTTTCAGTGGGAAGGACGCTCGGGTTCTCGGATGCGTATTGGTTTCAGGTTGCACCTGGCGAAAAAGCATGACGGCAGGCGAGAAGATTTTTATTGAGCGGAGTTAATTCAGAGTGCTTGAACACGCTGCCATTCGGCTGCAATCTGGGGCCATCGCTCGCGGGGAAAATTACTGAGCGTTGCCGCACAGGACTGTTTCACATTCTCGACGCTAGTCCTCACTGCGATAGCGGTCTTGCCAAATACATACGGCCCAAAGAACCACACGGATACACGCACCACGCACAAAAGAGACAACAGCAGGAGAGGCCGGAATGCTTCGGATAACTCGTTGCGCATACCAACAGTCACGCCTAGCCTAGTCAGGAAACTTCGGAAGCGCCACATCGCAAATATATCCTTTTGCAATTCGCGCAACCACTCCAGGGCAATATCCCTTCGATCTTTCCGTAGCTCTCGGGCAAGTGAGTGCAATTGCGGTTCGGAAGCAAGGAAGCGATAGTCGGTATCAGAGAATAAGTTAGTGGCATCGAACTCCAGGCTACTCAAGCGAAGCATTCTCAAAAGCTCTACCTCAGAATCCGAGTAGTCCTCGCTCTTCGTCCTCGACTTTCGCCCTAGCGCAAAAAGGGCAAAGCCCAAAAGAAGGATTCCAATGAACACCATCAACAGGAGTTGGATCATGGCTGAATAACCTTGCGTATCGTTTTGTCGAGAGCCGCAGACTGCCTTTGCCACTCTGAAAGAAGAAGAGGCCCAAGAGATGAATCAGTTTCGTTTTGCGGGTTCGGGGCGTAATCCCATAGCAACCACGTCCAGACGGCGAGCATGACTACGTAGGCGAACGGGTGAACGAACTGCCAGATCGGAATAAACCACGATGACAAATCGAAAGCGGCAAAATTGGCAATTTCACTTGAGACGAATATCAAAAATCCAATTGCCATTCCCCAGATGTTTTGTCCGATTCGGATTCCATAAAATCGAGCCACTCCCAACACCAAAACAGTCCATACGCCCGCTGAAAGCGCCATCTTGCGCATGAAATCTATTACGGATGAAATGCCAGGGCTTGGCCCACTTAGCCAGAACGCGAGTGCCAGCAAAACCAGAACAACAACGATGAGGGTTCCAGCGATCCTTCTTATGACTGTGCCGTGACGAAATACGCCGCGAAAAACCTCCCAGGCGACCAGAAATCTGAGGACAGCGGCCACAAGTTCGCTGTCCCAATAGACCTTTGGATATAGCGGATGCGCGTGAGGGAAGAAAAGAAAGGCGACCGTCCAGAAAGAGGTATAAGAGAGATAGGCGTAAAAGAACGGATAAGCGTGCCATCCACCCCATCGCCAGCCTCTCCAGAACAAAAGACCTTGGCAGCTAACACCGATGAGGAAAAGGGCGACACCCAAGAATACCATAATGAGGCCATATTATATGCCGATAAATGAGAGGCCCGTCCAGTAGAATTATGTATATTCCCCCTGGACGGGCAACGACTGAACTCACTCCAGTTTCCGCTCCGCACGATGGCGGCGGAAGGGGGTGTCCGTCAAAACCCCGGAGGCGGAATTGGCGGAGGCCACGGATTGTCGAACGAAACAAAGAGGTGCCTTGTATTTTTCACGATAGTTCCTCCTTTAGGAACCGAAGTGAGCGCAAGCTAACAACGAGTGGGGAGGAAACCGTGGACCTACCGAAAAATTTCCAGTGGACTGGACAACCCTTGCTGTAAGCAAGGAATGTTGTGTATAACGTGGGGCATGATTCTGAAGAGCGTTGAAGATCAGCTTGAACTGACGTTCAGATACCTTCCGACCTGCTTCTCAAGGTTGGCATTTTTGGCTTCTGTGCGGGACTCCTATACCGGAAGATATTTGCATGAAGGCTGGGCCATGCAGTCGTCAGCCGAGCAAGTCCACGAGATTTTGCGGCGGACGCACAAGGATGTCTTCAACCTTGTGCTCAAAATGCCTTTCGTGACATTTTGCCGCGAACTAAAGGAATACTTGGAATCTTTGGCAAATACTCAGCAACGAACAATGACTTTGTGGCTTGAGCTAGAATCCTATCGAGATATGCTCCCGGAAGGCATGTCTCGGGTGTCGAGGGGCTTTTTTCTTTCGCAGATCAAGATTGCACTGAAAGTTCTGCTTACGATCCCGGAGTGGTCTCTGATCCAGGCGCGACCCGCATCGCTACACCCACTACTTGTCCCACCACTTCCGCGTCATCTGGAAAATTGACAGTTTGGGTGCGTACGGGAGACACGGGATGGGGGATCAATGTGAGTTTTCCTGCTTCTAGTTCGCACCAAGCTAGTCTGTATCCGTCTCGCATCTCTACAAAATATATGGGCCTTTCATATTCATTTTGCCAGCCTTCTTGAACGATGCGATTACGCTTATCATCAATCATTACTAAAGCGCCGGGACGAATCAGAGGAAACATTGTGTAATCTTGGAGTCCGACATAGGCGTAGATGTGCTCACGAGGATTGAAATTGGTGAGCATCGCTGCGGGGATTTCTCCCCAAATTGCTACAACCCTGTTTATCAGTTGTGTTGTTTCCCACTGAAAGCGTGGGTCCATTCGCATCGGAATCGTAACGGTAGTATCCGGCTCATAAACGGCGGTCGAAACGAGGTGCGTAAATTGGCGACTGATTTTCTTCCGGTACTTATGGACACAATCTGGCCTTACCCCGTAGCGCCGGAGGAGATAGAGAAAATCAATGCCGTAGATCGTGCTAAGGCTCAGAATCTTGAAAACGCTTGGTGCTGATGATTCGATTTCAATTTGGCCGAGCCGCGCAGAAGAAATGTACATCTCCTCGTTGTCTTCCTCGGCGGCGAGAATGGCACTTGCATCTTGAACCTCGCGGAGGCCAAGACCCAGCCGCGAGCGCACTTCTCTCAGGTATCTGCCCGCCGAAAGTTGGACCTCGGCGAGAGATGTTAGTCGTGAGGCAGGCACGGGGCGAATTATACGTTTGCCCGCCCGAACTGCAAAAGTTTCCAGTGGACTGGACAGAGACGGGCGGGCCGGATTTCCGAACGGTAGACCCGAGAAAGTAATCCAATGTGTTCAGGTAAAGTTGTGTGCTATTTGTGGGAGACGGCTAGGCGCGATTGCAACACACTCGTTCTCTGCCAAGGAGCCATAGAGGAAACTTGGAAACAGAATCGATAGGGAGAGAAGGGGCACGCTCGATTCGTCCCACGGCCATCTGTTCCCTCTTAAAGGTAGGAGGCTGAAGGAAGGGGAGGTGCCCCACATCTGCCTTATAGCGCCTAGCATCGTGTCCGTCAAGCCTATCCGGGCTTCTGCGTTTCACTGCATCCAACGAAACTGAACGGGAGATTCGCTCTTCAGCTTCTTAACGCGCTCCAATACTTCTTCACCTGTTAGGATTCCTCTCTCCGCCAGCAGCTCCAAGATCGCTTCAGTCAAGAACATGTTGTAGTACGCCACTTCCTGATCGTTGTCGTCACAGTGCCCATCTTATCGTCGTGCTTCATCCTGGCCTCCGCAAACCCCTTGACACAACATAGCTATCTGGGATATGTAGACACCTCTTGCTGTCCAACCCAGTCGCTCATCCCTCTCGGTGTGGATGTTGCTCTGTCTTATTGTGAGTTTAGCGCTCGTATTGTTAATCATCCAACCAGCTCTGGCTCAGAAGAAGCTCACCGCAGCCGAGGCGGGCAGTCCGGAAGTAATTCGTCAGTTTCCCCAATTTCCAGTTTCCCGACGATTGTGCGGATTTCAAATCTCACCCTGCGGTCGCGTTACCTAACGCCCTAGACTCAAAGCTTAGAAACAATGTCCCTGGAGCGTTCACGCCCGTACTTGCCAAGCACAGCAAGCACCTGAGCCTCGTGGACATCCTCGCAGTTGGCGTGGACCGCATGCAGAGGAACTTCGAGCCGACGTACGCCGAACTTTCGCGCCTCATACGAAGCAGCGCACACCACAGAGCGATTCCCGCGCCACGCAACAACGACGGGTTTGCCGCGCAGTCGCGGATCGTCGCGCTGTTCGACAGACGCATAAAACGCGTCCATGTCCACATGAATGATCTTGCGAGCGGTCATCAGACAACCATCTTATTCCGGCGTTCAAGGGAGTGCGAACGCAACTAGCGCCAGAAAGTCTGAATTCCTTCCGAGCTGTTCCAACTAAAAGCAAAAGGTTAACAAAGATGGTTCGCGCATTCATTGGGTTCATCCTGGCGACGCTGCCGCCGCTCTCGTTTGTAGCGTACTGCCGTTTTTTGCTCCTCCGGGCCTCCGAGACCCAACTAAGCACAGCGGTGCTGAAAGCAATTGCACCTGAGTCCGAAAGGGTTTCCGCTGAGGACTTCTGCAGGCTGCAAGCTCTAGTTGGGCTGTGCCCGCTCGATCAAAAGGATCGGATTCCTCTAGTCACATTGTCCCTCTACTTCGTCCTGCTCACAGGCTTGTACACCTCTTCTCTGCGAATCTGCGGGGTCATCGCCAACTGGACAGAGCGAGAACGCCGACGGTGTTCGCATTTTGTTGCTGTTAGGCTTGACCAGCGAATTGCGAGAGCACGCAAGCTCGTGTCAGAAGAGATGGACCAACCTGATAGATAGGGGAAGTCCGCGGCAGACTCATTCTGATCCCAAATCAGCTGACATATCTAATCGGAGTGCAACAGCCTTTGCTTGCTGTCTCAACGTCACTGCTCTGCCCGCCCGATTAACTCCAAACCAGTAGCTTCGAAGGAGGCAAAAATGGCAGGCGTTGTGCGCGACCAAGGTATCGACGCGTCGCAGCAGCAGACTGAACCGCTTCGCAAACTACCGCAGAATTTGACCTGCGAAGCAAATCGGCCGCCCGGAACCACACGAAGGTATATGTGGCGGCCTGAATACGACGCTTATCTCAAGGCTCAGTATTTCGGCAGCCTGAATCGCCGGTTTCGGGTTCTCAACCGCATGATTCGTCTGACCGGCTTGCCGCGCTGGTACATTAAGCGCCAGGCGGCGCGTCTGGGTTTGACAATGCACATGGATCGCAAGCCATGGACGCGGGGCGAGTTGGACGTTTTAGATGATTTGGTGGGGCGCGTGTCAGCGACAACGATTGCAAAGCGGTTGCGTCGCCCGGTGAGCTCCGTTATAAACAAACTGAAACGGATGCAAATTTCAAGGAGAGTGCGAAACGGTTATACGATGCGGGACTTGGGGCTGTGCTTGGGTGAGGATCACCACAAAATTTCCGGGTGGATCAAGAACGGCTGGCTGCAGGACCGCCTTCAGGGTACACGCCGGCACGATGGGAATGGACGGGACATTCATCGCATCAGCGAGAAGGACATTCTCGACTTTCTCAGAAACCACCCACAGGAAATCAATCTCGGCAAAGTGGACCAGACTTGGTTCTTAGACCTCGTCTTGCTGAAGGGAAGAGAACTACGCCAGGCCAAGTCGCCGCGCAACGCAGTCCTACTCGCCGCCGACGAAGCCGCATAGCTGATTCGCCCGAGTTCCTCTTTGCTGGTGCGGAGTGCTTAACGCTATGAGCTCGACGCTGCTCGCTTCGCAGCACCCTTCCCGAGGAAGTTCACGAGCTCCGCGTTCACTTCGTCCGCATGCGTCCAATTTACGGCGTGCGGCCCATCTTTTATGGTCACTAACCGAGCGCCCTTGACCAGCTTAGCGGTCTTTTCGCCCGAAGCCTTGATCGGTACGATGCGGTCGGCGTCGCCGTGAATGACCAGGGTGGGGACGTCGATACGCGCCACGTCATTGCGGAAGTCCTCATGCCACGTGGGGACGCAGGCGAGGCTCGCAGTGGCAGATGCGCTCGCAGCGACGTTCCAACTGGCTTGCACGGCCTGTTCGCTAATGCGCTTGCCAAGGAAAACATCTGTATTGAAGAAGTTTTTGAAGAATTCGCTGAAGAACGCGTAGCGATCCGCCGCGACAGCCTTTTGGATTCCCTCGAAGACGCTCGCGTCAACACCATCGGCGTTGTCTGCAGTTTTCAGCAGGTATGGTGGGATGCCTCCGATGATCACCGCTTTGCTCACTCCCTTCGATCCGTGCTTCCCGATGTACCGTGCTACTTCACCGCCACCCATCGAAAAACCAACCAGCGCGAAATTGCGCAGCTTGAGATGGGTCACGAGCTTGTGTAGATCCTCAGCGAACGTGTCGTAGTTGTAGCCTGTTGTCGGCTGGCTGGATTTGCCGAATCCTCGGCGGTCATAGGTGATGACCCGCTGACCTGCCTCTAGGAGAACCGGAATCTGCTTCTCCCAGGAAGCACTGCTCAGTGGATACCCGTGAATCAAGACTACAGGGTCACCGGAGCCATGGTCTTCATAATAGAGCTGAATGTCACTGGAGTTTTCCTTACCGACCATAACGTATGCCATTGAGATCCCTCCTTTTTCACTCGTTGGACGCGTTTGGTGAGAGTTGGTTCCAACCGCTGGTTCCCGCGGGTGCGAAAAGTGCCGCGAGATGGAACCAGTTGTCCGGCTGGAAACGCAGGGCCACAGGCTGGGGGCTTCCAGGATCGGACGGCTCTTGTCGCCCAAGAAATACTAATCCCAAAACCTTCGGGAAAAAAGGAGAAGAGAAGAGTGAGCACAACAATCGTGTTAAATGAACGAAAAGCAGAACTCCCAGCGGCTTCGTCGATCCAGGACATTCCACTGGACAAGATCCGTGAATCCGCCAGCAACCCACGGCGGGATTTTGGCGAAAGTGAGCTCCGGGAGCTGGCAGAGAACATCAGATTGCACGGAGTCTTGCAGGCAATACTTGTGCGCCCGTCGCCAGATGGTGCGGACGGCTCATACGAGTTGGTCGCTGGTGCTCGACGTTTCCGCGCTTCGAAGCTAGCCGGCACGAACACAATCCCGGCAACGGTAAGAAGGCTGACCGATGCCGAGGCCCAAGAAATTCGCCTCATTGAAAATCTGCATAGAACAAATATCCATGAGCTAGACGAGGGAATCGGCTATCGGTCATTGATGAACTTGAGGCCCGATTTCTACACCGTCGAGACGATCGCGGCACAGGTTGCCAAAAGTCCGGCCTACATAAGAGGTCGCATTTCTCTCACCGAGCTGATCCAGGCCGCGCAAACCGCGTTCTACGATGGGAAACTCACGGTGGCTCACGCGTTGGAGATCGGTAGACTCCAACCCCACGATCAAGAGCGCGCCCTCATGGAATGTTTTCCAGGCCATCGGACGACCCGTTCTATCTTGAAGGACCGGAAGGCGGAGGCGTTGACGGTTCGGCAGCTCCGCGATTGGATCGAACGAGAAATTCACCTCGACCTGAAACACGCCCCATTCGACACGGAGGATGCCACCTTGCTGCCCGCGGCCGGCGCATGCTCTATATGTCCAAAGCGCACCGGAAATAATCCGCTGCTCTTCCCCGAGATCAAAAATCGTTCGCTATGCACGGATCCGAGTTGCCACAAAGCAAAAATCCAGAAATTTGTCGAACTGCGTGTCGGGCCCTTGGTGAAAGCGGGACAGAAGCCAGTCCAGATTTCGGAGAGCCCCTCTTGGCAGGTCTACACCAAAGCGCCAAATACGCTTTACGAAGGCCAATATCGTCGAGCGGAGGGCGATGGCGAGTGTCCGAATACGCAGATCGCAGTCGTCATAGACGGTCGCAAAGCCGGAACCGTCATGCACGTTTGCACGGACGAGAAGTGCAAGACACACCGGCAGTTCTCCCACTACGAAATCTCGCCGCAGGAAAGAGAGCAACGTCGGAAGCTTGCGCGTGCCATGCGTGTTCAGAAGGAATCACGTACGCGGATTCTGCAGGCTGTTCGAGAGAAACTCCCGACTGCATTGGCGCGAGCGGACTTCGAGATGGTTGCGCTGGATTACTTTCGTCGCTTGGGGCACGACAACCACCATCCGTTGTTCCAGGTCTACGGCTGGGAAGAGAAGAAGACGAAGACGTCGTGGGGCGGGAATACGGTCCAACACGAGAAACTGGCGGAGGCTCGCATCCACGCAATGACCGCGGCCGACCTTAACCGCTTCATGGTGACTTGCGCACTCGTGCCGGACCTCTATTGCCCAGGCTACAGTTCGGCGGAGACGCTATCCAAGGAAGCGAATCTCATGCGCACTGCTGTCCGCTACAAAGTGGATGCCTCGAAGATCACAGCTGGCGTCACTGCGGAGCTATCGGCCAAGAGAAAAGAACGCAAGGCCAAATCCCGCAATGGGCAAAAACAATGCAACGTAAGAGGTTGAATGCGCGATGCGGGTGTGACAGCTTTTAGCCCACATGAGCTAGCTTACTTGGGGGACTTCTAACTCAAGAGCAGATTACTCCAGGTAGATTAGAAGCCTGACAGAAGCAGGTGCACTGCCGTGCCCGAACCGTGCATTTGGGAGCGAGGTTGAGGCCATTGGAGATAGCTCTGAACGAGAAGCAGATTCCCCAATTTGTTGAAAATAATAGAAGCCAAAGCAGGAAATGGAATGCTTAGAACGACATACTGTGCGCCCAAGGCAGGCGCGCTACCAGGCTGCGCTACGCCCCGACATGAAGTGGCCTTTAATTATAGAGCACTTTCCAGGTTTCTTGCTGCTCCAATCACTCCGCTGTTTGGCGGGGCATCGCAGCGAGCGATAGTTCAGCGTGTTCTTGGACATGATATACAGGTGCGGACCAACTTTACGATTCCCCCCAAGCGCCATGATCTTACCGGCACATGAAGAAAGTTCGCGAGCTCTGCATCGGGTTGATGCTGATCGCCGGATCAAGAAAAACGGTCAGTGGGTTATATCGATCAGCTATCAGATCACCATCCAGGCTGCTCCAGCCAAGGCCGGCTAGAGTACCGGAAAGTTGCAAGATGGGTTTACAATGCTTCCGATGCAGGTGTCTCCCTCCACCTGAATCGCATCTCTCGCCGAAGGAGGCTTTGTGAACTCCACGCTCCTCGATCGCCGCGGTTTTCTCCGCGTCTC
>WNGK01000569.1_pt1 | contig 37551 bp, 34 predicted proteins | sample 5400601 | NCBI WGS metagenome assembly WNGK01 (sample SAMN13153376, study PRJNA577476) | soil metagenome | isolation source: 60 cm soil or saprolite under Garry oak tree replicate 1 | place: USA:California | collected 2016-06-15 | reverse complement strand
AACGAAGTCGAAGATGGGCTTGGCCAGCAGCTCCTCGCTGGAGTATCCGAGCGTCCGCTCGAAGGCGGGGTTCACTCGCTTGAAGTAGCCGTCCTGGCCCGCGACGCAGAGCAGGTCGAGCGAGAGGTTGAAGATGCCTGCCAGCTCACGCTCGGCTCGCCGACGCCGGCGGTGCAGCTTGGCGAAGGCGGCCGTGGTGTCGTTCATCCCGGCCAGCAGCTGAGCCCAGGTTCCCTCGAAGGCACTGACATCAGCGCGATGGTCCAGCCGATTGGCGCTGATCGCGGCGTTCGTGGCCCGGATCTCGCCGGCCAGGCGCTCGGCCGTGACGTGCAGGTCGCGGAAGGCGGCGGCGACATCGCCGATCTCGTCGCGGCCGACGTAGCTCACGTCGGAGGCAAGGTCACCGCTCGACAGAGTCCGCGCACCCTCGGAGACCTCCTGGAGGGGCCGGGTGATGGACCGCCGCAGCGCGAGTCCGAGGGCGGCGACGACCGTCAGCACCGCGAGCAACAGGCCCAGATCGCGGATACCGCCCGTCCGCGCCGCATGGAGGTCCTGTGACGCGGTGATCGCCAGGTCGCTGGCCGCGCCGCGCTCCAGCTTCCGCAAACCGTCGATCCGGGTCCCGGAAGCGTCTAGCCACGTCCCCAGGGAGGTGTGCGCGACCGCGCTCCGCGGATCGGCGAGAAATTCGGTCCGCACCTGCTGCACAGCAATCCCGGCCGGGGTGAACAACACTCCCTCGAGGTCCGCGGTCAGGCCCCCCGCGGCGTTCCGGCGGAAGGCGTCGAGCTCCGCGCCTTCCAGCGTCGCCCAGCGGCCGGCCACGGCCGCCTGGTCAAACCCGGGCCCGCCGAGCACCGCCGCCACATCTACGCGTTCGCGCTGGGCGGCCTCGATCGCCTGCAAGATCGCGATGTATGCGTCGGCGGCCCGGCCGGAGGCCTGCGTCGGCCGGCCTGCGACCAGCTCTCCCACGGTGTTGATCAGGCGGTTGACGATCACGCTGTAGGACTCGGAGACATCCTGGGCCGAAAGCGACCCGCTCGCGACCTGAAGCCGTCGGGCAGCCAGCTGCCGCCGCGCAGCGCCGAGCCGGCCGGCCACGTCCACGGTCCCGTTCCAGCCTACGGCGCTGGCCTCGGCCTGGTGCAGCGCCTGGTTCACGTCATGCTGCGCAGCGGCCAGCCCGGCCTCGGCCTGCGCGCCGGGGCGCAGACGCAGCAAGACGGTCGCGGTGCGCTCCGCCGCAAGCTGGTCGGCGACCCCGGCCATCGCGAAAGACAGCCGCGCCGCGGTCCGGAAATCTTGTAGTTCGCTGGCGGCGCGCCAGTCGGCCAGGGCGGTGAGGCTCGTGAAGCCGAGCAGCACGCACACCGGCAGCAGGACGAGCAGCATCAGCTTGGTGCCCACCTTCAGCCGCGCGAGCAGCGGTATTCGGGTGCGTTCAGGCGCCTGGGGCCCCGGCATCCCGCTCAGGGCTCCAATGCCCGGTAGTAGTGGTTGGCGGCGAGATTGCCGTCGATCTCGCGCACCGCGGCATCGAGCGCCTTGCGGACGTCCTGGCCCTGGCTTATTCCGGCGAGAGCCCTGGCGAAGGCGGTGGTGATAGCCGGGTAGGCAGGGGTCTGCGGACGTGGCCGGGCGATCCCGTCCTGCAGTTGCTGGACGTAGATGTGCTCGGTGCCGCTGGCCGCGAAGTTCGGCGACCGGCGGATCGCGCTCAGCGTAGCCGGGATCGCCCCGTTGGCCTGCGTCATCTGGAGCACCTGGGCGGGCTGCAGCAGATAGGACAGGAAGCGCCAGACGGCATCCCCATCCGTCGCGTTGGAGGTAATGCCCCATTGCCACGAGCCCATCCCGCTGCTCAGCCGCGCGCCGAAGCGAGGCAACGGCACGATCTTCAGGTCGTGCCGGAACGTCGCGTGATAGGAGCCATACAGCCAGTGCCCTACCCAGGAAACCGGGGCCGCGCCGCGCAGGAAGGAGTCACTGACGTTGGGATTGACCAGTCCGTCGCGGAACCAGCCTTGCATGATGGTGAGGGCCCGGATAGCGGCGGAGCTGTTCAGGACGCCCTGTGCGGTGCGGTACGTCGAGCGATCGATCAGGTCGCTGCCGGCTGACCACACGATCGGCGCGAACCCGTAGGTCCACCATTCCGGCGTGGTGGCGAGGGTGGTAGAGGTTATCTGCAGGTCGAGTGGCTGACGGTAGCCGGCGCGCTGCAAGCGGTGCAGGATTCCGGTGAACTCGCTGGCGGTCCAGGCATCCGCTATCCCGTTTGGGATCCGTGCCCCGACCCGGCGCAGGATCGACGGGCGGATGTAGAGTCCCAGGCCAGAGTCGAACGTGCCGACACCCCACAATCGCCCACCGTAGGTGCCCTGCTGGACGATTGACGGCAGCAGGTCCGCCCGCAGGCTCTTCGAGACGCAGGAATCGAGCGGCTTGAGCTCCCCTGACCACGCGTAGTTATAGAGGTTCGGTCCGTCGAAGTCGAGGAGATCCGGCAGGTTGCCGCTAGCCGCCGCGGAACGGACCTGATCGGCGTAGCCGGCTTCGGGGACATCGATGAGCTTGACCTTGACCTGCTGCTGGGCGGCGTTGAATGCCGCCACCTGCCGTCCCAGCGTCTGGCGTTCCGCGGGCTGCCCAGTATGGAACCACACCGTGATGAACGTCGGCGTGGTCCCATCGGCCCCCTCGATCTTGCCGTCGCAGGTCGTATCGCCGGGATTGGCACGGTTCTGCTGACCGGCGCAGGCGCTCAGGAACAGGCAGGGCCAGATGATCGCGGCGATGACGCCGCACATGGTCCGGTAGGTTCGCATCTCGCACCTCCGCCCTACCGTGGCGCGTGCGGCCAGTGGCAGCCGGAGCTGAGCTAGCCCCGCCCTCACCGCCGGCCGGGACGCCGTCGTCTTTGACGACAAAGATCATTGAATCACATATCACCGCAGGTCACCTGGCACGCTGGACGTCAGCTGAGCGCCATCCGTCCCATTACCGCCTTATCTCATTTCAGCCGAACGAATACCGGCTAACCCGCCACCCGCTTACGAGCAGCTTCATTCAATGCGGACATTGCATCAGGAAGAATCGCAAAGAAATTCGTGCTGCCAGCATTGATCACCATGCGACTCCAGCCCGGTAGCCGTAGTGACCGTTGGTGCTACCGGGCATCCAGGAAGGTAAGGACGGCGAGGACCCGGCGGTGCATGTCGTCGGCTTCCGGCAGGCGCAGCTTCATGAGGATGCTCCGCACATGCTTCTCCACGGTCCCCCCGGTCACCCATAGCTCGCGCGAGATCCCGCTGTTGGAACGGCCCTCCGCCATGAGCGCGAGCACCTCGCGTTCTCGCGGGGAGAGCACGTCGAGGGGATCGTCAACGCTGCGAGACGCGACAAGTTCCTGGACCAGAACCGGATCCACGACCGAGCCGCCCCGCACGAGCCGCTTCAGCGTCTCGATGAGGTCGTCCACGTCGGCGACACGGCTCTTCAGCAGGTAGCCGCTGCGCTCCCCGCTGGTCAGCAGATCCATCACGTGTTCGACCTCGACATGTGCGGACAAGACCAGGATGGCAATTTCCGGGAACTCGGCCCGGATTACGCGGGCCGCATCGAGACCCTCGGTGGAATGGTCCGGCGGCATTCGGATGTCCACGATGGCCAGCTCTGGCTCCTGCTCCCGGACAAGCGCGATGAGCTGCGACGCGTCACCGCACTGCCCTACCACCGTAAAGCCGGAGTGCTCGAGCAGGCTCGCGAGGCCCTCGCGGAGGAGGACATCATCGTCAGCCAGCGCGACACGGATACCGGTCTCGGTCACCCTTACGATTATCGGTCGCCAGCAGGCGAACGCCTACTCCGACCTCAGCCTTCCGGCCTGAGCGGTATTCGTCGACTGTCACCGACCCGGTGATCCTCAGCTGGCGCCCCGGCGAGCACTCAGCTGCTGGCCGGCCAGTCGAACCAGGCCCAGACGCTGCGGCCGGCCGGGCCAGCCGCGATGCCCCAGTCGGCGGTGAGGGCGGCGACGATGCCGAGTCCCCGGCCGCGGTCCAGGCTGGAGCCCGCCTCGGCCCATGGTCCCCCGTCATCGTCGATGGCAATACGCACGTGATCGCCTCGGCTGACCTCGACGTGGAGGGTGAACGTGCCGCCGGGCCGTCGCGAGCGGCTGTGCCAGACGGCGTTAGCGGCTAGTTCGGAGGTGCAAAGGATGATCTCATCGGCGGCCGGGCAATCCTCGAGCAACTCCGTGAGTTCACGGCGCACGTGGCGTATCTGGTCCACGCGGCCGGGATAGCTGGTGACATAGAGGTGAACGCACAGTGCATCAGCGCAGCAGGCAGGCATTGGTTTTTTAGGACGCCAGGGCCGGCCGCAGGGCGGCGGGATGCCCTTGGCGTCCCGTGGTGCCAGTGACCGTTCCGCTGCCATTTTCAGCGACCCGGCGTGGCCGGTCCGCGATGTGCAAGTGCGGTCCCGGGTGGCCTTTCGGGAGCTCGCAGCCGATCGGCTCGTCAGCGGCCCGTGCGCCGCACCGCGGCGGGATGCTCGTGTGGTCCTGCTCCCGGCACGACCAGTGATCGACGCACACCGAGCCGTCCGGGTGATAGAGCCATGCCGTGTTCACCTTGCGCCTCCAGCCACCTAGGCGAGCCGGTCCTAGATCAGCGCCCTCCGACAGCTCCTGATCGATCTGCTGGTCAACCGCCCGCAGTACCGCGGCGAGCACGGGCTGGCGTTCGGCCAGCAGCTTGCGCACGTACTCTTTGTTCTGCCTGGCTCGAATGTTAGCGCTCACAACGAATCTCCGACTCTCGAACTGCCATCTGTCCCTCAGGCCGCCCTTGGCATAGCGGATGCCCGACGGGGGATTACCACCAGGTTGTCCAGCACCAGTACCCCCGCGTCGTCGAAGAGCACGACGCCGTTGCAGAGCAGGCTCCAACCTTGCTCTGGGTGGCACGCCAGCACACATGCGGCTGCGCGGTCCCGCGCCGACGCGCTAGGACACCGGGGCTGATGCTGGCACACGGTTTCCTCCCGCAAGGCGGGCTGTTCTGGGTGGCACCGCGGCCCTCGTCGTAAGGCGCCCGGCGATCGACACGTTCGTGCCGCATCTAGCGACAATCGCACATGATCCCGGTTCCGTCTTTACGGCATGCACCCAAACCCCACTACCGGCTAGCAGGAATGTCCGGGTTGGGTCATAGATACCACCGTCGGCCAGGCTGGGCAGCCTGGAGGACTCGATGTACTCGATGTACTCGATGTATCAGCGCAGCACTTGCCCGCTCTGTCGGGTGTCGGCCGCTTGCTGAGAGGCAGCTGGAGATCGCGGTCGGCCAGCGGGCGGAGGCTTCGGATGAATCGCTTGAGCCATGGGAACACAGGTTCCGGGGAGGCTCATTCCCGGGGGTTCCCGCCGCCCCTCCTGGTGCGGACCAGGGAATCCGGACGGAGCCTGGCGGCGGGCCCTGCGTACCTGGTCGGCCGCGATCCCGAGGCTGACATCGTGATCGACGACGCCCGCGTGTCCTGGCGGCACGCGGTGCTCCGGCTGGAGGACGGCCGCTGGGTGCTCGCGGACAACGGCAGCACCAACGGCAGCTACGCCGAGGGCCGGCGGGCGGACCGGATCGAGATCGACGGGGATTGCCTGGTCCGGCTCGGCGACGCTGCCGACGGGCCACTCCTGAGCTGCACCGTCAGTGGCGCGGCCGGGACGTTGCGCATCGGCCGGTCGCCGGACAACGACATCGTGGTCTCCGACCTCAGCGTCTCCAGCCACCACGCCGAACTGCACACCGTGGCGGGCGCGTACCGCATCGTCGACCTGGGAAGCCATAACGGCACCTTCGTCAACGAGCAGCGCGTCACGGTCGTGCAGCTGTCCGAGGGGGACACCGTCGGTCTCGGCGACAGCACGTTCCGGCTGGCCGGCCGTGAACTGCAGGAGCTCGCCCCGGCCGGGGAGGCGCAGATGCCGCCCGCCCCCCAGCCCGGGACCGCTGTGCCCGGGACCGCCGTACCCGGCGGCGCGCCCGAGCCCGGCGGCACTGCGCCCGGCGGCACTGCGCCCGGCGGCCCGCTCGAGATCCCGTACGCGGTCCGCTGGCTGGTGCCCAGGGGCGAGCGGTTCGCGAACTTCGACATCCTGAACGACAACGACACGCAGCTCGACTACTACCGCCGCTTCGGGCACGTCTACGCGGTCGGGATCCCGACCAAGAAGTGGCGGCTGGTCGTGGTCTCGGACCCCGAACTGCTCGACGAGGTGGCGGCGGACGAGGAACGGTTCGGCAAGCGCATCGAGGAGATCAACTTCTTCGCCCAGCTGGCCAACTCCCGCGGCGGCGGCATCTCGGTGATCGGCGACGGCGAGCACTACGAGCGGATCCGCCGCGTGATGCTGCCGTGGTACTCGCCGGCCCACCAGCGTACGCAGCTCGAGCGGATGAAGGACCAGGCGCGCAAGCTCGTCGCCGCGTGGTCCGCGATCGGAGACGACGAGCCGCTCGACGCGCGCGGCTGGATGGAGCGCTACACCCTCGAGGTCTCCGGACGCGGCGCGTGCGCCTACGACTTCGGCCTGCTCGACGGGCACCTCGACGACCACGGGAGCCCGCACCCGTTCGCGGCGGCCGTCCCGGCGAGCACCAAGGAAAGCATCCTGCGCGTGGCCGAGCCGCGCCCCGACTTCACGGTCTTCGCCGGGCGGGCGCGACGCGCCCAGCGCAAGGCCTACCGCCGTCACAACGAGGAGTTGTTCAGGACGGCGGACGCGCTGGTCCGCGCCCGGATGCACACGTGTCCGCTCGGGCCGCAAACGGATCTGCTCAGCCGCCTCGTCCAGACGCCGGACCCGGAGACCGGTGAGTTCCTCGACGCCGAGACCATCCGCGACCAGATCCTCATGCACCTGTCCAACGGCTTCAACGGCCCGTCGATCACGGCCGCGTGGCTCGCCTACGTCCTCGCCACGAACCCGGACGTCGAGGAGCGGCTGGTCGCCGAGATCGACGGGATCACCGGCGGCGACCCGGCCTACGACCTGCAGTACGACGACCTGATGGCGCTGACGTACACGACGCAGGTGATCAAGGAGACGATGCGGATCTACCCGCCGATGCCGATCACGATCCGCCGCAGCCTCCGGGACGGGACGCTCGGCCGCTATCGCGTCAGGAAGGGCGACATCATCTTGGTCGGGACGCTCGCCGCGCAGCGTGACCCGCGCTACTGGGGCCCGGAGCCGGACCGGTTCGATCCGGAGCAGTTCGCGATGGACAAGGTCGTCGGCCGGCCGCGGCACGCCTTCATCCCGTTCTCGATCGGGAAGCGGCAGTGCATGGCGCAGGAGGTCACGTTCATGATGCTCCGCGTCGTCCTGTTCGAGATCTACCGGCACTACCGGCTGCGGCTCGCGCCGGGCGCGACGGTGGCGAAGAACACGATCGTGACGACGAAGCCGGCCGCGGTTCCGGTCATCCGGCGACCGCGCGAGCGGACCGGTCCGGCCGCCCGTCCGGCTGAACTGGCTCCCGCCGCACCGCAGGCCGCACCGCAGGCGGCCCCCGAGTGGGGACAGCCGACGGAGATCCCGCGGACCAGCGCCTACCGCCATCTGGTGATCGCGTACGGCAGCAACTTCGGCGCGAACAAGGAGCTGGCCGAGCGCTTCGCCGAACGGAGCGAGTTCCACGGCTACACCACCGACGTGATCACCCTGAACGAGCTCGCCGAATCGGCGCCGCGCGCGCAGCCCTGGCTGCTCGTGGTCATGACCTCCACCTACACCTCGAACCCGCCCTCCAACGCGGCCGCGTTCAAGTCGTGGCTCGAGCGCACCGGACCGGGGACGGGCACCTGGCGGAACTGCCGCTACCTGGTCTGGGGGCTCGGTAACAGCCAGTGGAACGCGTTCCTCGCGTTCCCCCGCTACGTGCAGCAGAAGCTGTCCGAGCTCGGCGCCACGCCGCTCGCCGGGTTCGCCTACGGCGATGTGGGCTCGCCGGTGTGGGACCGCCTGCACGCGGACTGGAACAGCCGGGTCTGGCCCATCCTCCTGGAGCTGTCCGGGGCGCGGCCCACGGCGGACGCGGCCGAGCGCGTCGCCGCAGAGAACGCGGCCTCCGGGACGCTGACCGGCACCGACTCGAAGACCGCGATGCACAGGTCGCTCTTCGGCGCCGACGACGCGACGGAGCCCATCGCGCGTCCGATGAGCGTCACGTCGATCATGGGCCGGATGGCGCCGGGGCCGGCCGATCCGGGTGGCACCCAGCCGAGGGTGCTGCTCGCCCCGGCGATCCTCACCAACGCGGTCGGGATCCGCACGGCCGAGGCGCGCGTCCTGGCCTGCCAGGAACTCCAGGCGGCCGGGTCGCCGAAGCGGACGCGGCAGCTGGACATCGGCCTGCCGCCCGGCCTCACCTACCGGGCCGGCGACCACCTCGGCGTGTGCCCGAGGAACGACGAGGAGCGGGTCGGGCGGCTCGCCAGGCACCTCGGCGCCACCCTCGACGGCCTGTTCATGGCGCCGAAGGCCATGACCGTCCGCGCCGTGCCGAAGGGCGTCGTGCTCCAGGTCCGCAACGTGCTCACCAACCTGGTCGACATCGGCGGCAGGCCGGGCGTCCCGCTGCTCGACCTGTTGCTCGAGAAGGCGGCCGACCCCGGCGAGCGGTCCAGGCTGGCGGAGATCAGGGACGTCCTGGCTGCGCCGGGCGGCCCGGATTCGCCGCTGCGCGCGGCGGTCGACGCGGGCGGCTACGACGTGCTCCGGCTGCTGGAGGAGTTCTCGTCCTGCTCGCTGAACATCTTCGAGTTCCTGCGGGTGGCGCAGCCACTGCGGCCGCGCTACTACTCGGTGAGCTCGAGCCCGCGGGTACACGGCGACGGCGTCGCTCACCTGACCGTCGGCCTGGCGGCCGCGCCGGTGCCTGGCCTGCCCGGCCGGGAGTTCCGCGGGATGAGCTCGCACTACCTGCACACGCTGCGCGAGGGCGACCGGCTGAACGTCTTCCGTGACAGCGCGGACGGATTCCGCTTGCAGCAGGACGTGACGAAGCCGATGATCTTCGTCTCGGCGGGCACCGGCCTGGCCCCGATGCGGGCGTTCCTCTGGGAGCGGCTGGCACTGCAGCGCGCGGGCGTCTCGCTGGCGGAAGCGGCGCTGTTCAACGGCATCCGCTCGAGCAACCTGGACTACATCTACCGCGACGAGATCGGGCGGTTCGCAGCCGAGGGAGTGCTCAACCACGTGCACGTCGCGACGTCGCGCGAACGGCCGGACGCCCGCGACTACGTCCAGGACCGGATCCGCGCGCAGGGCGCGCTCGTCTGGCGCCTGCTCGCGGCCGGCGGGTACGTCTACGTCTGCGGCTCGCAGCCGATGCGCGACGCCGTCCGCGACGCCTTCGCCGACGTCGCCTCGGACCACGGAGCGCTGCCGCGCGAGCGCGCAGCGGCCTACCTCGACCAGCTAGAGACGACCGCACGCTACCGCCCCGACCTATGGGGCTGACCCGGGAGCCACCATGGATGCCCTCGCCCTTGTCCTGACCGTGGCGGCGATGATCATGTTCGTGTTCGCCGCCACCGGCCGCGAGCTGCGCCGCTTCAACGAGATCGCGCTCGGGCTCGTCTTCCTCACCGCGGCGCTGATCTGCCAGTTCACCTCGGTCACGAGCACGCACATCGGGCGGTGACCGTACCCGGTATACGCTGGCGAACACGCTGGGGTTCGGCAGCAAGAGGTGCGATGTGCCGGAAGTGCGCGAATCGGCCGAAACGGCGGCCAGCGCCGACGACTCGCGCCAGCACCAAGCCGCGCGGATCCTGCACGCCGCCTATCCGCCCGGACGCGAGCGGGACCGGGCGATCAGATGGCTGGCCTGGATGGCCGGGCGGATGGACGTCGGCCGAAACCTGGCCTGGTGGGACATCCCGGCCTGGATTGGCGAGCCGTGGCTCAGGTTCGCCCGCACGCTGACTGGGGCGGTACTCCTCGGCCTCGCCTTCGGCCTCGGGTTCGGCGGGTACGCCGGGCCGAGCGGGCTGGCGGCCGGGCTACTGGCGGGCCTGGCCGCGGTGTATATCGGCAACAGGCTGAGGCTGGGGAAGCTCCGGCGGGCACAGCCACCGCAGGCGATGGTCCCGCGGCGGCCCCGGTCCGGGCGGGACGCCGCCATCTTGGCGCTGGCCGTGCTGACCGGCTTGTTCCTCCGGCGCACCCTGATCAGCTTGTGGGCCCGTCCGGTCACGGACTCGCCGTCGGCCAGCCAACCGGGCGGCGCCGGATGAGCAGCGGCTGCTGGACGCCATCGTCCGCGACGCCATCGGCGCGCAGAAGGCGCTGGCCCGCGGGGCTTACCCGCCGGCCGCGCGGAACGCGGCGCCGATCTCCGCCCGGGCCGCCCCGCCGGCCAGCAGCACGTGCAGCAGCAGCCGGGCCTTGACTGGATCGAGGAAGCCGGCGCTGATCAGGCCGTGGCCGAGCAGGTCCCGCTCCGAGCCGGGGAAGCCGTAGGTGGCGGCCAGCACCGATCCCCGGCCGGTACGGGAGGCGAACACCACCGGGATCTGCCCGGCCAGCGCGGCCAGGGTCGAAGACGTCGGCGATGGTGAGGGACGCGCCGGGCACCCGCCGGAAGTCGTGCACCTCGATCGCGGCGCGCAGGCCAGCCAGCCCGGGCACCGCGTCGAGGAGCTGCTGCCCGGTCAGGGCCGGGACCACCCCAACCACCCCGCCGGGCGCGCTGGGCGCCATGGCGATGGTGCCGCCGAGGGTGAACACCGCGACCCGGCCGGGCGAGGGAGGTGAGGCGGTCACGCGAGCTTCTTTCCGTTGGGTGGCAGCTAGCGTAATCATCGTGACCGGCCAGCGCTCGCCCGCGCCGGGGCCGGCCTGGGTCAGGCCGCGGCGTGGAAGGCCTCCAGGGCCTCGCCGGGCGTGGCGTAGTAGGCGCCGGCGCCGAGGGCCGCGCTGATGCCGTACCGGTCGAGCTGCTGCCGCACCGGGCCGAGGACGGAGCTGAGGACCAGGCGCACGTGCCGCTGGCGCAGGTGTTCGACGAGCTTGCTGAGGCCGGTGGACGCGGTGTAGTCGATGTCGCCGATCGCGGCGCAGTCCACGACCATCCAGCGCAGCGGGGCGCCGTGGCCGACCAGGGCCGCGACATCTTCCAGCAGCTTGGCGGCGTTGGCGTAGTAGAGACTGGTCCCGAACCGGTAGACCACCAGGCCCTCCTCGGTGCGGGCGCCCGGCGTGACCGGGACCGCCTGCCAGTGCCCTTCCGCCGACTTCACCAGGACGCTGTTGAGCGGGCTGTAGCTGTGCCGCAAGTGGTCGACGATCGAGGCGACGACGGCGAGCGCGATACCGTACTCGACCCCCAGGATTACCACCGCCACGGTCGTGAGCACGCCCACGGCGTACTCGTGTTTCCTGCAGGCCCGGATGTGCCGCATCTCGGTGACGTCGACGAGCTGGATGGCGATGAGGAAGACCACCGCCGCCAGGGCGGCGTCCGGCAGATAGGCCAGCGGCCCGGTGAACAGCACGAGGACGACCAGGACCACGGCGGAGGCAGTGAGCGGCGACAGCTGGCTGCGGCCGCCGGCGCTGTCGACCATCTGCGCCTTGGTAGGGCTGCCGTTGACCACGAACGTGCCGGAGAACGCGGCGGCGGTGTTGGCGGCGGCCAGACCGACCAGATCGGTGTCTTCGCTGAACGGTTCCTGGTACTTCACCGCGTAGGCGCGGGAGGTGGCCGCGCTCTGAGCCATGATGACGACAAACATCGACGCCGCGGCGCCGAGCAGCGCGGCGGTGTCATGCCAGCCGAGGGCGGGCGGCCCCAGGCTCGGCAGCCCGCGCGGGACGTTCCCGACCACGGCCACGCCGTGGCTGGCCAGGCCCACGGCCCAGCTCACGATGATCGCGATGATCACCGCGATCAGCGGCCCAGGGATCCGGCGGGTGATCCGCCGGGCCGCGACCACGATCACGATGACCCCGATCGACACGGCCACGTCGGACGGATGAGCGTGCGGGAGCGCGCGCACCGTAGCCAGCAGCCTGGGCAGCGTCTGCCTGCCTGCGGCAGTTATCCCGAGCATGTCAGGCAGTTGTCCGGCCGCGACCTGGATGCCGACGCCGGCCAGGAACCCGACCAGCACGGTGCGGGACAGGAAGTTGGCCAGGAATCCGAGCCGGGCCAGCCGCGCCACCAGCAGCATCGCGCCGGCCAGCAGGGCCGCCAGCCCGGCCAGCCGGACGTACGCTGGAGACCCCGCTACCGCCAGGCCGGCCAGCGCGGCGGCGAGGATGGCCGCGGTCGCCGAGTCCGCGGCGACGACGAGGTGGCGGGACGAGCCGAGGAGGGCGAACACCGCCATCGGGAGGAGCATCGTGTACAAGCCGGTGACCAGCGGCATCCCGGCGATCTTGGCGTAGCCGAGCACCTCGGGGACGCCGAGGGCGGCCAGCGTGAGGCCGGCCAGCATATCGGCGGGTACCCGGGACCGGTCGACGGGCAGCACCCCCTGCAGGACGGGCAATGCCCGCAGCCATCCTCGCCAGCGGCCCCAAAGGGAATCCGGCATCGTCTCACCTCCTCCCCGTCCTCGGGGCAGTTCCGGATTCGTTCATCATCTCGCCACCAGGCGTTCACGACGGTCGCCGGGCGCCGCAAGCCGCAGGCCCGGTAGCTGGCCGGGGCCGGAAAATGTCCCGAACGAGCGGGTTTCACGCCTTGACGACGTCCCACGGGCACCACAGAATGACCGTCTAAAGAGGAGCCTCGTTGGAAGCCAGCACTGCCCGCGCCTCGCTGGGCGCGGTACCGGTCGGCTCGGGCCCGGCCGACTCGGCCGCCGACGCGATCGCCGGGGCGCTGGCCAGGGCGGGAACGCGGCTGATGTTCGGCGTGCCCGGCGGCGGCCCGAACCTGGACGTGGTCGGGGCGGCGGCGGCGGCCGGGCTGCGCTTCGTCCTGGCCCGCGGCGAGACCGCCGCGACGATCATGGCCGCGACCTGCGCCGACCTCACCGGCACGCCCGGGTCGGTGGTCGTCACCCGGGGCCCGGGGCTGGCCAGCGCGGTCAACGGCATCGCGCACGCGGCTCTCGACCGGCTCCCCGTGGTGGTGATCGCGGACACCGTCGCGGCCGCCGACGCCGGCCGGATCAGCCACCAGCGGATCGACCAGATGGCGCTGGGCCGGTCGGTGGCCAAGGCGGTGGTCACCGTGGGCGGGCGGCGGGCCGGCCAGGCGGCCGCGCGGGTCGTCCGCACGGCGCTGGCCGCGCCGCCCGGCCCGGTCATCGCGAGCATGGACGATAGCGTCGCGAGCATGGACGACAGCGTCGCGAGCATGGACGACAGCGCCGCGGCCCAGGCTGAGGGCAGCACCAGCCCCGACCGCAACGGCCCGCCCGCTGCCTCGGCGGGCGCCTCCGTCCTGGCCGGGGCTTCGGTGCTGGCCGGGGCGCTGGGCGCGGCCCGCCGCCCGGTGCTGCTGCTCGGCGCGGAGGCGATACCGCGGACCGCGGCCATCAGGGACGCCCTGGCAGGCCGCGGCATCCCGGCGCTGCACACCTACCGTGCCCGCGGCGTCCTCCCGGACTCCGCCGCCGAGGCGGCCGGCCTGGTCACCGGCGGCACGATGGAATGGCCGCTGCTCCGCGCGGCCGATCTCGTCATCGGGCTGGGCGTGGACGAGGCCGAGATGATCCCGGCGTCGTGGGATTACCCCGCGCGGACCGTCCTGGTCACCGAGCCGGGGGCGGCCCCGGCGGGCCCCGGGTACCGCGGCTACTTCACCGGCGCGACCGTGCTGACGATGCCGCTCACCCGGGCCCTGGAGGTGCTGGCCGCCGGTCCCGGCCACGACTGGCCGCCGGACGCGGGACACGCGGCCAAGGCGGACGCCGCCCGGCGGCTCACCGCGGCGGCCATCGCCGCGCCGGGGCGGCTTGCCCCCCAGCAGGTCGTCGCGACGGCGCGGGCGTGCGCGCCGCCGGAGACCATCGCCACGGTGGACGCGGGCGCGCACATGCTGGTCGCCATGCCGCTGTGGGAGGTGCCTGAACCGCGCCGACTGCTCGTCTCCAGCGGGCTCGCCACCATGGGCTACGCGCTGCCCGCCGCCATCGCCGCCGCGCTGTGCGCGCCGCGGGCCCCGGTGATCGCCTTCACCGGCGACGGCGGCCTGGGCATGACGCTGGCCGAGATAGAGACGGCCGTCCGGCTGTCCCTGCGGGTCATCGTGATCGTCTTCAACGACGCCGCGCTCAGCCTGATCAAGCTCAAGCAGAAACCGGCCGGGCAGGGCGGCGACGATGCGGTCCGGTACGGCCCGGTCTCGTTCGCGGCCGCCGCGGGCGCGATGGGCGCGGCGGGCGCCGCGGTGACCACCGAACGGGATCTGGCCGCGGCGCTGGCGGACGCGCTGGGCCGGCCCGGTCCCACCGTGATCGACGCCAGCGTCGATCCGGCCGCCTACCCGGCGGTCATGGACCTCAGCCGGGGCCAGGCCGGACGCAGATCCGTGCCCGGCATCAGCCGGGCGCTTCAGGTGCGCTGCCCCTTATCCGATGTCCTGGGCGGCGCGAGTGCGAGTGCGAGTGCGAAGGAGCATGCGCAGTGACCATTACCGTGGCGAAGTTCAGGGACGTCTCCGAAGGCACCCAGCCCGGTCAGTTCATGATCGGCGACCGGGAGCCGGTGGCGAGCCTGGCTGACCTCGACCCGATCTACAAGCGGCTGCTCGACGAGCCGGTGACCGCCATCGTCGCGGTGACGGGCTTGGACGGCCAGCCCAACCTGACCCCGGTCTGGTTCGACTACGAGGGCGACACCGTCCTGCTGAACCTGGCCACCCACCGCAAGAAGGTGGCCTGGCTGCGCCAGGCGCCGAACGCCACCTTCCTCCTGATGAACCCGGAGAACACCTACCACTGGCTCAGCCTCAAGACGGTGGTCAAGCGGGAGGTCTCCGAGGACGACCCGGCGGAGGGTCAAAGGGTCACCGACCAGCTCGACCGGATCTGGGTGAAGTACACCGGCAACGAGCCGCCCTACGCTCTGCGCGACCCCTCGATGGACGAGCGGCGGGTGCTGTTCGAGCTCGCGGTGGTGAAGGTCGCCACGTTCGGGCGCCCCTAAGGACACAGCGGGTGTCCGGCCAACCCAGTGTCGTCGTCATGGGCGGATCGGTGGGCGGTCTTACCGCCGCGCTGGTGCTCCGCGACGCCGGCTGCGAGGTCCGGGTCTTCGAGCGGTCGTCGGCCGCGCTGCAGGCCCGCGGCGCGGGCATCGCCGCCCTCGAGGCCACCCTGCGGTACCTGACCGAACGGGGCGGCCGGCAGCGGGCCGACGTGTGCTCGTCCACCAGCTGGATCCGGTTCCTGCGGCCCGACGGCGGCATCCTGCACGAGCAGCGGCACCAGTACCTGTTCTCGTCGTGGAACACCATCTACCGGTCGCTGCTCGAGCTGTTCGACCCCGGCCGCTACCTGCTCGGCAGCGAGGTCACCGGCTTCAGCCAGTCCGGGGACTCGGTCCGCGTGACGCTGGCCGACGGCTCGGCTGCCGACGCCGACCTGCTGGTGTGCGCCGACGGCGTGACCTCGCTGGCCCGGGCGCGGCTGCTGCCGGAGGTCAGGCCGTCCTACTCGGGTTACGTGGCCTGGCGCGGCACGCTGCCCGAGCAGGCCCTGCCCGCCGCCACCCGCGAGCTGCTCGGTGACGCGATCACCTACCAGGTGCTGCAGGACAGCCACATCCTCGTCTACCCCATCCCCGGTCCCGGCGGCGCGCTGACCGCCGGCGACCGCCTGGTCAACTTCGTCTGGTACGTCAACGTCGCCGCGGGCGAGGAGCTCGAAGCGTTGATGACCGGCCGGGACGGCGTCCACCGGGCGGTGTCGCTGCCGCCCGCCGCGGCCAGGGACAAGCCGCTCACCGCCATGCGGCAGGATGCCGCGGCCAGGCTCGCCCGGCCCATCGCGGCGGTCGTGACCGGCGTGGCCGAACCGTTCGTCCAGGTCGTCTACGACATCGCGGTTCCCCGCATGGCGTTCGGCCGGGCCTGCCTGATCGGTGACGCCGCGTTCGCGGTCCGGCCGCACGCGGCCGCGGGCACGGCCAAGGCCGCCGCCGACGGCTGGGCTCTCGCCGGGGAGCTCGTAGCCGCCGACGGGGACGTGCCGACCGCGCTGGCGAGCTGGGAACGCAGCCAGCTCGCCCTCGGCCGCGCCCTGCTCGCCCGGTGCCGCGACATCGGCGACAGCTCGCAGTTCGGCGGCACCTTCCGGCCCGGTGACCAGCGGCTCATCTTCGGGTTGCACGGACCGGGGAACTAGCGGCTGGCGTCCCGGGGACCGGTCACACCAGCCGGACTTGATCCGTCATGGCTGTGACGGAACACGACAGGGAAAATGTGACCGATGGACGAGAACGACTTGCTGGCCGGGCGGTTCGAGGCGAGCCGCCCCCGGCTGCGGGCGATGGCCTACCGGATGCTCGGCTCGCTGAGCGACGCCGAGGACGCCGTCCAGGAAGCCTGGCTGCACGCGGCGCGCAGCGACGCGGGCGCCGTGGCCAACCTCGAGGGATGGTTCACCACCATTGTGGCCCGGGTGTGCCTGGACATGCTGCGCTCGCGCAAGTCGCGGCGCGAGGAGCCGCTGGACCCGGACGACGCGGCGGTAGAGGGCCCGGAGCAGGAGGCCCCGGACCAGGAGGCAGTGCTCGCCGACGCGGTCGGGCTCGCGCTGCTGGTGGTGCTCGACACGCTGGCGCCCGCCGAACGGGTGGCGTTCGTGCTGCACGACACGTTCGGCCTGCCGTTCGGCGAGATCGCCGCGATCACCGGCCGGTCGCCGGCCGCGGCCCGCCAGCTGGCCAGCCGGGCTCGCCGCCGGCTCCAGGGCACCGCCTCGGTGCCCGGCATCCGCCTGGGCAGGCAGCGGAAGGTAGCCGAAGCGTTCCTGGCCGCCGCGCGCGGCGGCGACCTGGACGCGCTGATCGCCGTGCTGGACCCCGAGGTGGTGCTGCACGCCGACGCGGCGGCCGGGCCGTCGGGCGCTCCGGTGACCATCCGCGGCGCGGCCGCCGTGGCCAGGGGAGCGCGCGCCGCCTCGGTGCGCTCCCGGTACGCGCGCGTGGCCCTGGTCAACGGGACCCCGGGCATCGTGATGGCCCCCCGCGGGCGGCTGACCATCGCGCTGGCCTTCACCATCGGTGACGACAAGATCTCCCGGATCGACGTCATCGCCGACCCCGCCCGGCTGGCCATGCTCGACCTGGCCGTGCTCGACGGCTGAGGGGGAGCGGTGGGTTTCACACCCGTTCGGTCCTGGTAAGCAGTGACCGTGTCCGCGCCCGGCCTGACGTTCCAGCTGCTCGACGGCGGGCAGGCGGCCGCGCACGCGGACGAGTACCAGGTGCTGCACGCCGAGGTGTACGCCGACCCGCCGTACTGGCGGGCCGATGACGCCGAGGTGTACGGCGTCCGCTTCCGGGTCCAGCGCCGCCAGCCGGGGTTCGTCCTCGCCGAGGCCCGGCATGGAGGCTACCTGATCGGTTACGCGTCCGGGATGCCGCTGCGGCCGTCCACCTCCTGGTGGCGGGACCTGACCGCCCCGCTCCCGGACGACGTCACCGCCGAGCATCCCGGCCGCACCTTCGCCCTAGCCGACCTGCTGGTGCGCGCGTCATGGCGGCGGCAGGGCATCGCGCAGGCCCTGCACGACCTCATCCTGGCCAGCCGGCCCGAGGAACGCGCGGCCCTCACCGTCGCGCCCGCGGCCAGCGCGGCGCAGCACGCGTTCGCCAAATGGGGCTGGCGCAAGGTCGCGCGGACGCACTCCGGTCCCGGCGGGCCGGTGTCCGACGTGCTCGTCACCGCGCTGCGCTCGTTAGGGGGCCCTGACGATGTTGTCGAGCGGCTGGCCGGCCACGAAACGGTTCAGCTGCGCGGCGATCAGCCGGTCCGCGCGTGGGGCGAAGGCCGAGCTGGCCCCCCCGACGTGCGGTGAGATCAGGACCCCGGGTTGGCGCCACAGCGGATGGCCGGCCGGCAGGGGTTCCGGATCGGTCACGTCGAGCGCCGCGCGGATCCGCCCGGTCGACAGCTCGGCGACCAGGGCGTCGGTGTCGACCAGCTTGCCGCGGGCCACGTTGACCAGCAGGGCGTCGTCCGGCAGGAGCGCGAGCTCGCGGGCGCCGATCATGCGCTCGGTCTGCGGGGTGTGCGGCGCGATGACGAAGGCCACGTCCGTCTGCGGTAGCAGCTCTGGCAGGTCCTCGATCGCGTGCACCTGCGGCGGCCCTGAGCGGGGGCGGCGCGCCACGCGGGTGACGGAGGCGACCTCGAAGCCCTGCAGCCGGCGTTCGATCGCCTCGCCGATGCGCCCGTAGCCGATGATCAGGACGCGCTGGTCGGCGAGGGCCCGGCCGAAGGCGAACCGCCAGGCGCCTTCGCTCTGGTTCCGGGCGAACTCGTCCAGATGCCGTCCGCTGGCCAGAGTGAGGGCGATCGCCAGCTCGGCCGTGCTGGTGTCGTGCACGCCCGCCGCGTTGCACAGCGTCACCCCCGGCGGCAGCAGCGGCAGGAACTCCTCGTAGCCGGCGGTGAGGGTCTGCACGACCTGCAGCTTGGGCATGTCCGCGGCTTGTTCCAGGACGGCCGGCCCCTTCATGTACGGCAGGACGTAGAAGGCGACCTCGTCGATGGTGGCGGGGAGCGCGTCTGTGTCCGCCCGGTAGAAGTCGAGCTCCAGCCCGGCGGGGCTGCTTTTGAGGCGCCGTTCGGCCTCGGCGCGGTCGGCGTAGGGCACCCAGGCGAGTGACACGATCGGCCTCCCTTCCTGATCGGAACCCATGGATGTGACAACGTACTGAATCTTTGTACGCGCCGGCGAATAACCCGTCGACCCACAGAGGGGCGGCGCTGCTGAGGCAGCTCGGAGCATACGGCTTGTTTCGCTGCGACTACTTTTGAGTAGGTTGCCACATCCATGGAAACGACAGCGGCCAGGCCGCGGATCTGTGGGGCATGAGGTATTGATGTGACGGGCGTTACCGACGCTGGGCAGCTGCCGGCGACCCGCGTCCGGGCCGGAGGGGGCGGCCCGTCCGCAATCATGATCTTCGCAGGATTTAGAAATCCCAATTTGGTCTCATTGCCAACGGCACGGCCATTGTCCCCAATACGATGCTTCGCAATGCGACGGGGAACGCCAGAGGGCCTGGCGAGGCAGCCGCTGAATCAGGGGACCAAATGCATTTCCGTGCCAGAGTCGTCGCCTCCGCTGCTCTCGTCACCGCCGGTTTCTTGCTCGCTCCGGCCGTCGCGCAGGCTTCATCGCACCCCGTGGTCAACCGGGTCAAGAAGCTCCGCTAGCCCGACGTGGGCTGCCCTGGCCAGAGCGGTCGCAGGGTCCGCTCTGGCCAGTCGGCATCGCATCGGTCCCGACCGGCGGTCGGGACGTTCCTGCCCGCTAGCCGAGCAGGACCGGTGCCGGCCGGCCGAAAACTAGGGAACCGGAACACAAATCTGGGTAGTCGCTCCCGATCCGGGATGCGGTGGCGCCGCCATACCGTCGCTGTGTAAGCAACGCAGCGATCCGGGTGGCCGCGGCCACGATCGCATCCCGGGGAGGGAGAACTAAATCATGCGCATCATCAAGGGCTTGAGCAGGCTGGGTGTCGTGCTGGCCAGCGTCGGCGTCATCGCGGCGGCCTTCGCGGGCACCGCCCAGGCGTCGGTGGCAAGGATCCCGCTGCCCGACAACGGGGGCGGAGACGCTGGCACAGCCATCACCCCGCCGTCCGTGGTCCACACGGTGGTCGTGGGGGGCATGCCCGGCTGGCAGATCGCCGTGATCGCGATCGCGGCCGCGCTGGTCGCGGCCGTCGCGGCGGTGCTGGCCGACCGTGCCCGCTCGGCGCGCCGCCGGTTGCTCAGCAACTCGGCCTGATCCTGTCCCGACACCACGCCAGCAAGGAAGGACCGACATGCCCCGGTTCATGGATTACCACGAGAACCTCAGGCTGCCTGGCGAGGCGATCGCGCAGATCGCCGACGACACCCGCAACGAGCGGGCGGACGAGTTCGGCGTCCGGCAGGTTGAGCTGTACCACAACCCCGAAGGCCAGGTGTACTGCCTGCTCGACGGGCCCAGCGAAGACGCGATCCGCAAGCATCACGCCGCGCTCGGCGTGGACTGCGGCGTCGTCCACCGGGTGGACGGCATTACCTGAGGGGGGCCGTCCGGCCCGGCGCCCGAGCCAGCGCTAGGACGCCGGGCCGGACGCCGGGCACACGGCGTCACCCGGGGGGCCGCCGGTTCTTCGGAGTCCGCGAGCGGCAAGCCGCGTGCCGTGGCAGGATCAGACCCGGTCCAGACCGCGCCAGGGAGTTGCCGCGCCCACATGTTCCACGCTGACCTGCACATTCACTCGAAATTCTCGCGCGCATGCAGCAAGGATTGCGACCTTGAGCACCTGTCGTGGTGGGCGCTGCGCAAGGGCCTGCGGGTGCTCGGCACCGGCGACTTCACGCACCCCGCGTGGGCGGCGGAACTGAAGGAAACCCTCGTCCCGGCCGAGCCCGGCCTGTTCCGGATCCGGCCGGAGCTGGAAGAAAAGGTCCGCCGCGATTCCCCGGCCAGCTGCGCAGGCACCGTCCGGTTCATGCTCTCGGTCGAGATCTCCACGATCTACCGGCGCGACGAGCGCACCAGGAAGGTGCACCACCTCATCTACGCGCCGGGCTTCGAGGCCGCGGACCGGATCACCGCGGCGCTGAGCAAGATCGGCAACCTGGCCTCCGACGGCCGGCCGATCCTCGGCCTGGATTCCCGTGATCTGCTGGACATCACGCTGTCGGCCGACCCGGGCTGCTTCCTGGTCCCCGCGCACGTCTGGACGCCGTGGTTCGCGGTCCTCGGCTCCAAGTCCGGTTTCGACGCGGTGCAGGACTGCTACGCCGACCTGGCCGGGCACATCTTCGCGGTGGAGACGGGCCTGTCCTCGGACCCGCCGATGAACTGGGCCTGCTCCTCGCTGGACGGTTACCGCCTGGTCAGCAACTCCGACGCGCATTCGCCGCCGATGCTTGGCCGCGAGGCCACCGTCTTCGACACCGAGCTGGACTACTTCTCGATGGCGGCGGCCCTGCGCACCGGGAACGGCCTGGCGGGCACGGTCGAGTTCTTTCCCGAGGAGGGGAAGTATCACCTGGACGGGCACCGCAAGTGCGGGGTCCGGGTCGAGCCCGAGCAGACCAGGGAGCTCGGCACGACCTGCCCGCACTGCGGTAAGCCCCTCACCGTCGGCGTCCTGCACCGGGTCGCCGAGCTCGCCGACCGCCCGGCGGGATTCCGCCCTCCCGGGGTCGCGGGGTTCACCAGCCTGGTCCAGCTGCCCGAGATCGTCGGCGAGATCCTGGCCACCGGGCCGAAGAGCAAGAAGGTGGTGGGCGAGGTCGGGCGGCTCGTCGCCGCGCTCGGACCCGAGCTGAGCATCCTGCGGAACGTCCCGCTCGACGACCTGCGTCGCGTCGGCGGGTCGCGGTTCGGCGAGGGCATCGCCCGGCTGCGCCGCGGTGAGGTCATCCGGGACGCCGGGTACGACGGCGAGTACGGCACGATCCGCCTGTTCCAGCCGGACGAACTCGAAGGAACCGCCCTGTTCGCGGTGGCCGGCCTAGCGGAAAACAAGGATGCCGAACGGCCCCGGGTCCCTCGCCCCGCCGCCCGGCCCGCGCGCCCGCGGGGTGACCGGGATGACGCCGCGCCGCCCGCCCCGGCCCTGCCCTCGACAGCCGGGTCCGCGTCCGGATCGCTGCTCGACGGGCTGGACCCGGATCAGCGGGCCGCGGCCACCGCCGATGGCCCGCTGCTGATCATCGCGGGACCGGGCAGCGGCAAGACGCGGACGCTCACCCACCGGATCGCCCACCAGGTGGTGGACCGCGGCCTGGCCGCCGGGAGCTTCCTGGCCATCACGTTCACCCGCCGGGCGGCCCAGGAGGTGCAGGACCGGCTGGCCGCGCTGTGCGCGCGCCAGGACGGCCAGCCCACCGTGACCACGTTCCACGGTCTGGGCCTGCGGATCCTGCGCGAGCACTACGACGCTGCCGGGCTGTCCCCGCGGTTCAAGGTCGCCGATGAGGCCCTCCGGCTCCAGGTCGCGACCGAACTGACCGCGTCCGAGCGAGACGGGCGCACGCTGGTCGCCGGGCTCGATCCCGATGGCACGCTGGCCCTGCGCCGCGAGCTGGCGGCCCGGGACCTGGTCGACTTCGACAGCCTGGTGGAGATGCCGACCGCCCTGCTCCGCGACGATCCGGCCACCGCGGCCCGGCTGCGCGCCCGCTGGCCGCGGATCAGCGTGGACGAATACCAGGACATCGACCCGGCCCAGTACGATCTGCTGCGCCTGATCAGCGGCGACGGCACCGGGCTGACCGCGATCGGGGACCCGGATCAGGCCATCTACGGGTTCCGCGGCGCCGACGTCGGCATCTTCGGCCGGTTCGCGGCTGATTACCCGGGGGCCACCACGGTCGAGCTGACCAGGAACTACCGCTCCAACCCGGCGATCGTGACCGCCGCGATGCAGGCCATAGCGCCGGCCACGCTGGTCCCCGGGCGGACCGCGGTCGCGGCCCGGGGTGGTCCCGCGGACGTCGTGACCTTCGACGAGGCGGCCGACGAGTACGCCGAGGCCGCCTGGATCGCCGCCACCATCGACCGCCTGCTGGGCGGGGCGTCCTTCCACAGCCTGGACAGCGGCCGGGCCGACGGACACGACCACGGCAAGGCCGGCCTCGCCGACATAGCCGTGCTCTACCGCACCGACGCGCAGGCCGGCCCGCTCGCCCAGGCCCTGACCCGGGCCGGGCTGCCGTACCAGAAGCGCTCGCACGACCTGCTCACGCGCCGTCCCGGGGTGGCCGACATCGTGCGCGAGATGCGCCTGGCCCCCGCCCCCGAAGCCAGCAGCGGAGCGGCCGGCGATGTCGCCGGGCAGGTGGCGGCCGCGGTGCGCGCCCTGGCCGCGGCCAGGGGAGGGGGACGGGGAGGTGGGCGGGGCGATTCCACGGTCACCGACGTCCGCGCCGCGGGCGAGCTGCTCATGCCGCTGGCCCGCCGCTGCGGCGCCGACCTCGAGCGGTTCCGGGCCGAGATCGCCCTGGGCGCGGAGACGGACGCGCTGGACCCGCGCGCCGAGGCGATCACGCTGCTGACCCTGCACGGCGCCAAGGGCCTGGAGTTCGACGTGGTGTTCCTGGCCGGCTGCGAGCGCGGCCTGCTGCCATTGTGGCTGCCCGGGTTCGGACCCGTCACCCCAGCCGATGCCGCGGAAGAGCGGCGGCTGCTGTTCGTCGGGATGACCAGGGCCCGCGAGCGGCTGCTGCTCAGCGCCGCGGCCCGCCGGACCAGGCACGGCGCCGAGGCGGCGGCCGGCCGCTCGCCGTTCCTGGCCGCGATCACTCCAGAACCGCCCGGCCTGACCGGTCCGCGGCGGCCGCGGCGGACCACGGACCGCCAGCTGCGCCTGCTCTAAGAGCAGTCGATAATCCATTGTGCCGCGGGGTCTGTTGGCGAGCCGGAACCCACGCGACAGCGCCCTGGGGCGGCCGCATGCGCGACGTCTCGGCCTCACCCATGGGGGATGACGCCGGCCGACGCAGGTGTACTTAGCCTCTTAGTGCAAGGTCGGGAGAACCGGAAGCGTGCGCAGCATGTCGAAGACGGGCTCGTCATCCCAGACCGCCGCGAGACCCCGAATGCCACGCGGCCATCGCGGCAGGGCCGCTGTCCCCGGCCCAGTACGTCGGCGACGGTCCCCCGCTAGTCGTGCTCACATCGTGCGGCTCCCGCGACTGGCCGATGGCAGACCGGAAACCGCGCGGAGCAGGCGTGGCCTGGCCCGGTTGCCGCGGGGAACGGTTCACCCGTGATGATGCGGGGGGCGGCCGCCCGCCAGCCTAGGCGGTTCGAGCGGCCCCGCCGCCGGCTGCGAGCAGGCTTGGTGCAGCTGCTGTTTGCGGTGGCCGGGCTGGGCCTTGGACTGCTGCTGCCGCGGATTACCGCCCAGCCGACCGTGGCCAGCACCCGGGTGACCGAGACGCTGGTGGGAGTCGGCTTCGGTGTTCTGGGGCTGGTCAGCATCATCTTCTCGCTGCTGTTCCTGGTCGTGCAATGGGCCTTCTCCAGCCTGTCGCCCCGGCTGAACCTGTTCCGCGACGACCCGATCGTGTGGCGGACGTTCGGGCTGGCCGTCGGCGTCTTCGTCTTCTCGGTCACCGCGGCCCTGGTCATCGGCAACGACCCGGAGGTGTCGGTGATCGTGCCAGCCGCGGAGGTGGCGGGAGTGCTCGCCGCGCTCGCCCTGATCCGGATTCTGCAGGTGAAGGCCTTCGCCTCCATCCAGCTGGCGCCGACCCTTTCTGCCATCGCCACCCGCGGCCGCGGGATCCTCGATGATCTGTACCCTCGGCCCTGCCCGGCTGGCCGGCCTCCCGCCGCGCCCCTGCCGCCGCTGCGCCGGACCGTCACCTGGCCGCACCGGCAGGCTATCTTGCTGCAACTCGACCTGCACCGGCTTGCCGGTGCAGCCGGCGGCGCTGTCATCGTGCTCCGCGCCCGCATCGGCGAGACGCTCCAGGAAGGCGCTGTGGTGGCCGAGCTGTACGGCGGCGATGCCAGCGATGCGGCGGTCTTGGGCGGGCTGGTTACCGGGCAAGAGCGCACCTTCCGCCAGGACCCGCTGTTCGCGTTCCGGCTGCTGGCCGACATCGGCTTGCGAGCGCTGTCAGCGGCCGTCAACGATCCGGCCACCGCCGTGCAAGTGCTGGACACGATGGAGAGCCTCCTGGCGCCCCTGGTAACACGGGACCTGGACGTGGCCGAAGTTGCCGGTGATACCGGGGCCGTCAAGGTGGTGCTGGCGCTGCCGTCCTGGGATGACTACCTGCGGATCTCCCTAGACGATCTCATCGAGTCCGGTTCCCGGTCTCCCATGGTGCTGCTGCGGGCACGGGCCCTGCTCACCGGCCTGCTAAATGCGGCGCCGCCGCTGCGCCGGTCCTCGATCACCTGGCGGCTGCATCGCGCCGAGGAGCTCGCGGCCGACAACTTCCCGCTGATCTGGCGTCATGCGGCCGGATGTGATCCAGGATGAGCCGGGCAGCGATCCGGATACCATCCGCCGGCTAGGTCACCGTTTATGCACCTGACCGGCACTGGTTCGCCGGCGATGCCTGGCTTCGGCCGGGGCAGCGCGATCGGAGCGGAGGTCATCCCGGCCGGGTGATGTGCACTGCGTCCTGTCGCCGCAGGATACGGACCAGCAGGAGCAAACGCCGAGTAATGGAGAGGTCCGAATGGCGATTGTCGAGTACGAGCCGGGCGCTGCGTTCCCGGGCGTGATCGGGCGGACCGCTGACGAGTCCACCCCGGCGTGGCCGGCCCCGGCGCGCGCCCGCGAGGGCGCGCCTAACGTGGTGCCCACGGTTCTGGACCTGCTGGGTCTCGAGCCGCCCAAGACGATCCGCGGCGTCACCCAGTCGCCCCTGCACGGAGTCAGCTTCGCCCGCACGCTGGACGATGATGCTGCCGAGACCAGCCACCATACGCAGTACTTCGAGATGCTCGGTCACCGGGCGATCTACTACGACGGCTGGCGGGCCGTCTGCCCCTGGCCCGGCCCGTCGTTCGCCGAGGCGGGCATGCCCTTCGGGCAGCCGATCTCGGCCCAGACGCTGTCTGGGCTGGACGCCACGGGCTGGGAGCTCTACCACGTAGCGGAGGATTTCGCCGAGAACCACAACGTGGCCGCCGACCACCGGGACCGGCTGATAGCGATGATCGGGACGTGGTACGTGGAGGCCGGCAAGTACAACGTGATGCCGGTCGACGGCAGCGGCCTAGCCCGGATGGTCGCCGAAAAGCCGCTCGTCGCGCTTCCCCGCGACAGCTACACCTACCGGCCCGGCACCCAGTCGATCCCGTTCTTCGCCGCACCCAGGGTCCTCAACCGCCCGCACAGCATTACCGCGGACGTCGAGATCCCCGCGGGCGGGGCCGAGGGGGTGCTGCTGTCCCAGGGCACGGCGGCCGGCGGATACTCCTTGTTCGTCAAGGACGGCAAGCTCCGCTACGTCCACAACTACGTGGGCCGGGCCGTATACGGAGTGGAATCCGACCAGGGCCTGGCGCCAGGCAAGCACACGCTCAGGTTCGAGTTCGAACCGACCGGACAGCCGGACATGGCCCACGGCAAGGGCGCGCCCGGCAAGCTCCAGCTCTACATAGACGGCACCCTCACCGGGAACGCGGAAGCGCCCGTCACCAACCCGTTCGTGCTCAACCCCGGCGCGCTCACCTGCGGCACCAACCCCGGCTCCGCGATCACCGACGACTACCCCAGCCCGTTCAAGTTCACCGGCACCATCCACAGCGTGATCGTGGACGTCAGTGGAAAGCTGATCGACGACCCCGAAGCCGAACTGCGCGTGCACATGGCCCGCCAGTAGGCCATCGAGGTAACAGCCCACCAGAGGTGAAATGGTGACGGTCGCAGATCTGGCGATCATCGCCGGGCTGGTGTTCGTGTGGGGGACGCTATCCGCGAGGCTGGAGCGGTACGACGTGACCGCGCCGATCATCTTCGTGATCGCTGGCCTGCTGCTGACCCACGGTCCGCTGGCACCACTGGGTTTCGCGCCTTCCCATGAGTTGGTGAAGGTGCTGGCGGAGATCACCCTGGTTCTGGTGTTGTTCTCGGACGCCTCCCGGGTCAGGTTGTCTGACCTGCGCGCTGACATGGGCTTGTGTCTTCGGCTGCTGGGGATCGGGCTGCCACTGACTATCGGCTTGGGGATCCTGCTGGCGCTCGCGCTATTCAACGGCATGAGTATCTGGCTCGCCGTGCTGGTGGGCGCGGCCCTCGCACCGACGGACGCTGCCCTGGGTGCGGGCGTGATGGTGAATCCAGCGGTTCCGGCGCGGATCCGCCTGTTGCTCAACATCGAGAGCGGGCTCAACGACGGGATCGCCACGCCGGTCGTCTTGGTCGCCATAGCTGGAGCCGCGACCGCCGAGCACGCTGCCAGCGTCGGTCCAGGCGCGGCGGCGGCGGAACTCGCGCTGGGCGTGGTCGTCGGCATGTTTGTCGGCGGCGCGGGCGGCTTTGTAGTGACTGTGGCGCGCCGCCGCGGGTGGGCCGCGGGCGATTTCGCTGGCTCTGCGGTGCTGGCCCTGGCGATCTGCGCCTATGCCTGCGCTCTGGCACTGCACGGAAATGGCTTTATCGCCGCGTTCGTGGGCGGCCTGGCCTATGGCGCCACGAGCGGGGAGCGCGGCGAGCGACTGGTGCCGTACGTCGAGGAGACGGGTGCCCTGGTGTCGCTGCTGGTCTGGCTGGCGTTCGGCGCCATCGCGGTCGTGCCGGCGTTCGAGAGCCTGACGTGGCAGACGGTGCTGTACGCCGTACTCAGCCTGACAGTGATCCGGATGGTGTCGGTAGCACTAGCGTTGGCGGGCAGACGGCTCGGCCGTGCGGCCGTTGCCTTCGTGGGCTGGTTCGGACCCCGCGGCCTGGCGTCGGTGGTATTTGCCTTGCTGGCGCTGGAGGATATAGGCCACTCTGCCGGGCCTGCGGTCACAGTGATCGCCTTCACCATATTGCTCAGCGTGGTCGCGCACGGCCTGACCGCCGACCCGCTTGCCCGCCGCTACGGGCCGCGTCTCGCCATCACCGCGGACGGACCTGATGACGGCGAGGTGCAGCCGCTGCCTGCGCGCAGGCTCATCCGCCGTGCTCCTGCCTGCTGACGTTTTCTTCCGCGCCATTGCCGTCGGCGTCGGCGCGCTGCTGACCAGCTTGTGCGGCCTGCGGGCCAGTGCCCGCCTCGGCTGCTTCCGCGGGTGCCCCGCAGGTCCCATCATTCTTCCGGCGCCGGAGCACGACGGCCGCGGCCGCGCCGGCGGCCACCAGCATGGCCGTTCCGGCCACAACCTCTGGCCAGCGCCGTCGGCGCGCAGTGACATCCACGACGCGGGGCCCAGTGACATCCACTCGGCGCGCCGTTGCCGTGAGCGTCTCGTAGATCTTCGGCGCGATGGTGTCCCTGATTGCGAGGCCGCTCTGCTCGATACGCGGCGCGGTCCACGCCCGCGCCCCGTTGACACGCGGCGCAGCCCACGTCGCGGTCCTCCGGGCGCGGTCCCGTGCGGCCATCCCGGCGGTCTTCGTCATCGGCACGCCTGCCCTGGCCAGGGCCGTCGGCCAGGCCAGTTGTTGCACACGGCCGCGCGTGTCCGCGCTCTCGGCCTCGGCTTCGGCTGCGCGTTTTCTGCTCAGGACAGACATTTGAACCTCCGGGAGTTCCCTCGCAACACACCGTTCGCTCGGTGAGCGACGTCAGCAGTGGCTGGGCGAGGCTGCCAGCCATTACGCAATGGCGGGGCTGCCCTGTTGACCACGGTTGGCAAAGGCGGATAGTGAGTCGGGCAGCGGCTTGGCCTGCGACGAGAACGCCGGCTTCCATCACGGCCATGGCTACTCCTCCTGCGCCGCAGCCCGGCGGATACCGCCGCTCGGTACGCACCACGGATAGCCCCACTGGTGCTGGCACCAGACAAGCACGCCCTACAGCCACCGAAATCACCCCATACAGGTGATAAACGGCATCCGCTGTCCAAGCGCGCCGTCAGCCCATACCTCGCGGGGCTGGCAGCGACATATGGCTCACCGGGCCGCCGAACACTGCGCGGACCGGCCCGGCCGCCCTGGCCAAGAAGGCGTTCAGTGGCTAGTTGTGGACTCCGGACCTAACGATCTGGCGTGCGTGCCTGGTCCGCTGGCCGAACGTCCTGCCGTCGATGATGCCGCGCATGAACAGGGGTAACTCTGAACACGATCTGCCCGGGCCACCGGGCGCGGAGCTCTTCGGCCGCAGCCGCGGCCCGCGGCGGCGGTCAGGTCCGTGCCGACCGGCCGCGCGCCGGTCCGCTCCGCGCCGATGCCCGCGACCACGACGAAGGCGACCCCGGCCAGTGACCAGATCCTGGGCACCTGGCCCAGGAGCGCGAACCCGGCGATCAGGGCGAGCGCGGGCTCCAGGCACATCAGGGTGCCGAACGCCGCGGCGGTCAGCCGCCGCAGCGCGTATATCTCCAGGCTGAACGGTACGACCGGCAGCAGCAGCGCCAGGCCGAGACCGGCCAGCAGCAGCTGCGGCGTCAGCGCAGGCCGGATGGCCGGTCCCGCGACCAGGGTCGCCACCAGGCCGGCCACCGGAATGGACACGGCGAGTCCCTGCAGGCCCGTGACCTCGTCGCCGACCGCCTGGGTGAGGACGATGTAGCAGGCCCAGCACGCCGCCGCGCCGAGGGCGCAGGCGACGCCGGCCAGGCTGGCGCCACCCTGCCACGGGTGGGTCAGGACCATGACGCCGGCCGCGGCGAGGCCCGGCCACACCAGCCGCCGGCCGCCGCGGCCGCGGGCGACGGCCACGCCGAGCGGGCCCAGGAATTCCAGCGCGCTGGCCGTGCCGAGCGGCAGCCGGGCCACGGCCGCCATGAACAGCATGGTCATCCCCGCGGTCACCACGCCGAGGGCGACCGCCGCGACCTGGATCCGGCGGCGGAACCGCCAGGGCCGGGGCCGGACGGCGACCAGCAGGATCAGGCTGGCCCAGGCCAGCCGCAGCCAGACCGCCCCCAGCGGGCCGACCTGGCCGAACAGCGGGACGGACAGCGCCAGGCCGAGCTGGACGCAGGTCATCGAGCCCACCGCCATCAAGGTGCCGGCCCGGGCCGGGGACCATGACGGCGTCGCGGTGATGATCATGGTTGCCAGTAGATACGAACCGAATCGTCCGTGTCCACGTGAGATTCATGGACATACTATTCATGAATAATGAATGATTTGCTCATGGATCCGCGCCGCCTCGAGCTGCTGCTCGAGCTGTCCCGCCTCGGCTCGATGCGGGAGGTCGGCGAGGCGCTGCACATCACCACCTCCACCGTCTCCCAGCAGATCGCGGCCCTGGCCCGGGAGGCGGGAACCCCGCTGATCGAGCCGGACGGGCGGCGGGTGCGGCTGACCCCGGCCGGGAGGCGGCTGGCCGGCCACGCGGTCACCGTTCTCGCCGCCATCGAGGCCGCCCGCCGCGACCTGGACCCGGCGGCGGCGCCGGCCGGCACGGTGCGGGTGGCGGCGTTCGCCTCGGCGGTCCGCCAGCTCCTACTCCCCGTCGCCCGGATCCTGGCCGGGCAGCACCCGGACGTCCAGCTGCACATCCACGAACACGAGCCTGCCGAGGCCCTGGGCCTGCTCGCCGCGGACGAGGTCGACCTCGCGCTGACCTACGACTACAACCTCTCCCCGGCCAGGTTCGGCCGCAGCCTGCACAGCCAGCCGCTGGGCAGCACCCCGTGGAGCCTGGGCACGCCGTCCGGCCCGGACCGCGAACGTGGCACCGCGCTGGATGTCTTCCGCCGGTACCGGGACCACGACTGGATCGTCAACTCGCGCAACACCGCCGACGAGGAGGTGATCCGCATCGTGGCCTCCGTGGCCGGCCTCGAGCCGCGCATCACACAGCGCGCGGACAGCCTCGACCTGGTGCAGGACATGATCCTGGCGGGCCTCGGAGTGGGACTGATGCCCGCCGCGTGGCCGCCCGCCCGCGGGGTGACGCTGCGGCGGCTGCGCCAGCCGGAAGTGATCCTGCGCTCCTATGCCGTGACGCTCCGCGGCTACTCCGGATGGCCGCCGCTCGCCCTGCTACTCCGGCTCGTCCAGGACGCCGCCGTTTCCCAGGTCCGCACGGTGTCCTAGGTCCGCACGGTGTCCTAGGTCCGCACGGTGTCCTAGGTCCGCACGGTGGCGCCGACCGGAAACGGGCGGCCCGGCCCGCCGTCCAGCACCTAGGCTTGCTGCCTGCCGTGCACCTGCCAGCTGCGGCCGCCACCGGCCAGGTCGACGATCGCCGTGTCCTCGTCGATCCCGATCACCGTCGTGCCGGGCGGCGAACCCGCGGTGGCCCGCGTGACCAGCTCCGGCGCCCAGGATGTCAGCTTGTCGAAATGCAGGGGGTATGGCCCACCGTCTGAGGCGGCGCTGGTCTCGGTCACTTGAGCAGCTTGTGTACCTCGCGGAACTTCGGATGCCGCGCGTCACGCAGCCACTCGAACAGCACCATCTCCGATGTCACGATCTCCGCGCCGTGCTGCCGCGCCCGGTCGATGGCGGCCGCCCAGTCGGCCGGATCGCGCGAGCCGGTCGCGTCCGCCGCCCATACCACCCGGCGCCCGGCGGCGAGCAGGTGGAGCACTGTCTGCAGGACGCATACGTGCGCCTCGCAGCCGGCCACGACGATCTCCCCGGACCCGGCGGCCAGCAGCGCGGGGAAGCCCGGATCACCCGCCGCCGAGAACGTCGTCTTGACCATGATCGCCTGCGGGTAGCCGGCCAGCGGCGGCACCGTCGGGCCCAGGGCCGCCGGGTTCTGCTCCGTCGCGCGGACCGGCACGTCCAGCAGGGTCGCCGCCTCCGCGAGCCGCACGGCCCGGGCCACGACAGCCTCGTGATCATAAATGACGGGCATGAGCCGCTCCTGCAGGTCGATCAGCAGCAGGACGGCGCCCTCAGCGGTGAGCAGCACGCAACCGACGCTACTTCACCGGATCCCGGACGGCCAGAAATGTCAGTGGTCCGGAGGAGGATAGGACTGAAACGAACATCCAGGTACGGAGAGTTGAGATGGCAGCAGGCGATACCCAGATTACGATCGCGGGGAATCTCGTTGATGACCCGGAGTTGCGGTTTACCCCGGCGGGGCAGCCGGTGGCGCGGTTCCGGGTGGCGTCGACCCCGAGGTTCCTCGACAAGGGCACGAATGAGTGGAGGGACGGCGACAGCCTGTTCCTGACGTGCAACGTCTGGCGGCAGGCGGCCGAGAACGCAGCGGAGAGCCTGACGCGGGGGATGCGGGTGATCGTGTCGGGGCGGCTGCGCCAGCGGTCGTATGAGACCAAGGAGGGGGAGAAGCGAACCGTGTACGAGGTCGAGGTCGATGATGTCGGCCCGTCGCTGCGGAACGCTTCGGCCAAGGTCAACCGCGTCGCCAGGAACGGCGCCGGCGGCGGGCCGGCGGGTCCTGGTGGTTCCGGCGGTTCCGGCGGCCGGTCCCCAGGCGGCCAGGGCGGCGCGGGCGGCGGGGACACCGACCCGTGGACGTCCGACAGCCCGGGCAGCTACACCGACGAGCCTCCGTTCTGAGCATCGCGGCCCTCAGCTGAGGGAATGGCCGTATCTGGTGCGCAGCTCGTGCTTGAGCACCTTGCCCGAGGCGTTACGGGGTAGCTCGTGGCGGCCGGATTGTTCCCGTAGCCCGCCATCAGGCTGGGCCCGCGGTAGACGATCTCGCCGACCTGACCGGGAGCCACGTCGTTCATCCGCTCGTCGACGACCCGCGCGGCGATGGTCGGGATGGGCTTGCCCACCGAGCCGATCTTGCGGATGCTGTCGGCGCTTAGGAGCAGCCGCCTCCCCGGGCCGCGCAGGCGCCGCACCGTGCCGAGCTCTCATGGTCCCAGGCCGCCTGAAGACGGCGGGCGCCTGGCGTTCGCCGCGCGCCTGCGGCCTTCCTCGATCCAGGCCGGTATCGCCTCCGGGTCAGCGCCGGCCCTACGGCACAGCTGCGCGGCGGACCGGGCGAGCGGCTCGTCCAGCTCGCCTTCCGACGTGCCCTCGAAGATCCCGGCCACCTCGGCCAGCAAGTCAGCCCGGCCGCCCGCGAGCGCGCGGAGTTCGGCGAGCGCGACGGCTTCCTCCTCCGCAGTGAGCGCGCGCCACTTCGCGTGATGCCGTGCCTCGCCGGTGAGCTGAGCCACCAAGATCCGGTCCGCCGCCGACCTCGGCCGATGTTCCCCCATCGGCATAGTGTCGCTGACCTGCAGTGATATCGCTAGCAAGCGCGCTTTCAGCAGGGTGCCACGTCCATGTGCACCGCGAACCGCGCACGCCGGCCGCGATCCCGCGATGCGGGCAGCTGGCCCCGCTCAGTACCTCACTCGGCCACGGCGATGTGACATCGCCGTGGCTATAGCCACCACGATGTGACATCGGCGTGGTTGGCTTCGGGCCTCCTAGCGGAGGTTGTCGCCTCGGTCGAGGGCTGGGCCGGCCCAAGGGTGTATCAGCCGGGTGATCCCGCTCATCGTGTGCCGAGCGTCCTGGCGGGCCAGGGCCGGATACGTAGCTCGCCCGGTCCCGCCGCCCTTACAGTTACTCTTAGGTAACTTCGTCACCCGCGGTCGGCGTTGCGCGCGGGTGGGTTGCGGAGGCAGACGTGCCTGCTGTGGTTTTTGGTCCTGATCGGGCGATACGCCGCTCCCACCCGCGAATCGGCCTGGTGCTCGGCGCGGGCGGCGTGCTCGGCGCGGCCTGGACGACCGGCGCGCTGGCCCGCCTGCAGGACCGGCTGCCGGCCTCCGCCGCCGACGTCGACCTCATCGTCGGGACGAGCGCGGGCAGCGTGCTGGCCGCCGCCTTGCGCTGCCGCGCGTCGCTGGACGAGATCGTGGCCTGGCAGTGCGGGGACGCCACCGGGATCCTGAGCGATTCCGTCGTGCTCGCCGCGCAGGACGGGCCGCTGCCCCCGGTGCCGCACCTGCGCCTCGGCTCGCTGCCGCTGGCCCGCGCGGCCCTGCTGCGGCCGCTTCAGGTGCCCCCGTGGGTGGGGGCGAGCGGCTTCCTGCCGCACGGCCGGGGCCAGCACGCGGCGCTCCGGTCACTGGTCAGCGCGCTGCACCAGCGTCATCACCAGCATCCTCAGCACGCCGCCCGCGCCGGGACCCCGGCGCACTGGGTGGACGGCCACACCTGGATCGCGGCCATGGACTACGACACCGGACGGCGGGTGCTGTTCGGCCACCCGGACGCCCCGCGCGCGCCGCTTCCCGATGCCGTGGTCGCCTCCTGCTCGATCCCGGGCTGGTACGAGCCGACGCGCATCGACGGCCGCCGTTACGTGGACGGCGGCATCCGGTCCACCACCTCGCTCAGCGCCCTGAGCGGCACGGACGTGCACGAGGTCTACGTCCTCGCGCCGATGGCCAGCACCGAACCCGATCATCCGCTCCAGCCCCACCTGCGGATCGAGCGCCGCCTCAGGCAGCTGATCACCCGCGCGCTGCTGCGCCAGGCGAAGGCGCTCAGCGCGCGGGGCAAGCACGTCACCATCGTGACGCCCGGTCCGAGGGATCTCGCCGTCATGGGCGCCAATCTCATGGACCCCAGGCGCAGGCAAGCCGTGCTGGAAGTCTCCCTGCGCACCTCGCAAGACTCGCTCGCCCGGCTGGACCGGGTCAGCCCGCGCGCCGCCTGACCAGCGCGGCCTACAGGCCCATGTCGTCCAGTTCCTGATACAGGTCCGCGCGCGGATGGTCCGGGCTCGTCCGGGCCACCGCGGTGTCCGGCGCCCGGCCGCCAGAGCTGCCGGAGCCGCCGGGGAGCCTGACCCGGCCCGGCCCGGCGACCGCGCGCCTGGTCCGGAAGATCCAGCCCGCCGCGATCCCGCCGATCAGCCCGCCCAGGTGGCCTATCCAGCTCACGCCGGGCGTCCCGGGTATCGCCACCGTCAGGATGTAGGCGTACGACAGCGCCATGACCACCGCGGCCAGTGCGTCGATGAGGTTCCTGTCGATCAGCCCCCGGGACAGCACGTAACCGAAATAGCCGAAGATGAGACCGCTGGCGCCCACGGTGAGCTGGTTGTTGCCCTGGAACAGCCAGACCGCCAGGCCGCTGGTGATCGCGACGAGCAGCGTCACGCCGAGGAACTTGACCACGCCGCGGTAGGCGGCGAGCAGGCCGAAGACGAACAGCGGCCCCGAATTCCCCTCGACGTGATCCCAGGAGAAGTGCAGGAAAGGCGCCGTAAGGATCTCGGGCAGCCGCCCGATGCTGCGCGGCATGATGCCGTAGTCGAAGTCGAGCCGATAGTGGTCGGCCCAGTTGGCGACCTGGAGCACCCAGATCAGCCCGATGAACCCGACCATCAGGAAGAACGCCTTCCTGGCCTCGGCCACGTCGATCTCGGTGGTCCGCCGCGCCGGGCTGCCCTTGCGCCCCCGGGGCACCGCCGTTCCGCCGGTAACTGAACCCGAGCCGGATTGACTAGTCATGCTCACATTGTCCATCAGCTACGGCGCGCTGCGGCCGTTTGGCGGCCCGGTATTCCCGGACTCAGTGGGCCCGGCGTCGGGCCGGGAGGCTGATAGGGACGCCGGGGCACGAGGTAGGCCCGTTCGGCATCCTGGTCTTGACCGGCGGCGTCAGGTGGCGACGCGCCTCGAGATGTCCTCGCTGAGAGCCTGCGCCTTGGTCCGGATCACGGCCGGATCGAAGCCGGCCGCGAGGGCGGCCAGGGCCGCGTCGAGGTAGAAGGTCAGGTCGGCGTCGGCCCGGGCCGACCAGCGGTCGTAGGCCGCGCGGCAGACGGCCAGGGTGGCACGGCCGACGGCGAGCGGGTAGAGCGAGTCGGCGGGCTGGCCCGTGCGGGTCGCGGCGAAATCGCTGATGGCCCGTTCCCACGCGTCGTAGTGGATGGCGGCGCTGGACTGCAGGGCGGGCACGGAGCCGATCAGGTTCATCCGCATCCGCAGCTCGGGGACGTCCTGCGGGCCGTAGTGGTTGGCCGCGACTACCGCGCGGCGGATGGCGTCCATCATCGGCACCCCGGCGGGCACCTCGGCCAGCGCGGCGCGGATCACGTCCACCTCGTGGTCGAACTCGCTCCACAGCACGCTCGCCTTGGAGCTGAAGTAGCGGAAGAACGTCCGCTTGCTCACTCCGGCCTCGGCCGCGATCTGCTCGATGGTGGTGTTGTCAAAGCCCTGACCGGTGAACAGGCGCAGGGCGATCAGCTCCAGCTCGCGCCGGCTGGTGCCGGGAGGCCGGCCGCGCCGGCTGCTAGCCGCGGCCACCGCCTTGCCGGTTGATACTGGGCCGGTCAACAACTGTCTGCCTCCTCCAGAACGGGCCCGTGGACGAGTCTTGCTTATGTCACAAGGTGACGTTAACATGCGAAATATATTCGTCACTGTGTGACGGAAATCGTGCCGACGCCACCATAGCCCACGTCTGCGCAGCTAGGAGAGTGTCATGAGCGAACGTGCCGCGACCGCTGACATCACCGAGGCCACGCCCCCGCAGGCCGGGGAACCCGAGCTGGCGGACGCCGACCTGCTGGTGGAAGAGGTTTCCATCGACGGCATGTGCGGTGTCTACTGAGGCGCTCGCCAGAGGCGCGCGGGCCGGGTTTGACCTCGACCGCCCCTGGCAGTTGCATCCGCAGGTGTCGGTCCGCCCGGAGCGGTTCGGGGCGCTGCTCTACCATTTCGGCACCCGCCGCCTGTCGTTCCTGAAGAGCCCGGCCCTGCTTACCGTGGTCAGCTCGCTCGGCGACGCGCCCAGCGCGCGGGAAGCCTGCCGGCTGGCCGGCGTGGCCGAGATCGAGCTGCCCGCCTACGCCGCCGCCCTGGCGACGCTGGCCAGCTCCCAGATGATCCGCGCGCGGGTGAACCCATGACCCAGCCCCTGAAGACACTGCCGCTGGTGGAGCAGTTCGCCTACGGGCTGGACGCGCCGATCTGCCTGACCTGGGAACTGACCTACGCCTGCAACCTGTCCTGCGTGCACTGCCTGTCCAGCTCGGGCCGCCGGGACCCGCGCGAGATGACCACCGCCGAGTGCCGGGCGGTGATCGACGAGCTGGAGCGGATGCAGGTGTTCTACGTGAACATCGGCGGCGGCGAGCCCACCGTCCGGCCCGACTTCTGGGACCTGGTCGATTACGCCACCGCCCACCATGTCGGGGTGAAGTTCTCCACCAACGGCATCAAGATCACCCCGGAGATAGCCCGCCGCCTGGCCGCCGGCGACTACGTCGACGTGCAGATCTCGCTCGACGGCGCGACCGCCGAGGTCAACGACGCGGTACGCGGCCCGGGCTCGTACGCCACGGCGCTGCGGGCGATGCGGCACCTGGCTGAGGCCGGCTTCCGGGGCTTCAAGATCTCCGTGGTGGTGACCAGGCACAACGTCAGCCAGCTGGATGACTTCAAGACGATCGCCGACCGGTTCGGCGCCCAGCTGCGGCTGACCCGGCTGCGGCCGTCGGGACGCGGCGCCGGCGTGTGGGACGAGCTGCACCCCACGGCTGCCCAGCAGCGGCAGCTCTACGACTGGCTGGCGGCCCGCGGCGAGCAGGTGCTGACCGGCGACTCGTTCTTCCACCTGGCGGCCTACGGGGAGGCGCTGCCCGGGCTCAACCTGTGCGGCGCGGGCCGCGTGGTCTGCCTGATCGACCCGGTCGGCGACGTCTACGCCTGCCCGTTCGCCATTCACGACAACTTCCTGGCCGGCAATGTCCGCGGCCCCGGGGGCTTCGCCGCGGTCTGGCGGGAGTCGGAGCTCTTCGCCGGGCT
>WNGK01000831.1_pt1 | contig 37553 bp, 31 predicted proteins | sample 5400601 | NCBI WGS metagenome assembly WNGK01 (sample SAMN13153376, study PRJNA577476) | soil metagenome | isolation source: 60 cm soil or saprolite under Garry oak tree replicate 1 | place: USA:California | collected 2016-06-15 | reverse complement strand
CTTCTAGAGGGTCGGATCGACAAATTCTTCGTAGCAATCCAACACTTGATCCTACCATCGCTGACTCTGGGACTCGTTCTCAGCGGTTTCTTCACCAAAACTGTGAGAGCGAATCTTCTTCGCACCATCAACTCAGACTATGTCGAGGCGGCGAAGGCGCGGGGAATATCAACCGGGAGGATCATCACACGTTACGCCCTAAAGAATGCCCTCATACCGGTCGTGACTGTTCTAGGGCTGCAGTTTGCCATACTCTTCGCAGGCGCGGTTCTTACAGAACAAACATTTTCCTGGAATGGAATGGGGTCACTCCTACTTCTGGCCATCAACTCGCAAGACTATCCTGTGATCCAAGGGGCAATCATCGTCTACGCATTCATCATCGTGGTAATATCCGTCATCATAGACCTGATTAATGGTCTGATCGACCCGAGGGTCAGATACTGACAGAGAAAACCTCTCGTCAAAAATCCACCCCGTCATACCTCTTGGTACCACGCTCTGTGATCGGACGGCTTCTGCACCCGCTCATCGCTGAGCGCAGAACCCTAGCCGGCATTTTAGCGTGGGTAGGGCTTGGAATAACGGTCGGGTTCGTCCTCATAGCTATCTTAGCACCAATAATAGCGCCTGTTGGTCAAATAGCCGCTTTCACCTATCCAGTAAATCAGCCGCCTAGCCCACAGCATCTGATGGGAACCGATAGCGCGGGTAGAGATGTACTCAGTCGAGCAATATGGGGAGCACGTACGTCTCTGGAGATCATGGCTATCGGGGTCATAATCGCTCTCAGTGTCGGATTTCCCATAGGTCTGGTTTCAGGATATCTCGGCGGGTGGATTGATCGCCTAATGGTATTGATAATGGACTCCGTGTACGCCTTCCCGGGTCTTCTCCTGGCCGCAATAATAGCGGCTTTTATCGGGAAGGGAATTTTCAACATTGGCGTCGCCATCACAGTCATCTACATCCCGCTCTACTTTCGCGTTACCAGGAACCAGACCCTCTCCGTCAAAGAGGAGCCATACGTCGAGGCCGCACGCAGCCTCGGCGCTAAACCATCCACCATCATGCTTCGCTACATAGCGCACAGCGTTGTAATCGCTATTCCCGCCATCTTCTCCCTGAGCGCGGCCGACGCCATCCTCACAGCGGCAGGTCTCAGCTACCTCGGGCTCGGCTTAGAGATAAGCACACCAGGAGACTGGGGACGAGATCTAAGCGATGCACAGAGTTTCTTGGGTGACGGGATTTGGTGGACTTCCCTATTCCCGGGTCTTATGATCATCCTTCTCACTGTCGGCTTGAGTTTCTTGGGGGAAGGGCTCAATGACATGACCAACCCGTTGTTAAAGAAGGAGAGATCCTGAATGGAGCCTCTGCTGAAGGCTGAGAACCTCTCAGTACGCTATCGGACAAGGCGAGGCTACATCGACGCCCTAAGCAAAATTGATCTCGATGTTTTCAATGGAGAGACACTTGGGATAGTGGGGGAGACGGGCTGTGGAAAGTCGACATTCGGCAAATCCATACTCGGGGTTCTCCCACCAAAGACGCAAGTCGAAGGAAGGGTCCTCTTCAAAGGGAGGAACCTGGCGCGCCTGACCGAACCAGAGATTCGCGCGATCAGGGGAAAGGAGATCGCGCTGATCTTCCAAGACCCTATGACTCGGCTCAACCCTTTGATGAGGGTGGAGGATCACTTCCTCGAAGAGATAAGCGCCCATGACTCTCTGTCGATATCTGAAGCTCAAAAGAAAGCAGCCGACGCTCTAAGTTCCATGGGGATACCCGAGTCCAGGTTCAGAAACTATCCTCATGAGTTCTCAGGGGGCATGCGCCAGCGCATCATGATAGCTATGGCCATAGTCCTACAACCTTCCCTACTCATAGCCGACGAGCCTACAACATCTCTAGACGTGATAACAGAGGCACAGATTCTACAGATTCTAGAGGATCTCAAACAGGCTCACAGCATGAGCCTATTACTCATCACTCATAATCTTGGAATCATTGCGGAGATATGCGACCGAGTCGCCGTGTTCTATGCAGGAAAGCTCGTAGAGCTGGGGTCTGTAGACGATATCTTTGCGCATCCGATCCATCCTTACACTCAAGGTCTATTGGCATCGGTAATATATCTCGACTCTCGCGAACTCAAGTCGATCGAAGGCTTTCCTCCAGACTTGCTTTCTCCACCTCCCGGATGCAGATTTCACCCGAGATGTGCCTATGCGCAACAAGTCTGTAAAGAGACTGTTCCACCCTTGGTCGAATTCAGACCCGGACATTATGCAGCATGTCTGTTCGGGGAGAAATTCTTGTGAGTACCATTTCGACTAGGACCCTTTCCCAACAAATGGACTTCGAGTTTAGAGTGGATGATCTGAACGTTCACTTTCAGCTGAAGAGGCCTTTCATCCAGAACCTATTTTCCCGAGATAGAGCGGTCGTCCATGCAGTCGACGGGGTCTCTTTCACCATTCGTCAAGGGGAAATACTCGGACTTGTGGGAGAGAGTGGGAGCGGCAAAACAACTCTCGGAAAATCGTTAGTCAGGCTAATCGAGCCCGCTTCAGGACATTTAGTGCTAAACGGGAAAGACATCACCCATCTCGGCGAGTCGAGAATCCGCCCTCTGCGGAGGCAAATGCAGATCATCTTCCAGGACCCACACGCGTCACTGAATCCAGCGATGACAATTGGACAAGCAATAACACACCCTCTCAAGATACACGGAATTTTCAAGGTAAAGACCGCGGAAGAAGTAAAGTCAATGGTCCTCAAAGTTATGCGAGAAGTAGGGCTGTCTCCGGAAGACCAGCTCTACTCCAAATACCCCGCTGACCTTAGCGGTGGGCAGAAACAGCGAACTGCAATCGCTCGCGCATTGATTTTGAGACCCAGGCTCATCGTCGCGGATGAGCCGGTGGCAATGCTAGACATGTCCATCAGGGCAAAGGTCCTCCAGCTGATGCTGGACCTTAGATCCAAATACGATCTCACATATGTTTTCATAACGCATGATCTTGCAACAGCAAAATTTCTCTGCGACCGAATCGCCATAATGTACCTAGGCCGAATCGTGGAGATTGGACCGAGCAAAGAAATTTTCGAGGATCCGAAGCATCCCTACACAAAGGCTCTCCTCCAGGCGATACCCATCCCCGATCCGAAAAAGAGAGTATCAAGGGTCCTGCCCAAAGGCGAAGTACCTGACGCTGTCAACCCACCTGCTGGATGTCGGTTTCATCCCAGATGTCTCGCCGTGCTACATACGTGCGGCTGGGAAGGCCGGGACTTCATCGACTACTTGGAGCAACGCAGACTGAACCCGGAAAGAGCAAAGGAAGACGAACGGATTCTCGGTCCATTGGACTTGTGGTCGGCCAAGGGCTCCAAGGCGAAACGAAAGGTCCGGCAACAAGACCCAGGGCCGATCCTCGCATTCTTGAAAGAAATACTCGGGGAGGCTCAGCAACAGATGGCGCAGGCAATTCAGTCAGTCTCTGTTAAGGAAGATCATATAGTTGTCGAGTTCCAAGAGCCCGAAAAGTTGGTTCAAACCCAAGTAGATGCTCGCACAGTCGAATGTCTCCTCTACCAGCAATAGCTCTTTGCGACTCTCGATTCTTGCATAAACTAGGGTGTTAGATTTGGCATGATCTCACGAAATACTCAGCCGGGCCTCTCAAGATGACTCGAGACCGTCTTCGCTTTCCCGAATAATCCATTGGCCAAAGACAGCGGCCGAGTGCAAAGGCGCTAAATAGGCAATCTTGTCCAACGTCGACTCTGTCTGCGCTTGGCTAAGGTCGAGGTAAAGGCGTCGCCCATCTGGCGGAGCCTTGAAATCATAGGCGGAATAATTGTTATTGCCACGGCGGGGATCGTCCTAGCTGACCCACAATTTACGGTTCTCACCCTAGTCATAGTTATCGCAGCCGGACTGGTCATTGGCGGACTCTCTAGGATAGGAGTGGGCGCTTTCGCGATCGTCTTACCATCCACCCTCAGAAGCCTGAATATCGCTGGAGGCATAATAGCGGTCGTCCTCGGCATCGCCGCGTTGCTAGACATTCAAGCAGCGACTTCGGCATTGATAACCACCCTCGCCCTTGCAATTCTTCTCGTGGGGGCCTTCGAGATCGGGGTCGGAGTCGCTAGACACCCTCCCGCATGGCTCAGAGCATTGATTATCGCGATCGGAGTGCTCACCGTAGTACTCGCAGGGGTCGTAATCCTAGACACGTCATTAGCGGAAGGTATCCTTGCAGCCATCTTGGCGTTGGCCTTGCTGTTCGTTGGGGTCCGAAACTTGGTCCACGGCATCAAAGGACACCATCCTATCACTGCACCAATGGATGCTACCGTAACTGCGGCCTAGTCGAGACTTAGAGCCCAACAGTCGGCCTCTGTCTACCAAAGAGGAGAGTTGTCTCTTACTGTTCCGCCAGAATAGACGAATTCAGCAGTCCCCGATGGTAGTTCTGGGTTTGTCAGATTCGTTTCTACTGTGACTCCTTCGTAGGGTTCGCCGCCCCAGCGATATTCGGCTTTCCAATAGGAATAGTCTCCTTGAATGATGTTCGCTCTCTCCATTACTCTCCATGAGCCTTGATACCGGAAGGATGGATAGAGCAGGAGCACTTTCCAGCCTGAAACCGGATACTTGCTGGCGACGCCGAACTGGTAGAAGTAGGTAGCTCCTCCAGGAAGGTTAGTTGGTACGCCTCCAGGGATTCCAATATCGAAGTATGGTCCCTCCCTGAAATCGGGAAGGAAGTTTCCAAACCTGGTCCAAGCCACGCTCGTCGTGTTATAGTACCAGTTCGCCTGGTAGAATGTCTGTCCGTTTATGGAGACTGGCTCCCACATCATGCGGAGGTAGATGGGTTTCGAAATGTTCTGAGGATTGAGAGTCACTTGGGCATGATATCTCAACTGTTGCCAAAAGTATCCGCCGCAGTTCGCGTTGCTATCACAGGTGGTCCAGGACGAACCTGAGACGATGAGGATGCTGTTGGGCAACAGGAAAACATCTGCGCGCCATCCGAGATCCCAACCGTCAACACAACAGTTTGGCGATTGTACTCCCATTCCAGCCATTAGAAAGTTGTCCGGGGCCAGAAGCTTTAGGTTTGCTTCGACGAAGCTGACTCCCAGTTCCAGACAGCAGACTCGATACTGGGTAGAATTGTAGTATCCCGCCACGTAGGGATAGCTTGACTGTCCTAGGGTGAGATCTGCAGTCGACGGCGAGATCGATGAAATCGGAGTCCTTGAGGGAGACCGAGCTCTAGGAGGCCACCGAGAAGAGCAAAGACCGCCCAAGCCGGAACAAGCGGATAGAGGAAGGTCCTGTCACAATTCGGGCATGAGAGGGTCCAGAACCCCGCGGATGAAACAAGCAGAGAGACGACCCCCGAGGATGCGGCTATCTTGAGGGATCGCCCAATCCGAGCCGCCAGAATCCCTGTCGCTATCTGCGGCACCCCTCCCAGGATGAGTCCTTGGAACGCGACGAGATCAGGAAGGTATGTTACGCCTGAAAACCAAGCCGTCAAAGGGAACCAGGCCATGACTACTGTCAACACGACGGCGCCAAAGAGCGCGATTGCTGGACGCAACCTTCTATCGGGGGTTTCACCTTTGGATGCTGCTTTCACAATGGCTGGCAGGGCCCCGAAGCTGAACATCATCGCTACGAGTCTGTATCCAGCCAGTCCATCAGGACCAGTCTGGTAGCATTCAGAGTGCAACAGCCCCTCAGACCTGAAGGTCGAACAGGCGACGTAGAACAACGCCCAGATCATTGTTGCGCTGAGGAAGATTTGGATCACAGCCCAGCGGGGCCGAAGCAGATACGCAACTAGTATTCCGCCCAGAGCAAACGATACGATATCGGCCTCAAGGCGCGGCCCCGAGAGCTGATAATACCAGTAACCTCCTCCCGGAATCGTGCCGAAATAGAAATCAATCCGTTGAAACAGGTAGGCAGGAAACCAGGGAAAGATAGATAGTAGAGCTAGTCGAACTATGTTTTTGCGGTTCAGCCTTGGCAGAAGCTTCTCCATATGAGGAGTTTCCGGCTCAGGACATTTGGGTCTTGCCTCTCAAATGGCGGATTATTCCAAAGCGAATAATTTACGCCCACGTAATTCCAGCCGCTTTTTCGTTCTACTTACAATACAATGAGGTCGGAGTCAATATCGGGGAGCAGTATATGGACCGGAAACCCTGGATGAGGGCCATGTTAAGTCTGAGCACATTCACGTACGGAGAACCGAATATCCAGAATGTACCCTCCACGTTCTGTTCGATAAGAGAGTCGAGATCACTCTCTAAAATACCAGTTGCCATCGATATTCTATTGTGCACCTGAGCAAGCGCATCCTCGACGGTAATATCGGGGTCGACTCGAGAGGCGGATAGGGACACGTTCCTAGGGTGGAAGAAAGTTGGTCCAGAGAAGTTCTGAGCGATAAGATACGACCCTACACTGTCGCTGCTAGTACTCAGGTGCGCAAGCGAGCCGTTCGCCTGGTTAGGAAAGAGCACTTGGCCAAATCCGGTCACGACTAGCGGGAAGAGGAGTCCGCATAGAATCATGGAAACAACTGCCAGCCTGATCGCGGGAGACCATGTCCCATTCACTTCCTTCTTGAGGCTCATTTTCTAAGCTCCTAGTGAGAGGATTGTTATGTCGATGAGTTTGATTCCGATGAAAGGCACGATTATTCCGCCTAGCCCGTAAATCAGGGCATTCTTGATGAACAGAGTCATTGTACTTGTGGGTTTGAAACGTATCCCTCTCATCGCGAGCGGAATGAGTAGCGGAATTATCAGAGCGTTGAAAATGAGCGCGGAAATGACTGCGGTATTCAATCCGAGCCCGAGAATATTCAATGCTTTCAGCTCGGGGTAGGCGGAAGCAAACATGACAGGGACGATTGCGAAGTACTTCGCGACGTCATTAGCGATGCTGAAGGTTGTGACCGCGCCGCGGGTCATGAGCAGTTGCTTTCCAAGCATAACCACTTCGATGATCTTTGCCGGGTTGGACTCCAGATCAACCATGTTAGCGGCCTCCTTTGCGGCCTGGGTCCCTGAGTTCATCGCGAGTCCAACGTCTGCGACAGCGAGTGCTGGCGCATCGTTCGTGCCGTCGCCGATCATTGCCACGACTCGGGACTCGGCCTGCTCTCGAGTTACGATGTCATACTTGTCCTCGGGTTTGGCCTCTGGCTTGTACTCGTCGATTCCCACCTCGTTCGCGATGCTCTTTGCAGTGAGGGGTTGATCACCGGTCAGCATCACCGGCCTAATTCCCATGACCTTAACCGATTCGATCTTCTCTCTGATTCCCGGTTTGAGAACATCTCTCAAACGAATCATTCCAATCGCTTCTCTATTCCTCGTTACAGCAAGCGGTGTGTCGCCTACGCTCGAGATCTGATTGACCAGCTCATCATAATTGCTGGGCACCGAGCGGGCGATCTTCTTTATCGCGTCCGGCGCCCCTTTGATTATCTCCGTCTCATCCTCTGCAATAGTAGCAGTCGCCTCCTGATGGGCTTCGAATTTTCTCCTGAGCCTTCCTCTCTCTCGGCCAGACTTGTCTCCCTTAGGGAGCATGAATCCTGTTCCCTGTGAGATCTTCACGCCACTGGTTCGGGTGCTCGCGGAGAACTCGTAGACTTCAGAAACTCCCAACGCGTTAAGTTCTTTCGGTACATAGCCGCCCTCGTAGGCGAGCCGTATGAGACTGCGCCCCTCGGGTGTATCGTCATGCCACGAGGAGAGAAAGGCGGCCTCGCCAACTTCCCTCACCGTATGACCCTCGAATGGTATGAAGTCCGTCGCCTGCCTGTTGCCCACGGTGATCGTTCCAGTTTTGTCGAGTATGATTACGTCAACATCCCCTGCTCTCTCAACAGCCCTCCCTGATTTTGCGACAATTTTTCTCCGGTATAATCGGGAGATTCCAGAGAGCCCGATCGACGGCAAGAGTGCGCCTATTGTAGTTGGAAGGAGGCAGACGTAGAGTGCGATAAGGACCGAGAGGTCGACAGCGAGGTTGAGTGTGATAGAGAGGCCGAGAAGCGCTGCGATTATTATTGTGAATATTGCTGTCAAACCGATGAGTATCATCGTCACAGCAATTTCGTTTGGGGTTCGAGGTCTCTTCGATGACTCGACCATTTTGATCATCTGGCTGATGTAGGTCTCTTCAGGGTTTACGGTGACTCTCGCTGTGAGGGTGTCGCTGATGATCTTCGAGCCGCCTATCACTTCGTCTCCCGGAGCTTTCCTGACCGGAGTTGATTCACCAGTGAGGAGAGATTCGTCCACCATGCCGATCCCTTCCAACACTTCGGCGTCAATCGGAACCGTGTCGTTCTTCTCTAGAAGGACAAGGTCGCCCTTGCGAAGCTGCGTCGAAAGCGCCGGAACAATCTTCCTCTCGCCTCCCTCCACCAATATTTTCTTGCTCTGAACTTCCGACTCTAGGCTTCGAAGACTATTCGCCGTATTCTTTGCTTGAGACTCAGCGAGCGCGTCAGAGAGAGTTGAGAACCAGACGGTGACAAGGAGTATGAGCGCTATCTCGACATAGTAAGTTCTCAACCCGAGGCTCGCGACCGGATAAAATGCGGGAGGATAGATTGCCATCGCGGCCACGACAAAGAATGTCATCTCAACTATGAACATGACCGGATTCGACAGGAGTGACTTTGGATTCAGTCGGACAAGAGAATCACGCAGTGTCCTCCTTGAAATGAGGCGCGGTCGGAAGTTCTTCAGCGATGCTCGTGCCTTGTTTTGCATTAATGGGTCAGAACCCGTTTACTCGTTTCTGGAAGAATTCGAGGATCGGCCCTAGTGTCAAGAACGGGAAAAATGTGAGGACTACGAGCATGAGGATGCTTCCAACAAGCACGATCGTGAAGGTAATGCTGTCAGTTCTCAGTCCGATCTCGCTGGTTCGCTTGCGACCGATCATGGAACCGGCCAATGCAAGGAGAACCGCGATCGGGACGAACCGTCCAAAGAACATGACTATTCCTGTCGAGATGTTGAAGAATGGTGTGTTTCCAGCCGCGCCGAGAAAGTCGGATCCGTTGTTCGCAGCAGCGGTTGTGAATTCATAGAATATCTGCGTGAAGCCTGTTGAGGACGTCGAGACCCCTATTGCTGACGCAGCTCCCGAGGCATACGCCACGACCGTCGGGACGAGAATCAGAATAGGGTGAACTAGGAAAGCGACCATCACGAGCTTCACGTCTCTAGCATTGATCTTCATCCCCAAATATTCCGGGGTTCGACCAGACATGAGGCCTACGATGAATACGGTGATGATTACGTACATGACCATGTACATCAAACCAACTCCCTCTCCTCCAGGTGTCGATTGGATGAACATCCCCATGAAGGCTGAGAGGATTACGAGAGGATGGTTACCCAGCAGGCTTGAATTGACAGATCCTGTCGTGACCGCTGTCGTTACTACGGTCCAAAATGTGGAAAAGAATCCTCCAAACCTCACCTCCATTCCCTGACCAAGACTGTAATTCGGGATGAATGCGATGAGTAAATCGATCGCGAAAAGGGCATATGCGCCCCATAGGATTGGGCGAGCTTCCCTCCTCCTACCCAGCATCTGACCAAATACAAAGCAGAGAGCGGTGGGGATGAGAAGCATCAGGAAAATCTCGAAAATGTCTGTCGCAGGGTTCGGGTTCTGAAATGGGTATGCAGAGTTGGCGCCGTAGTATCCTCCTCCGTTTGTTCCCAACTGCATTATGCTCACAAGCGAGGCTACGGGTCCCACGAGGATTGTCTGTGACGCTCCCTCCAATGTTGTAACAGTCTGATAGCCGCCGAGAGTCTGCGGCACGCCGAGTCCGACAAGGACTAGGGCGGCAACAAAGCAGAGAGGGAAGAATAGTCTCGTCAGTGACCTTACAAAATCACTATAGAAGTTTCCCATGTCTTTGGAATTGGCGATGAGCCCGCGAATCATCGCCGCCGCCACGCAGACTCCGGTCGCTGCGCTCGTGAATTGCAGGAACTGAACCGCGGTAATCTGGGAGAGATAGGAGAGACCTGGAGTATTGTTTAGAGACGAACAGTTGGGGAGTTGAGTACAGCTGCCTTCTCCATTGTAGTGTTGGAGGTTAGTGTTGGTGGCGAAGCTGATGACCTGCATGAAAGCCAGGTCGAGACTGAAACCCGGGAACCTCTGAGGATTGAGCGGTAACCCCCCTTGGAAGACAAAGATGATGAAGGCGAGTATCATCTGGAAAATATTGACGATGAGGGCCGAGAGGAAGTATTCTCTCCAGCTCATTCCATGGCTTGGGTCTACGCCTAAGAGCCGATAGATCGCGTTCTCGACAGGGTTGAGGAATCTATCGAGATGGCTCGGGGCGTGGGTGAAAATCTTCACGATGTGTGGTGCGAGGAACCTTCCCGTCACTATCGCCGAGAGGAGAATGAGCGACAGTGCTAGAAAATCTGCAGACTGAATCAACGGTCATTAGCTTCCATGGGCTAACCGCTGATCGAGTCTGGGCTCTTAGAACTAGTCTTTCTGGCTGACCGCGGATGATGAGTGAGAAGATGTGTGAAGCAACTCTTCCGTGAACCTGGGACCCTTGTGGGTTTTTAGAACAATTGAGCTGACCGTGCTCTTGACGCCGCGAATCTTCATAATCTTATTCTTCAACACGTCCCTGAACTCCTCAATATCGTCAGCCTCAACAAGAGTAACGATGTCGAACTCTCCAGTAACCTCGTATAGCTCCTCGATATTGTCAAGCTTGGTCAGAGCCTGGACTACCTCGTCCATGTGAGGCGACTCGACGAAAATGTCGACGAAGGCCAACAGAGGAGCCATGATTGACCACGCTAGAACCGGGCGAGCTGGCGGCCCTCGATTTATAGATTACTTGACCAGCGCTCAAAATTCGAGGGGTTCTTGGAACAGATGCCTTTGGCGGACCCATTATTCAGATAAGCCCGCTGGGCCCTAAGTCGGAACAGGTGCCTGAACCATGAAAGTTTGCAACACCATACTTGACGCCATTGGGGATACAGCTCTAGTCAGGTTAAACCGGGTCTGCGAGGGCCTCGATTGTCAGATTCTGGCAAAACTGGAAAATCTGAATCCAGGAGGCAGTGTCAAAGATCGGATTGGCCTAGCGATGATTCAGGAGGCGGAGAGAAAGGGTTTGTTAAAACCTGGAGGCACGATCATCGAGCCTACCTCTGGGAACACGGGAACAGGGCTTGCAATGGTCGCCTGTGTAAGGGGCTACAAGATGATCTTTACAATGCCAGACAAGATGAGCGAGGAGAAGAGAAGTCTTCTCCGTGCTTATGGTGCAAAAGTGGTTGTGACACCGACAAACGTGAGCACTGACTCGGCCGAGCACTACATCAGGGTCGCGGAGAGACTGGCGCGTGAAACGCCCAACTCATACATGCCTAACCAGTACGTGAACCAGGCAAACCCCGCGGCACACTATCAGACGACGGGCCCAGAAATATGGAGGCAGACAGACGGGAAGTTAGACGTTTTCGTCTGCGGGATGGGAACAGGTGGCACTATCACAGGAACGGGACGCTACTTGAAAGAGAAAAACAAGGCCATCAAAGTGGTGGGTGTAGATCCTGAAGGGTCGATATATCATCCGCGTTTCCATGGAGAGAAAGAGCAGCCTCACCAGTACAAGGTGGAGGGTATCGGGGAAGACTTCATGCCCGAGACGATGGACTTGAAGGTAGTTGATGATGTCATTCGAGTTTCCGACGAGGACGCCTTTCATTACGCCCGTCGCCTCGCCCGCGAAGAGGGAATACTTGTAGGAGGTTCAGGAGGAGCAGCAGTCTATGCTGCACTCAAGGTCGCTGAAAAAATGTCGAAACGACAGACTCTTGTAACGCTCCTTCCTGATAGCGGTCGCAACTACCTTACGAAATTCTTCTCTGACGAGTGGATGAAGCAGCAAGGCTTCCCGCAGACTGGGTGATCCGCTTGAGGGACAGGGATGTGATGAATCTGCTCGACCAGCTGGAACTGTACACGTTGCGGGTTGGCGGGAAACAGTCTTCGCAGAAAGACTACTGGCTATTTGTCTACGAGAGTATGAAGAGTGGGCTCTTGATGACCAAGGGTTTGGAGAAGCATCTGCGCCACAAGCTGAAGGGGCTGGGAGTTAGTTTCCCGGAAACACGGTCAGTTTCTTGATGGATAAGAACATATCAGGGGTCCGCGAAGCATCTACCAACTATGACGGTGACGGTCGCAGAGAAGGACTTGAGGCAGTGTGAGGCCATGTGCCCGAAGCACGGAGTCCGCTGTAGACTCACCAACTACGAACAGAACTCGTATCCTATGCACGCCCATACGACCGATGGGAAGACTTGCATCTGGAAGAAGTGAGCCGCTGAGCCTACTTTTCCAGACTCGATTCTACAACTGAGTAAACTATCAGGAATTAGCTGCTGACAGGGCCCGTCTTGGCCGAGGCCTTTCGAATGATTGCCGTTGCAGTTACTTCTTTGTTGTCTGTGTTCTCTACGACTAGGAACCATTTTCCGCTCTGGGGGGCGACGAAGTGAAGGCTCGCCGTTTGGACGACCTCTTCTCCAGCCTCGCTCCAGAACTCTTCGCCTAGGTCGAGACTATTGAGATTGTCTGCGTCCATAAGATAGACGTTGACAGGCGCACTCGCTTTCACTTCGCATGTCACCTCCGCACGCTGGCCTAGCTCAACATCGAATGTCGCATAGTCGCCTTGAGCAATGAGCCTAGTGTTGGGATCCATCTTCGGCAGAGCAGGCTTGACGGTGTCGAGGACAGATGGAGCTTTTCCGACCGGGATGGGTCTGATGGCCTCCTGCTTGGGACTAGCGGGTTTCGAAGCGTTGGGTTTAGGAGGGCTAAAGCTAGTAGGCACGTTTTTCGGTGGCGTGATCTTCGGAGTCATCGCTTTCTGAAATTCTGATTTTGTAAGGGACGGTGATCGCGGCGGCTCGTCCCGGAGACTCTGTCTCTCCAGCCTAGGAGGGATCTGTTTTTGCTGTCCCTTTTCGTACGGGCCCTTTGTCTCTCCAGCGGTAGGGTGTCCCATCTTCTTGCTGGTCGAACGACCTGTTCCCGACGAGGGTCTCGTTGGAGCTAGTGTCGTAATCGAGAGTATTGCCAGAATCATAGCGCCTGCTATCGTCCACGAGAGAGCTTGCAGAATACCCGCTATAGCAAGGGCTATGCTTGCAAAGTTTCCCAGGAGCATGACCAGTCTTGAAGCCAAGGGAGCACCGTTCCCTATGATACATCGAGACACTCGCCGATACCAGTTCAAAACGTCACTGTAACGCAGGAACGCCAAGCAGAGAATTACCGATCATGCTCCGATTCTCGAGCCAGCTAAAATGGCGCTAGCTTAGTCCGTGTTCGTGAAGTGTGGGCACACTGCGTGCAATCCTGGACGAAGGAAAGGAGAGGGGCTTTGACTGTCAGCGCAACATAAACCTACATTCATGGATCAGTGCACGCTTTCAGTCTAAGGCCCGTAATCTCCCGGTCCAAGGAACATAGCGACGAGGAGGCTTTCGCCGTGGAGAAGTCTTGCCGTCCACTCTACTCCTCTCCTATCTTACTTGGTTCCGCGCATTGTAGTACAGCGCTCTGTTCTTGCTCTCTTCGAGTTGCAACAGAAACCATGAATCCGTATCGGCGCGTCCCGCCCACGAAACGAGGCGGACCCTTCTAGTCCTAGCCTTCTTCGCCTTGGATGACCATGCAGAGCCGATCGCGGCCACGAGCCCACTGAGCAGACGATGAGATTCGTGCGGTGTCTTCATTCTATCTCTATTCGTTTCCATCTTTCCACATCACTGACAGTACAAACCTTACAGCTACGGATTATCTTTGAGCAAGCGAGCGCCGGCATTAGTTTCAGCGGCACCGAACGGTCATTTCGAGCAGGCGCACGCCGGTAGACGCCTTATATTCAACAGATGAGCAAAAGTACTCGTAAGTAAATGTACGAACTCTTCCTTCGTGTCCAGCCCTCGGAGAAGAATGAGGACCCCCATAACAGGCTCAGCAAGAAGTTTCCCGGTGCCCGAATCTCGCTCTGGTGCAACGATCACACTGACATTCTAGAGATCGAATCCGACGGTCTGGATTCATTCCAAGAGATTCAGAAGGAGATAGCGTTCTATTCTACACACTACAAGAGCAAAATAATCGGCAAGACCCTCTGCCAGGACAAGTTCCAGCTAATAGCCCGCACGTGCATATGCGGACCCGAAGCCGGCCTCACAGTAGGCTCGGTAGTGCGAGCCAACAGCTTTCTCCAGATACCTCCGCCGGTCTTCTTTGGCGGTTGGGAATACCATCGGCTAGTTGGCTTCGAAGACAACGATGTCAGAGGCCTACTCAAGGGTCTTGACAAAGTCGGAAAAACTGAGATACTGCATAAGGGCACGACAGACGGAACCACAGACAAGACCTTCCTCCTATCACTGGGCAGCCTCTTCGGCAATTTGACAGAGAAGCAGATGAAGGCAATGTTGGCCGCGGTCGAGGGCGGATACTATGAGATTCCGAAACGGACAACGGCTGATGAGTTGGCCGCGAAACTCGGCCAGCCCCGCAGTACGCTAGAGGAACACATTCGTAAGGCTGAGAGCAAAGTCGTGCTGGCGATGGCACCGTACATGATGATGTATGCACGGGTTCCAGAATCGCCCTTCACCAGCAAGACGAGAGCAGGAGGCGACACGGTCGGGGCTCGATTCATGAAACAGTTAGCGGTTCAGACAGTTCAGAAATCGAGAAACAACTAGATCGCGAATGCCCACAAAATCATTACAGGTAGCCGCAGGAGATTTTCTAAGAAAGAGAAAAAGGGGAGACTCAGCTCCCCCGGGGGGAAATTGTTAGGCTAGGCTTGAGCCTGTAGCGTGTCCGGACATGCCGTCGTGGCTTCGGTGAAGTAGGTCGTAGTGGTTGCGGCAGAGATTCCTTCCACAGTTTCCGCAGAATTCCGTCGCCGTCTCGCCGCATCGCTTTTGGTGCTCCTCCAACTCCTTGGTACTGCCGAATCCCCCAATGTCGCCTACCTCGATCTCTTGACAGGTCTTGAGGGAGGTGTTGACTGTGAAGGTTGGTCTTGGAATCGTCTCAGTTCCAGTTGGAGAATATGTCGTCGACTTGTGTTGAGTGTGAGTTGTGGGCTTCGTGTGAGTATGAGTTTTCGACTTTGAATGGGTCTTGGCTCTGGTCTTATTCTGGTGCGTCATGTTTTAGAACCAATTGATACCAAGGTCGCAGCAGGTCAAATTCCGCGTCTAACCTGTACCAATCATATCTGGTAACAACCAGTCCAATGCCTCGCACGGTCCAGCGGACTTTCCCTTCAGAAAGGCACCAGGATTACGGACTATTCTTCCGTCCCCTCCGGTTTGTTCCCAAGAACATTCTCTACCCGTTCTAGGATTCCCCGGTCGAGCTTCTCGACAACATCCACAGCCTTCATGTTCTCCACAACCTGTTCCGGCCTACTTGCCCCGGTGATTACAGTGCTCACGTTAGGATTCTTCAAACACCAGGCCAAACCAAGCTGAGCCAGACTGCAACCCAGGTCCTTGGCGATAGGCTCAAGCTTCTTGACCTTCTCAATATTCTCCGGAGTTATCAAATTCTCTCGCAGCCACTGATACCCTTCGAGCGAGGCTCGAGACCCGGGAGGAACCCCTTTCTCGTACTTGCCTGTGAGCAATCCCGAGGCCAACGGGCTCCAGATAGTTGTTCCGAGCCCAATCTCACGATACAATGGAACATACTCAGACTCGACTCGGTCCCGGTGTAGCATATTGTACTGTGGCTGCTCCATCGTCGGTGGAGTCATGCAAAGTTCGCGAGCAATCCCATGTGCCCGCATAATGTCAGCGGCACTCCACTCCGAGGTGCCCCAGTACAGGATCAGACCCTGATGGACAAGATCGTCCATGGCTCGGACCGTCTCCTCGATCGGGGTGTTCGGATCAGGACGGTGACAGAAGAATAGGTCAAGGTATGAAAGTTGTAACCTCTTCAACGAGTTTCGGCAAGCCTCGTAGACGTGCTTCCTAGACAGTCCCTTATCGTTGGGTCCGTCACCGCCCCAGAACACCTTGCTAGAGACAACAATGTTCTCTCTCCTCCAACCGAGCTGTTTGATCACGTTGCCCATCACGGTCTCAGCATTACCGTGAGCATAGGCCTCCGCATTGTCGAAAAAGTTCACACCAGCATCGTATGCTCTTGACATGCACTTGACCGCCACCTCCTCGCCGACCTGGCCGCCATAGGTGACCCACGCACCGAGTGACAGTTCGCCTAGTTTGAGCCCAGAACCGCCGAGTCTACGATAGTTCATTTATCAGACTCTCTGATCGGACAAGAGGATATCTGGCGGTTAATATTCACTTCCAAGCGGCCGCCAGAATGCGGAAGCTAGAGCCAGATCCCGAGGATTATGATGAACAGGACAAGATAGCTCGGGAATTCGACGAGGACGCTTGCGACTTTTGTAACCGTTACAAGAGCACCGGACTATCTCGGAGTAGCAAAAAGCTCCTAGAGTTCATCCACGAAGAAGGCGTCCATGGTAGGTCAGTCGCTGACCTAGGATGCGGCGCGGGCGGATTCTCTATCGAGCTTCTCAAAGACGGTGCTGAGAGCTCGGTTGGATTCGACCTCTCTCCAAACATGATCCAATCGGCAAGCCAGCTAGCCCAGGCGAGTGGGCTCGAGAGTCGAGCGAGGTTTCAGGTTGGAAACGCTGCAACCGTGGAAATACCATCTTCAGACATTGTCGTCATGGACAAGATACTCTGTTGCTTTTCCGACTGGAAACCGCTTCTGAAGAATGCCATGGCCACTGGAGGATCAATTATTGGATTCATAGTTCCTCGGGACGAAGGCATCGCCAAGCCCTGTTTTCGACTTGGCGTGCATATCGTGAACTTTTTCCAGAAAAGAAGGGGGAGAATACTCTTCTACCTACACCCCCTGAGACTCGTGGACGAGACCCTACGAGACTCCGGGTTTATCAGACGAAAGAAGCAAGGCTCACGATTCTGGCTAATCTTCCTCTACTCGCGACCCTTACCAAGCAAGGCCTGAACATGATACGAGTACATCGGCTAGCTTTCTGAAGTAACAGTATTCATGATTAGCAGGGCGGGATTTCTACATGTGCTTGTGATTCGCCTTCAAGGGCGTATACCATGTACTCTTGTGTTGTTCGTGCAGCTGTTTGGCCCAAAGCACTTTTCAGCCGCCGGTGGTTTGCAAAGGGGTTAATCGTGGAGGGTTAAGAGTCGTCTTCTTCTGGCGGGCCTGGAGTGGCAGCGGAGTACAAGCCCATCAGCGATTATGGCGTAATCGGGGACATGCACACCGCTGCCCTCGTCGGACTCGACGGCTCCATTGACTGGCAGTGCGCTCCAAGATTCGATTCTCCAAGCATCTTCGCAGCGATACTCGACGCGAGAAAAGGCGGCCGATTCCAGATCTTTCCTACCGGAAAATTCACGAGACGACAAAGCTACGAGGGGGACACTAACGTGTTGACGACTCTTTTCGAATCGGAGCACGGGCGCGTCAAGCTCACTGATTTCATGCCTTGTTTTATGGAAAATGGAAAACTGAAGGGGTTTCAGGAGCTCCACCGGATCGTCGAATGTGTCGAGGGCGAGGCGGAAGTAAGGATAGTCTACCAGCCACGCCTTAACTATGCGCGCGCTGAGACGGTCCTGGTGAAGACCCGGGACGGATTACTGGCCACCAACAACGGGCAGCATGTAGGTCTCATCTCGCCCCTCAGCTTCGAGATGAACGACAAAGAAAATGCGACTAGCCTGATCAGCCTGTCCAAAGGCCAGAGGACGCTCCTCGTTCTCAAATGGGGAAAGAACCATCAGATGCCAATCGCCAAATTTGAGACCGGGAAAAAGCTCGCCCGGACATTATCCTACTGGAAGCGTTGGGTCGGACACGTAAAGTATGCTGGACCCTACCGGTCACACGTGGTAAGATCCTGTCTTGTCCTCAAGATGCTCCAGTATGCGCCTACTGGAGCTATGGTCGCGGCGGTAACCACGTCGTTGCCTGAGAGCGTTGGCGCTTTGAGAAACTGGGACTATCGGTATTCTTGGATCAGGGACAATGCTCTCTCACTCTGGGCGTTGAGCGAGGCGGGAGCCACCAGAGAAGCATTGGACTATGCGAGATGGCTTGTAAACGTGCGTCGACACTCCAAGGAGAAGCTGCAGATCATGATGGGAATCGGTGGCGAAAGAGACATTCCTGAGACTATCCTAGACCATTTGGAGGGATATCGGCGCTCGAGCCCCGTCCGGATAGGCAACGCCGCCTCCAGGCAAATACAGCTCGACATCTACGGGATACTGGTAGACTACGTCTACTTTCTACACCGATCCCTAAACTGGACAACTCCCCAGGTCTACGAGAATCTGGTCAGGTATTCTGCTGACCATGCGATGAAGGAGTGGGAGAGCGCTGACAGTGGAATATGGGAGATGCGTCAGCAGAGACCCTTTGTAGAATCCAAAATGTGGTGCTACGTCGCGCTCGACAGGGCGATCAGGATCGCCCGAGAAATGGGATATGACGAGGACTGGCAGAGGTGGGAGCCGGTCAAGAAGAAGATCAAGAGCGAGATACTCTCAAGCGGCTGGTCGGAGAAGAAGAAGGCGTTCACCATGGTCTTGGGGGGAGACGAGCTTGATGCGGCCAATCTCCTTATGCCGCTGGTAGGCTTCTTGAGCGCGAGAGACCCTCGAATGACCTCGACAATTCAGCGTATTCGTGAGGAGTTGACTAAGGACGACCTAGTTTTCAGGTACAATGTTGATGATGGTCAAATGGGCCGAGAGGGGGCTTTCACGGTCTGCAGCTTCTGGATGGTAGACTGTCTGACAAGACTCGGGAAGTTGCGCGAAGCCGAGCGATTGCTGAACCAGCTCTTGAAACGAGCAAACCACCTGGGACTGTACTCGGAGGAGATAGATCCCGCGACCGGCGAAGCCCTGGGCAACTTTCCACAAGCCTACACGCATATGGGCCTGATAACAGCGAGCGTTCGTCTTGAAGAGGCGCGCCGAAAGAGCGGGCTGATGCGCTATGCAAAGGCACTGTCTAACAGGATTACCAGCCGATGAGGTTGTTGCGAGGGAGAATGGGCTTACAGTGACTTTACCGTCTTTGTAAGGTCTGTGAGCAGCTGGACGACTTCTCGATGATTTCTAAGGTTGAACTTGGCATATGACTTTGAGAGTCCGACCTTGATCGAATAGGATTTCTCTGGCATTACCTTGAATAGGTCTTCGTCGGCCTGATCATCGCCTACAGCGAGGACGAAGTCGAAGATCTTCTCTGCAAGTAGTAGTTTCGCCGCTGTCCCCTTGTCTATTCCAATATTCCTGACTTCGATCGACTTGCTGGCCTGCAGGACCTGTAGGTCGGTGTTTTCCGAGAAATAGGAAAGCTCGTCGACCAACTCTTTCGAACGTATCGACGCCAGCTCGGGATCAGCAGACCGGAAATTCCACACGAGCGAGAACTCCTTTTCCTCAGTGAACGAGCCTGGAAGACGATCTTCATGGCTCTGGAGAATCGGAAGGACCTTTTCCTTCCAGTTGCTCTCGACTTTTACTGCTGGGACCCAGTCCTTGTCTTTCTCCTTGATCCAGGCCCCATGCTCGGCTACTATTCCAATGTTCAGAGAGCCGAACCATTTTTCGAGAAGAGCCTTGTGACGACCGCTCACGATCACCAGGTCGTTCCTCGAATCCTCCGATAGAGTGTTGAGGATCGCGAGAATTATCGCGCCAGGGACCGCCGTTTCCGGACGCTCTTTAAAGGGCGACAGTGTCCCATCATAATCTAGGAATAGCATTCTATGTTCGGAGCCAGCATATTCCTTGATCAGCCTCTCTCTCGTCGACTTGTCCAATAGTCTCGCATTGAACTGTTTCTGCAGTTCTTTGACAGAGTCTAGTTCGTTGACAAAGTCCTGGCCCCAGTGCATAACATCGTAGCGTTCCAGCCGAATCTGCATCACTTGGTTGCGACGAGTCTGCTCCTCTTCAGGCATTTCCAGAGCGGTCTTGAGAGCCTCGACGATCTCGGATTGGTCGTTGGGGTTTATGATCAAAGCCTCCCCGAGTTCTCTAGCCGCGCCTGCCATCTCGCTGAGAATCAGAACCCCCTTCTGATTCTGTCTGGATGCCACATACTCCTTCGCGATCAGGTTCATTCCATCCCTCAGAGGGGTAACTAGAGCAACATCGCTCGCCGCAAAGAGAGCTAACAGTTGATCATGAGGGAGGAAGCGGTATCGATAAACTATGGGTGTCCAGTTGATCGTTCCAAGTTTGCCGTTGATATTGCCGACCAGCTTGTCAATGTCCTCCTTCATCTCCTGATAGTGTTCTGATCCAAGCCTCGAGGGGACGACCGACAGGAGCAAGACGACTTTGTGTTGCCATTCAGGATACTGGCCGAGAAAGGTCGCAAAAGCCTCGAGACGGTTCTTGATTCCTTTCGTATAGTCAAGCCTATCCAGCGACAAGACGGTTTTGATGTTCCCAAGAGCCGATCTGAGTTTCTCGGCTTCACTCTGAACCTCACCGCTCTGGATTGTCTCGCGGATTCTATGATAGTCCACACTCATGGGGAAGGTGTCAACCCTCACTGCTCTCTCTGCGTCGACCAGGAGCTGGCCGAAGTTGTTGTCGACCCCTTGAATGCGAAGAATGCAGCGGAGGAAGTGTTGAGTATAGTCTATTGTGTGGAAGCCAATTAGATCAGAGCCGAGGATGCCATCGAGTATCTGTCGACGCCATCTTGTCGGAAGTGTCCGGAAAACATCGTAGGAGGGAAAAGGGGTGTGGAGGAAGAAGCCGATGGCGAGATCTGGAATTCTCTCTCTCAAGAGTCTTGGAAGAAGCATCAGGTGATAGTCATGAACCCAGACTGTGTCTCCGGGCTCAACCGCCTTTAGGATCGAGTCCCGGAAGATTTCATTCACTTTGACATACTCCGTCCAATACTGTTCGTCGAACTTGGCAAGTGTTGGAAAATAGTGGAACAGAGGCCAGATAGTGCTGTTACAGAACCCATGATAGAACTTGTCCATCGTGATAGCGTCGATGAACACTGGCCAAGCTTGTCGCTTGGCAGCTGCCGACTTTAGTCTCTCACGAGATTTTTCATCGACCTCGATTCCAGGCCATCCAATCCACAAATGCTCGATGCCAGGCTGGTTTTTCTTCGCCCAATCCAGATAAGCGGTCAGGCCGGAGACGAGACCGCCGGAGCTTGCGTGGAGAGTCAACTCGCCATTCTCCGATCTCGCAGTGAAGGGCAGCCTGTTGGAAACGACTAACAGTCTCATACCCATAGATTTCCAGCCATTCCCTCGAGATCACTAAGCCTGACTTTCCGTAGAGCCGTGCAGGCTTCCCCTTAAATCAGCGGAGCCATAGAAAAACCAAAAGTGTTGAACACCCCTGGCCCCGAGGGACAGAATCGATACTGAGGGTCCTTCCCCGCTTAGGATGACTGAATAAGCTTAAGCCAAGGGAATCCACACTTTGATGCTCGTAAGCATTGGTCTATTGCTGGAAATGTGGTAGCGAACTTCAGGCCGACGCCGGCTTCTGTCCAAAATGTGGAGCATCGATTCGGGGAACAATGGGCGTCCAGTCTCCAACCGGCTTGGAATTGCTCAGAGATGACAAGAATGTCCAGAACGATTGGGCCCGCAGACTGATCGCTATCGTAATCGACTCTCATAATCACAGTCGCACTGGCCGTAATTGCGACAGTCGTAGCAGTACCCCTTCTATTCTGGTTTGGAATTCCTTCCCCCACCACATTCTCGGCATGGTGGGCTGGATGGTGGGGATTCTGGGGAGGAGCACTCGGCCTTTTACTCTTCCTGTACTCCTTCCTCGCAGAAGGATTGTATGGGAGAACTCTCGGAAAGGAGATCATGGGCCTACGAGCCGAGAGAACAGACGGGAACCGGTTGGACTTTCGAAGCAGCCTAGTCCGAAACCTCAGCAAGATCTTCTGGGCCCTGCTACTACTAGACGTGCTGGTAGGTCTGGGCACCCACGGTGAGACGAGCCAGAAATGGAGCGACCGGTATATCGGCACAAAGGTAGAAGCAAAGACCCACATGACAATAATTCCCTGAAGCGTCAGCGTCAAGACATCGTCTCGGAGGTGGACCGGCACATCGCTTAGCCCGGCCAAGCGCTCGCATACAAGATTGGCGAAATGAGGATCAGGACACTAGGAACGAAAGCAGAGAAGAAGATGGCCGGGTGGCTAGCGGTCAGGGTTTGACCATGCGTTCGCAGTGGCGAGGAGCTTAAGAGAGAGCGAGACCAACTAGTATCTTAGCAGCTCTTCTCGAGGATGGATTAGTATGGTCGCGTCCAATGAGGATATGGAGATTCAGGCGATAAGGGAAAAGAAGCTGGTTGAGATGATGCAGCGAGCTCGCGCTCAGCTCGAAACCGCTGCCAAGAACGATGGGAAACCGATCCTCCTTTCAGACGCCAGCTTCTCCTCGGAGATCTCAAAATATCCATTGATGGTTGTAGACTTCTGGGCAGCCTGGTGCGGACCCTGTCGAATGGTCGCACCGATCATAGAACAACTGGCCAAGGAATACGCGGGCCGCGTTGCTTTCGGCAAGCTCAACGTGGACGAGAACCCGTTGACGTCTAACGAGTTCGAAGTCCAGAGCATCCCTACCCTGCTGATCTTTCGTAACGGTGAAGCCGTCGACGAGATTATTGGCGCGGTCCCGAAATACCAGATAGAGTCAAAGATCAAAGACCACATAGGCAAATAGTCTAAGCAGTCTCGAACAGAACAATACTAGTCAGAATCCTGTTCCAATCCCACCAGTTGCTCTATCCGACTACTCCCTGGCGTTGAAGCTCATCCTGAATGCCTTCTCTTATCTGCTTCAGACGAAGCCTGTGCTCAGCATACTCGTCTCCATCAATACGGCCAGTCTTGAAATCCTCGTCCAGTCTTCTCATCTGGTCCTCCAGCTCCACGACCCGTCTTCTAAGCTGGTCTAGGTAAGAGGTAGAGGTCTCCAACCCAGATATCTGGCTCGGGGTTAACGAGGCTTTAATCACTCCGTCTTCAATCCTCATTATACTGTCAGCGGCCCTAGCAACATTCTGATCATGCGTCACCATCACAACAGTCTTGCCCAATTCCCGGTTCACCTTTACTAGGAAATCAGTTACCATCTTAGCGTTGACACTGTCAAGTTCCCCGGTCGGCTCATCGGCGAGGAGAAGAGGTGGATCGTTGGCGAGAGCCGCTGCTATGGCGACGCGTTGCTGCTCTCCCCCACTCATCTCTTCAGGCTTGTGATCCTTCCTTTCTAAGAGCCCCACTGTTTTGAGAAGCTCAGTGCTCCTCGAGGAGCGTGTCGCCCGAGGAACACCTGCAGCCATCATTGGAAGCTCGACGTTCTCTTCGGCAGTCAATGTCGGGATCAAGTTCAGCGCTTGGAATATGTGACCTACAACTTGACGCCTGTAACCGACTAGCTCAGAGGGGGCCAGTGCCGTCACGGTCGTATCGCCCACAGCAACTGTGCCAGCAGTCGCACGGTCGAGTCCACCGAGAATGTTCAGCAGAGTCGTCTTTCCGCTACCACTTGGACCGATTATTGAAACCATTTTCCCAGCATCGACCTTCAGGCTCAATCCCCGTAGCGCTTGAACCTCGATTGAGCCCAGCTTGTAAGCCCGGACCAGGGAGTCGACCGTCACCTGTACAGATGTCACGCGAATCTCACTGTCCTGTTCATCTTCGAGAGGTCCTTTCTAGCTGCGAAGATTGCCGGCAGGAAAACTCCGGCAAGAAGAAGTGCGAATATCCCGAGAATGTTCAAGAGTGCCCATTCTGGAAAGATGATTCTCCGGGCCGCGAGGATTGCAAGATATCCTTGGTTCAGCGAGTTCTGGCCCTGCGCGTCTCCCCAGACAACTGCCAGCCCGACCATCGTCCCTAGGATCAGGGAGAAGATGACAAGAGGGAGAAACTCTGTTATCAGAAGCCCTAGGAGCTGTCTGTAGGACAATCCACGAACCGCTATCATGGTAATCTCCTTCTCCCTCTCCCTGTAGCCGGTATACGCCACCGTGCCTACTCCGATGCTGGAAGCAAGACCGGCGAAAGCTGTTCCCAGTCGGAGAACATTCTGGCCCCCAGCACTTATTATCCCGGGAACTCCCCCAGTAGCCACTTGAGCAGTTGACACCGACACCGAGGGGTAGCTCCTTTGCAACGACTGAGCCATCTGATCAAGCGATACTCCTGACGCGACACGCGCGAGAGCAAAGCTGGGCGCATTAATCTTTGAAACATTATGGTTGAGAAGTTGAAGGGAGACGAAGGACCATCCCTCTGGCTGGAAGTAGCCGAAGGGTCCGGAGGATCGAGAATAGTCAGGTCCGAAGAATCCTACCACTGTAACGTTCGCACTTCCGCTGACAGAACTGCCCGTACCAGTTGAGAGGAAATAGGAAATTGTGAACCTACTCCCGATGGAGATCGAATAGTATGATGCCACGCCCTCGTCGAGCACTATAGACTGATTGTTTGAGGCCATAGTTGTGAATATGCCGTTGATGTCGCCGCTGAACCAGCCAGGCTCATAGTAGGCGCCCTGTCTCCATGTCATGGGATCGATAGCCTTGATCTGGAGGTTTCCGAACGGAGTATTCGACGCAGAGAAGTCCGTTTCCGGAGTCGCCCCCGTTATGTTGCTCCAGTGGTTAAGCTGATCAGTTATTTGTGTCGCGTTCGCGATCCCGTTTATTCCCGAGAGACGAACGTCCGAGCCAGTCTGGACCTCTGCTTGTCGATAGTTGTAGTCCTGCTGGCTGGCGAGGTCGCCGATAACCCACACTGAATAGCCTACGATAAGAGCGACGATGAAAACTAGCGCTGCGACTCTACGAGGGTTTCTGAAAACGCTTCTTGAGGCGAGAACCGAAACATCGCCGATAATCTTCCTTGCGAGAGAAGCGAATCCTCGATGAAACCGTTGTGCCAGTCCGGTTGACAGCTGGGCCGCCCCGTAGAGGAAGAGGAAAGGACCAATGTAAGTTAGTACTATGCTGAGGATTGCTGCTCCAATCAGTATTATGGCTAGGAAAAAGTTGGCGCCGAAGATGTACCGACCTATGTTCTGATAGTTTATTCCGAGAAAGAGGAGAATCAGCTGGTATAGGCCGAGAGAGAAGGCTACTACCGCCCACCGCTTCCGTCTGGGCCGGGTCTCCTCTAGGTAGACATACTCTTTCAGAGCTTGAGCAGGGTCCATCGAGGCTGCTTGACGAGCAGGCGAAAATATCGAGACAAATGTGAGAATCGTCCCGAACACTATTGTCACCGTGATCGTGTCAGACGTAAGGTAGGCGCCTTGCCCAGGTGCTCCCCCCAGAGCCCAGATGAAGGTCGGGTTGAGTACGTATGCCAACACAACGCCTGCAACCCCTGAGATGACTCCGATCATCAGCCCCTCGGTCAGGAACTGGTTGAAGAGTTGTCGACGTGTGAATCCTCGGGTCAAAAGAAGCCCTATTTCCTTGCGGCGAAGGTTGAGCGATGACTGAGAGACAGTCCGCCCCACATACCATGCTAGGAAGAAGACTGGAATCGAGACGACAGTGAATCGCAGACGTAGCGCGAATATTTCCTGCGAAAATCCCTGTAACTGAGAAAGAAGGTTGTCCTGAATCCTGAATCCATACTGTTGAGCAGCGATCGAGACCCTCGCTTCCACTTGCTGGATCTGAGAGATGCTGTTCTCAACACCGAACGCGCTGATGAGTCTGTTTCTGTCAAGGAATACGTTGACCGAAGGGCTGATCTGAGTGTAGAAATAGTATTTTACGGACTGGTCTTGATATCGGTTATAGATCCAATTAAGGATCGGAGCGAACGTATGTTCCCAACTTACGATCAGGACGCTTTGTTGTTTGAGACCTATAGAGCCGGGGAAACATACGATCGGATAACTCCCGCAGGGATAATTGCCGATGCTGAGGATGCGTTCAGCGACAGTGTCGAGGCTAACTGTCCCAACTACTTTCAAGGTCACATTGTACGTTGTCAGCCTTGTTCCGTTGGAGTACGCGTTTATCCCAAGTACGATAACGGTGTTGAGCGGAAACTTCTGTGCTTGGTTGGAATCTGCGTTTATGAGAGTCTCGTTAGCGAGAAGGGTTTTGCGTCCTCCGACAAGAGTGAGGTGCGGGTATAGCAGCGATGAATCCTGAATTGCTCTAATCGATGGATAAGATCCGTTGTTGGCGTAGGCTGTTGCGATAGATTCTGCTGCCGTCACACCATTAATTCCCCTGACCGCTTCCGTCACGTTCTGAAAGGAAGAGGCCTGGTAGGCAACAGACGCGTAAGAACCGATACTGAAGTACCCAGGATAGAGATTCAGATCTACAGGAGTATTGACCAGCTGAGCATCCAGGGCTTGCCTTCCGACGGTGTCGGCCGCGACATTCAGCCCTCCGAAGAATGTGGCTGCAAGAGTCATGCCGAGGGCTAGGGCTGCAAATAACTTCCACGAACGGACGATCCTCTTGATCGCATAGGAGAGCAACGCTTACCGTCCTCCCCACTCTTCGTTCCTAGCCGTCTTCTCTCCAGCAGATACACGGAGTCCTTTGTGGGAAATAATTTTAGAGGTGAGAACGGGTTGTACAGAAATCAGAACAGTCATCGCCTTCGGGACTCTGGTCTTCAATTGCGTGACAATGCAGGTGTCGGGCTGTAATTGAAGCCGGTCTGAGTATAGTTTCGAATGGGTCGGCTCTTTTCAGCTCCCGTTCAACCTGAGTCCCGTTTTAGGGACGTATCAGCTTTGCTGATGGGCCAAGTCTGTTGGCTGGCGGACCGGAGACAGGGTTTCAGTAACCTAGGCCTAATATCACGTTGAATCAGGAGGACCCGAGAGGGACGCTCGCATGTCCACTAGGAGCTCGCTGAGATCACTTGCTCGACTGCTCTTCCTGCTGGGTGGAATAATCCTGATCTTGGGGGCTGTCCCCGATATAGGAGTCGTCTTGCGTGGCATACTAGACTTTGCGCCTCACATTCCTTCACTCGGTTCTATAGCAGCCGTGCTCATTGACCTAGTCGCGGGAGTAGTCGCCCTTGCTGGCATAGCCCAAGTCTCTAATCCAGTCTGGAGCATCATACTTCTCATACTCGGATTCCTAGCCGGAGGCTTAGGGGGTATCATCGTGATAGTAGGCGCCATAATCGCTCTCGTCGCCACCTTCATCTAGGGAGGCCGGACCAAGAAATCCTGAAGCAGGTCGCTAATCGTCCCCTAGAAACCGCCTTAGAGTCGGCCTGGAAGATTATATCAACCTGAAATTAACAGACAAGTGATGGCCTCCATAAGGAGATTTTAGCCACGCACATGACAAAAGTTGAGCTTGAAATGCTAACTTTCAGAAAAAAAATATACGATCTGATCTCACATGACAGAACCAACACTCCTAGAAGTCTTCCCGTCGGCTGACCGCATCCCCAGCCTTGTTCAAAAGAAGGTTGACCGAAAACCCGGAAAACACAAGCGAGACAACGACGAGACCGACCGCTAAACCCAGAAGACTACCTCTTCCAACAGACGTTGCCAGCGTCTCAGAGACAAGCACGAGGAAAATCAAAGGCGATATCATTATCAAATTGATCACAGTCTGAAACAAGAACCGTCTAACATCCGCCAATTCCTGCGCCTGAGACGACAAGATATCATCAGTGGAGCTCTGACCATACTTCGACGCGAAATACATTCCACCCGCCATCGTGATAGACGCAATCTCCAGCGCCCCCGGCAGAGCTAGAACCACTCCCAACAATAGCGAAGGCTCACCAAGCTCGCTCAGCACCAACGGAACACCCACAGCAACCGTGACAGGCGTGAGGTAGAATAGCAACGGCGCAATTCTAGCACGAAAAACCTCCTTCACATAACGCCTCATACTAACCGGCGAGGATTTCAAAATCCACAATCGCTCCTTCTCAATCCATCTCGAAGCAGTCCCCGACCCAAACGATCCGATGATGAAGAGTATGAAAAGAAACGAGGTCGGAGAAGACTGGAACGATCCAGAAAGCGCGTAGATGACGAGAAACCCGGACAGGAACATGGCGTTAACGAACAGGGCTCTAGCCTCCCGGGTCCGACTGATCAGAATCCGCTCTTTCATTCTCACCACCGACCAGAGCGAGCGTCCGCGTGAGTCTAAACGAGACCTCTGATTAGGTTCATTGAATTTCTCAAGGCCTGGCACCGCTACCTCCAGCACTTCGTAGAAGTGGCCCCGGGACAATCTCACACCGAGAATGAGGAAGCCCGCCAACCAGACCAGAAGGAGAACGAAGTCGATGATATCGGCTGAAATCCCTGACGTTCCGCTCACGAGTCCCACGCTTATCGTCGCAGCCAGCCCGTTGGGTAAAACACTGGCAGCTTCAGCTATGACAGGAGGAATTTCTGGAATTAGCAGAGTGATGGGTAGAAGACTGACGACAAGGACTAGGATGATGAAGAGGTTCCTCCAAACCTTCCTCCTATCTCCAACTCCACGGCCAAGCGAGATAGTAATATCCGCGCTCAACAAAAGCCCGATTACAAGAAAGACTAACGTCACGACACCAGCAAGTATTGCAACCGGCCAGGGCGTGTGATAGTAGGCTGCAAATCGTAGATAGAGCACCATGATGGGGGGAAAACCGAACAAGACAGTCGTGAGCGAGTTCAGAAGGACCTTCGCGCCGAACACTTCACGAGGTGGAACGGGCGACGTGAACACGTAGTCCACGTCGCTAGAACTTACGGGAAGACCGCTTCCATTGAAACCACTCTGAATCAATCCCACAAGATACAGAGCTAGTAGCAGGCTGCCGGCCACCTCCGAGAGTCCGGTTGTCAAGCCCACCTTGTTCGAAAACGAGAGAAAGGTAGAGCTGCCGAACAGTACGAATATTATCGAAAATGTTTCGCCGACAGCTAACCCGGCGAGGGTAGCTTTTGTGAATCGACCCTTGATCCAGTATCTAACAAGGACTCCTATGGTGCTCAGTGACAAGAGAGAGTCACTTCAGAATCGAGTCTTCGCCCTTCTCTGCAGTGAGCCGTAGGAAAACGTCCTCGAGTCGCGCGTCGCTTTCTGTGTTCGCCATCTTCCTAAGACTGTCCAGGTTTCCGACGGCGATTATTTTTCCATGGTCGATGATCGCGATTCTTTCAGAATGGGTCTGAGCAACATCCAGATCATGGGTGGACAAGATGGTTGTGACACCTCTATTGGTCTGTGAGCCTATCCAGTCCTTCACGGAGACTCGCGTCTTGGGATCCAATGCGGTCAACGGCTCATCTAGTACTAGAAGATCTGGGCTATGAAGGCTCGTCGCGATGAGTGCAACTTTCTGTTTCATACCTTTAGAGAGGCTCCCGACAAGACTGTTTCGTTTGTCTTCCAGGCTGAAGCTTTTCAGCGACCCTGAAATCTCCCGGTCGAGGAGGTCATCATCCACTCCGCGGATCTTTCCAACAAACTGGAGAAATTCCTGGGTTGTTAGTCCAGTGTAAAGTGACGGGTTCTCGGGCAAGTATCCGATCATTCGCTTCGCCTTCTCAGGATTAGTGACGATGTCTGTTTCGTCGAGTTTGATGGTTCCGCTGGTGGGTCTTAGAATACCCACTATTGTTTTCAGAAGTGTGCTTTTTCCTGCTCCGTTTGGACCTAGCAGACCAAAAACTTCGCCAGAGTTGATCTTGAGGGAGACGTTGTCTAGGGCGACGAGGGCACCATAGTGTTTGGTGAGCTGTTCAATCGAAACTTGGACCAAGTTCCCAGCGCAGCTAGATGCTCTTTGTTTGAATGTGTTGATACTTAACGACCAGCTTGGAGCTGGATGAACACAAGAGGTTTGCGGCAAGATTGAGGTATGGGCCTGGAGTGTGTCGGTTTGCTCATTCGTTTCTCGGTGGAAGCTTAGAATAGGCAGAGCCGTCACACTGCGATGGTCATGCCTAACGCCTGGAGTTTCATCAAAGACCCAATACATGGATACATTCGCCTAAACGAGACGGAGAGGTCCATTGTTGATACTCGGCCAGTGCAGAGGCTTCGCCGGCTACGACAGCTCGCAGGCTCCGAGTTCGTATATCCTGCAGCAAACCATACTCGATTCGAGCATGTCCTCGGAGTAATGCACCTCGCTGGAGCTTTGTCTGATGTTCTTCCGGTTCGTCTTGACACTCATGACAGAGAACAGATGCGTCTAGCAGGTCTCTTGCATGATATTGGACATGGCCCTTTCTCGCATGTGTTTGAGCCGCTCGTGGTCCGGCATCTAAAGAAGACCCACGAGGATTTTGTTCCCTGGCTTGTAAACGAGACAGAAGTCGCAGACAAGCTTGACAAGGCCGGGTTCAGCCCCCGCCAGCTAGGACTGCTTGCCGTCGGACATCTCAACGACAAGAAAAGGCCGTATCTCGATCAGATCATCAGCAGCAGCGTCGACGTGGATAAGATGGATTTTGTCGTTCGCGACTCATTCCACACAGGCGCTGGATACGGCTCGGTGGACGTTCACAGACTACTCTACACAATGGACGTGATCAATGGAAATCTCTCCGTAGACGGCAGAGCTGTAGCCACTCTTGAGAACCTCCTTCTAGCTAGGCTGGAATCGTTTAGGACAATCTACTTCCACAGAGCATCGCGAGCGGTCCAGATCATGATAGTTCGAGCGCTCGAAGCCGCGAAGGACGAGCTCAACCTTCTGTCCTTCGACCAGCCTAACGACTATCTTCGACTCGATGACTACAAAGTCTGGACTGACCTGAGAGAGTGTAAAAAGTCCCGCAAAATAATGCAAGACCTAGAAGCTAGGCGGCTGCTGAAGTGCGCTTACGAGAAGACAGTCTACGCTCAAGAAGAACTTCTATCGAATGTCATCACGAAGGATAGCGTTCGGGAGGATATCGAGGCTGAGCTCGCGAGGAAGGCCAAGATCAGCGTGGAAGATGTGGTGATCGATGTACCAAGCCTTCCATCGGTGCCCTATCATAATGCTGTCGAGATACAACCTCTCGATATACCAGTGTTTAGACGGGGGCGGACTGGTAAGAAAGAGATCGTACAACTCTCTGAGGTCTCAAGGATCATCGGCGTCCTGAGAACTTTCATGAATCTTGTGAGAGTCTACACAAGAGAAGAGTATCGGTCGAGAGTCGAATCCGCGTCGCGACAGGTTCTGGGAGAAACTCCTACATCAACCAAAATCTAATACTAGCCGGGTCGTCTCGCTTGCTCCCAGTTATTGTCACTACTGGAGAATTCTCAAAGTTACATCAGCACTAAATCGCAACCCTCGAAATGATGATGATATCCCCAGAAACCGTGGTGCTCGCTCTGCCAAAGTTCATGCAAACACTCGATGATACAATATACAAGGAGCTAGAAAAAATCGCTAAACGCAGGGGCATATCTATCCAGGAGTTGATCAGAGCAGTCATTGTTCCGGAATGGGTTACTGGGCACAACGGGACCGAGGCCAAAGAGGCTCCCGCAACTAAGCTGAACGCTTGGCGCTAGTTTCGACAATTTCTAGAACAGACTCTCCCGGGCAGAAGCCACGCGACTATCAACTTGTGATCGAAACTTCATCCTATTAAAGCGTCTTGGACGATCAGCCTGGGGCCTCACTGTTACATCGGGATTAACGATAGACCGGGGGTTCCAGGTTGACGGTGAGAAATAATGGGGAAGGGTCCTACGAAAATCTCTCCGTGGATAGCTACAGTTATATCCATCATAAGGTTGACAGTGACAGTGAGATGAGCGTCGAAAGTCTGACGACGTGATGGCGGCGCTCATTCTTTCCGCCACTGTTATCATGATTACCCTTGGTTTCTTGTTCAATCTCTGATTGCGACGGATGATAAGATTCTATTTGGCTCTGACCTTGTCGAGTAGGGACGAGTAGAGTCGAAGCGCTTCCCCCTCAGCCAGGGTTGTGTTGAGGGAGACGAGGCTCATCTTGTTGAAGATTGCCGCGGATCTTTCTGCTAGAGCTCGGGCGGCGATCAGATATTTTCCGCCTAGAAGTACAGATGATGTTCCAACTGCACCATCTCTGAGACCTGGTGTGGAGATGGCGAGCGTTCCTATCTTCATCGTGCCTTCAAAACAGAAAGAGAGCACTGCATTATCCATTTGAAGGAGATTGATCTTGTGAGCTCTTCCGTCTTGCTCGATGCTTGCTTCCTGCAATACGCATCCTGTTCTGTAGGCTAGGTTATGTAGCGGTCTTTTCCTTCTTCGGTCTTCTCCTCTTCGCCTTCCTTGGCCTCTTCGAGGTCGGTTCGGCGGAACTTCTCCATCTTCTTCCGCATATCTTCGATCTCCGCGTCGAGATCCTTCAGTTCGACTGGCATGCCGGTCAAGCCTACGAGCATCTGAATCACAGCCCTGGCCGCTTCAAGGTCCGGATAGACTCCGGACGTTGCTCCTAAGAGTCCTGCGCACTGGAGGCCTCTCTGGCGTCCAATCCCGAGGATTACCCCCGCTGCACCTGTAACTGCTCCTCCTTTTGCCAGTTTGGCGCCCATCTTCTTCAATCGTTCACCGATGTTAGAATCGCCCACGACGCTGTAAACTGCTCCAACATCGTTGCCGGAGCGGGTTCCATATCCGCCCATTGTGAAGACCATCTTGCAGCCGAACTGTTGCGCGAAGTCGAGGACTCTGCTGGCAACCTCATACTGGCCGGTCACACTCGGCTGCGCGTCCCCGGTGAGGAATATCACATTCGGCTCCTTCTCATTGAACGAGTAGAACTCATACTTTGGAAGAGAATAGGTCCCGTCTTCTGAGATGTTGATACCCAGATTCCCGTCGGGGAAGAGGAGGTAGCTGGAGTAGAGTTCTGCGAACTTTTTCGGCTTCAGCTTCTCGATAAAATAGTCCACTGCAACCTTCCCAACATAGCCAAGTCCCGGGAGCCCCTGGACCAAGACCGGTTCTTTCATCTCGACCTTCGAGAGTTCGTGAATTCTAGTATCGTCACTCATCGTAAGAGGCCTGATGAAAGGTGTCTGCGACGATTCTTCCGGAGAGTTGTTTAAATAGTTTGATTGACTTCGACCACTTTTCAGATACGAGAGTCGAACCAGATGAGTTGTGCACCATTCGTCTCTTCTCCACACGACGTTGTGCGAAAGATGCTTGAAGTCGCGAGAGCAACAAAAGACGACGTTCTAGTTGACCTGGGATGCGGCGATGGACGCATTCTATCAACAGCCGTCAAAGATTTCGGGGTCAAGGCCGCGTTCGGTTACGAGATTCGGGAAGACCTCTTCAAGACAGCTTCCGGCGAGGTCGAGAAGTTGAATGTGGGCAATAGAATTCACGTTTATAATCGTGACTTGTTCCAAGCCGATCTCAAAGAGGCGACTCTAATTACTCTCTACCTGACGACTTACGCGAACGAGAGATTAAAGCCGAAACTGCGGGCGGAGGCTCGTCCAGGTGCACGGATTGTCAGCCACGATTTCATGATCAATGGCTGGAAGCCGTCAAAGAAAGAGAACTACAACGAGCACACGATCTACGTGTATTCGATTCCAGAATCCTACTCAATGTAGAACTCCGTATCCTATCTCTTCATAGTTTGAAGAGAGCTTGAGATTTCCAATCTCGAGAAACTTCGGCTGTTCCGCGGCCCGTGTCTCGACTAGAGCGTTTCCATCAGTCATTTCTCTGATTCTTCCGATTCCGAGAAGCCTCTGGTCAGCGCCTAACAGTCCGGCAAGAAATCCTCTGAATCTTCTATCCCATTGGAGGATTGACTGTTCCGGTTGATCGAACATTCCCAACCTAGTATTCTCTTGACCTACCCTCACAGTCTTTGAGCCGAGGAGAAAGCGCCGGTAGCCGGCTTCGCGTGCACTTTTCCTCTCCTCCTTCGAGCGCGTCCGAGCATGAGAAGAGCTAGAGAGTTTGACCGTTGATGACGATATGACTCTGAGCAAAGGTTCGATTTCCTCGCCTCCTATTCCTATGACTAGATCAGGTCTAGTCTCATGAAGTAACTCGTCCTTGAATCGGATTGCTGCTGAGTCCCCAATCCAGCCGTCAGTGTTTATGATGACGATGTCAGTAGAATCGGCCAGATCCTCTTTCAGATAAACAAGTGATCGGATTAGTTTGTCGGGAACTGATGAGGGGCTAGTGTCGCCGACAAAGAAAGTGTTCTCCTGTTTCAGTTGCTGGAGTGACCAGACCGGTTCTGATAGTCGTGCGGAGCTGACGGTTGTCGGTGGTCCGATGTCCGCCTGGCCAACGTCACCGTCGATGACTCCGACGGTCAGCCCGTTTTGGATGCACGAGTTGGCTATGAATGTGCAGAGGCTAGACTTTCCCGAGTCGACTTCGCCAACAATCACTGTAAGCCCTTGCTGTCGTTGCACAATCTGGGCTGCTTCTGACCAGCCGACCGGTATGGTCGATTCGTTGACGATCTTCCAAGACGAGCCATGACCGGGTTTGATTTCAAGAACACATGGATCGTAGGCTAGTACCGGTTCTTGACGTAGCGCTTCTATCGTTATCCAGCTATTCTGGCTGATTGGTGCTCCGAAGCATGCGGCTTTGCCCTCTGAGAGTTTGATCTCCGCCGGACCTGTGAGCAGAACGGTGTGGCCCGGTTCGAGCCTAAGCGTAGCTGCTTTGCTCGGAGACTGCAATCCAATTCTGAAACGGTGTGTCTTGTTTAATGTGTTGTCCGAGTACGATTCCCGAAATCTTCGAAGTGCTATGGGGGTGATGGGGGGAGATCGTCAAGCTTCTTACCAACCTCTCCCGAGCATGGGCGTCCAAGATTGGATTTCCTGACCACCGGTTGCCATGGAATAGACCGCCTATTGGGAGGAGGTCTTCCCATCCAGCAGATAGGTCTCGTTTACGGGGAAGCGGCAACTGGCAAGACTATTCTCTCCATGCAGTGTGCTCTGGAAGCTGCTCGGAGGGATTACAAGGTCTTCTATCTAGACTCGGACCAGTCGTTTTCGGCTAACCGGATGGAGCAGCTAGCCGGTGGTAGAGAACTGGCTGAGAGGATTGTCCTTTTTCGACCGGAAGATTTCGAGCAACAGAGTCGGGTTGTGGAGAGTATCGAGAATTTGCTTACGAGGACTCCAACACTGTTGGTCGTCGATTCGATCACGGGCCTATACCGGACTGGACAGATTAGGTTGGAGGAATATTTCGGACGTGATCGAGAATTGAACCGCCAGCTCGCGCGGCTAGACGCTCTAACCGCCCACTTTGCCCTTTGGGTTTTGCTGACGGGCCAGGTTCACAGCTCGCCCTCAGGACGGGAATGGTCGGTCGAGCCTGTTGCGACCCGAGCTCTTACACACTGGTCAGCTCTGATTCTGAGACTTGTCCAGACTCCGAGATCAGGTGTCCGGGACTGTTTTGTCGAGAAGAGGAATGGAGTGGAGGTTTCGGGAGATCATTGTCCTTTCAAGATGACCGAGAGAGGTATTGAGGATGCTTAGTCTGGATTATTAACCATCATTATCTCGCATGACGTGGCGTCGAGCATAGACATGGTCGGACTGGCTACTGCTGCATTGCTCTTTATCGGTCCCTCCTATTTCGCGAACGCGGCGCCATTGGTGTTTGGCGGCGGCCGGACACTGGATGGTGGGAGGAAGCTTTCTGATGGCCAGCCGATCTTTGGGTCTCACAAGACTGTCCGAGGGGTCGTTGCTGGAATAATCGTCGGGACGATTATCGGGTTGGGCGAGTCGCTGTTCGATTCTAGGCTTGTCCTTGCGGGTTTCATGATCGCATTGGGAGCGGTCTTGGGAGATCTTCTAGGCGCGTTCATCAAGCGGAGGGTTCGAGTGGAGCCTGGAAGATCCTTTCCGGTTCTCGACCAGCTCGACTTTATTCTGGGAGCTCTCGCCTTTGGCTACTCTTTCTTCCCGATAGGACTGGTTTCTGTAATACTCGTGATCGTCGTGACTCCGCCGATACACTTGGCAACCAACTATGGGGCGTATAGGCTCGGAATCAAGAAGACTTAATGGTAAGAGGCCGTCTGAACCGACATAGACTGGAAAAGCTCTAAAACCAACCCAGCATTAGCGGAAAAACGTGACTTCTACAAGGGATTTGGGCGAGCAGCTAACCAAGGTCTGTCTTGAGACAGCTTCTCGAGACAATGCAACCTACGCGGACTTCCGTTTGGTGAATACTATGGTTGAAACGGTCAGCATGATTAACGAGAACCCTGCTACTGAAGAGTCGAATGATCTAGGCGCTGGAATCAGAGTTCTCTACCAGAACGCCGGCTGGGGCTATGCCGGTACAGATGAGCTTGATCCCGAGAACATTCGTGAGACGACAAGGAAAGCGCTCGCGCTGGCTAGGGGCGCGGCAAAGATCGGATCCAAGGTCGCCTTGGCTAAGGAGCCCGCTCATGTGGCGAATTGGGAGTCGCCTAGAAAAAAGGATTCTATGAGTGTGCCAACGGAGACGAAGTTCGAGCTTCTCAAAGATGTGACTGGTGGGATGAAGGCGGAGGGTGTTGTGGCTAGACGGGGCCAGATTATCTCGACAAAGATCGAGAAATACTTCGCGAACTCGGAGGGTTCTCGGATCTATCAAGATCTTGCCCAGACTGGTGCGCAGATAGTTGTTGCGGCTAAGGGCCCGTCGGGTATTCAGAGACGGTCTGATCAGCAGTATGCGCTGGAGGGTTACGAGCTTGTTGAGGAGATGGATTTGCCTGGAAAGGCGCCGGTGTTGACGAAGGAGGTGTTGGAGCTGACTCGGGCGCCGGGGTTGAAGGAGGGACGGTCTGATGTGATCATAAGCGCTGACCAGGTGGGCTTGCAGGTTCACGAGTCGTGTGGTCATCCGATTGAGCTGGATCGAGTGTTGGGTTATGAGGCGAATTTTGCTGGTAGAAGTTTCTTGACGCCTGATCAGGTGGGAAAGTTGCAGTATGGTAGCAAGCATGTGAACATTGTGATGGACGCGACATTGTCGCATGGTCAAGGCTTGGGAACTTTTGCTTATGATGATGAGGGTGTTGAGGCGCAGAGAAAATACGCGATCAAGAATGGGAAATTTGCAGGATATTTGATGTCGCGCGGAACCGCGCTGAACGTTGGGGAGGTGAGGAGTAATGGGTGTATGAGAGCAGACACGTACCAGCTTCCAATCATCAGAATGACCAACGTGAGCTTGGAGCCTGGTGATTGGGACTATGATGAGCTGATTGAGGATACGCAGGATGGGGTTTTAATGGTTTCAAACTATGGCTGGAGTATTGACCAGAAGCGGTATAATTTCCAGTT
>WNGK01000568.1_pt1 | contig 37565 bp, 32 predicted proteins | sample 5400601 | NCBI WGS metagenome assembly WNGK01 (sample SAMN13153376, study PRJNA577476) | soil metagenome | isolation source: 60 cm soil or saprolite under Garry oak tree replicate 1 | place: USA:California | collected 2016-06-15 | reverse complement strand
CGGGAATGATGAGAAAGAACAACTCGATGGCGCTTGGCAGGGGTGCGCTATTGCGGACAACCAGCTCCAAAATCTGGCCCAACTCGCGGGTGTAAATGACAAACGTGAAAATCGCAGTTCCGATGAGTGCATGCGATGTTACTTCGCCGAGAATGTAGCGAGTGAGAATGCGCATGGGACGAATAGCTGGAGTCTAGCACGGGTGCCGACTGACATTAGAGGTCAATACCCGCTCTTCTTATCCACTACCGCGAGTAAGGGCTCGCCGCTCTGGTAACGCCGCAGATTCTCCGAGAACAGCGTGTAGTGCCGCTCCCACAATTTCTCCGTCATGCCCGCGGTGTGCGGAGTAATCAGTAAATGTTCAAGGTCCCAAAGCGGAGAATTAGCCGGCAGCGGCTCCTTCTCGAAAACATCTAAGGCAGCTCCGCCGATTGCGTGCTGGCGCAGCGCCTTGACTAAGGCAGCCTCGTCGATCAGTGGACCTCGCCCAACGTTGATGAGGCACGCACCGGATTTCATTCTGGCAATCTGCTCACTCCCGAGCAGGCCTTGGGTTGACGGAGTCACAGGTACGGCTAGAACGACGTAATCTGATTGCGAAAGCAAATCGTCGAGCTGACCGGAGGGGAGCACGAGCTCCACATTGGGAACACTTTCCTTTTCCGGGTGCTCTCGAACCGCAATGACCCGCATTCCTAGGGCTTTTGCATGCTGCGCGACAGCACGCCCGATGCTGCCCAGGCCAATCAGACCAAGCGTCGCGCCGGCTAGCTCTCGCGGGCGATGTTCGCGCCAAATGAGCTCTTGTCCCCAGATGTGCTTTTGTTGGAGACGGACGGCCTGAGGGATTTGTTTTGCCAGCGCGAAAATCAGGGCGATCACATGCTCAGCGACGACCGGTCCGTGTACATCCCTTGCGTTGGTGAGGATGACATCGCTATTCACCAGCTGGGGGAACATGAACTGGTGGACGGCTGCGGCTGGAGAATGGATCCAGCGGAGCTTGCGGGCGGCCGTGAATTGCTGAGGACGTAGTGAGAAGCCAAAAATCACTTCCGCGTCGATGAGGTGCTCTTCTATGCCTTCATAAGAACTATGCTGGACGATCTCAAGCTGAGGAAATTGTTCCCGTAATCTTTCGGAAAACCAAGCGGGAGCAATCCAGAGATCTAGACGATGGTGAGTGACGATGAGCAGCTTCATTGCGCAAATCAACCACGTAGGGGCGGGCTACATGTGTGAATCAACTAGTTGCCTTTTTTCACTCTTAGATTCGTGCCGGTCATTTCTTTGGGTTCTGGCAAGCCTAGCATGCCTAGAATGGTCGGAGAAATGTCGCGCAGCGAGCCGCCATTCCGGAGCGTGAATTGCTTGGAGTTCTCCGCCACAACAATGAACGGCACCGGATTGGTTGTATGCGCGGTGTGCGGACCGCCGGTCGCGGGATCAATCATCATTTCGGCATTCCCGTGATCGGCGGTGATGAGCATTGCGCCGCCTTTCGCGCGGACGGCCAGCTCAATCCGTCCCAGGCAGGCGTCCACAGTTTCCACGGCCTTGATAGTCGGTTCGATTTGCCCGGAGTGGCCAACCATGTCGGCATTGGCGAAGTTCACGATGAGGACGTCGAAGGTTCCGTCTTCGACGGCCTTCACTACAACGTCGGAGATTCCGGCGGCGCTCATCTCCGGCTTCAGATCGTAGGTTGCCACCTTGGGAGATGGCACCAGAGTCCGATCTTCTCCTGGGAATGGCTGCTCGATTCCCCCGTTGAAGAAATACGTGACATGAGCATATTTTTCCGTCTCGGCTACCCGTAAGTTGCGCATTTTGGCCTGGGCCATGACGTTCGCGAGAATGTTTTCGAGAGACTCGGGAGGGATAACAACCGGCAGCCTGAAGTTTTTGTCGTATCGCTTCATGCAGACGTAATGCAGATTCTTGGGCACTCGATCGCGCGGAATAGTGGCATCCAGGTCTTCAGCGCCCGGCAGATCGCGTCCACCCTGCTCGTTTAAGCCGCTGTTGCGAGTGAGCGCTCGGGTTATTTGACGAACGCGGTCGGCACGAAAATTGAAACAGATGCAGGAGTCGTCATCGTGGATTGTGGAGGCACGGGCGTCCGCGCCCGTGCTTTTGGAATCACTGCAAACAAAAGGAATAATGAATTCATCCGTTACGCCTTTGTTGTACGACTCCTTCACACCTTGCACGGCGTCGGTGTGCTTGCCACCTTCGGCTTCGCCGTAAACCATCGCGCTGTAAGCCTTGGCAATGCGCTCCCAGCGGCGATCGCGGTCCATGGCGTAATAGCGTCCGCTCACTGAGGCGATCTTTCCGGTGTTGTAGTCCCGCATGGCCTGCTGCAATTGTTCGAGATACCCGGCGCCGTTGGTGGGAAGCGTGTCGCGTCCGTCCATGAAGGCGTGTACGAACACGCGCTCGACTTCATTTTGCTTGGCCATTTTGAGCAGCGCATGAAGATGGGTTTGGTAGGAATGCACGCCACCGTCTGAAAGCAGGCCGAAGAGATGAAGCTGGCGGCCGCCGGTGCGCGCGTTCTTCATGGCGCTCAACAGTACGGGATGCTGAAAGAATTCGCCATTCTGGATCATCAACTCGATGCGGGTCGAATCCATGTGGACGATGCGTCCGGCGCCGATGTTCAGGTGTCCGACTTCGCTGTTGCCCATCTGATTGTCCGGCAAGCCGACATATTGGCCGCTGGTATGAATCAGCGTATTGGGATACTCGCGCAGCAGGCGGTCGTAAACCGGCTTGCGGGCAAGAGCGATGGCATTGGCTTTAGTTTCGGCACGGTAGCCCCAGCCGTCGAGGATGATGAGGATTAGGGGTTTGGGGTGAGGCATAAATGCAGCTCTTAGCTGCGAGCTCCTAGCTCTTAGCTTTCAAAACAGAGACGTCTTGGCCACGGATTCACGCGGATGACCGCGGATTTCTGAAATGCGCTCCCATTCGGACTTCCCTTATAGAAATCATCTTCGATGTCTTTGGGGAGCGGATCATCAAAATCGTGCGGAACGCGGAACTCTCCGTGCGCGGACCCGAGCCTTCTCCTGGCCTCGGCCCTTCGGTAGAGAATCCGACGGGATACCCACACCAAGACCAATCCTGCCGAAACCATGATGAATTCCCCGATGAGCCTTTGGGGTCCAATGGAAAATCGGCCCGCCGTGGATGTAACAAAAATCATAACTACCACGACAAGGATCAGCCCCGAAAAACCAAGTAGCAGAGTATCCAAGATCCATCTGGGCTTTTGTCGTCGAAATGCAGCAGTCCAGATCAATAAACCGAAAGAAATCACAAGTGATCCAAATACTAGCGCTACAAGGAGCCATACCAGCTCAGGCCAACGATTTGGATCCATTCTTGTCCTCGATTACTAGGTTAAGTAACCCTTGTAGTTCAGCGCCTTCAATCCCAAAAACCTAGCACCATTTCCCAACTCTTCCTCAATCCGCAGTAACTGGTTGTACTTGGCTACGCGGTCGGTGCGGGATGCTGATCCTGTCTTGATCTGGCCTGCACCTGTCGCAACCGCGAGGTCGGCGATGAAAGTGTCTTCGGTTTCGCCGGAGCGGTGGGAGATGACCGAGGTGTATCCGTTGCGGCGGGCGAGATCAATCGCGTCCAGAGTCTCGCTGACCGTGCCGATCTGGTTGACTTTGATCAGGATGGAGTTGGCGACGTGCTTATCAATTCCCTCCTGCAGGAAAGAGATGTTGGTGACGAAAATGTCGTCGCCGACGAGCTGAATCTTGCCGCCCAATTCTTTTGTCAGGTTCTGCCAGCCGTCCCAATCGTTTTCGGCGAGGCCATCCTCCAGCGAAACGATCGGATAATCATCGACCCACTCCGCCCAGAAACGCACCATGTCTTCAGAACTTTTCGAGGACTTGTCGGATTTTGTGAAGACGTATTTGCCGTCCTGGAAGAACTCGCTGGCGGCGGGGTCGAGGGCGATGGCGATTTCTTCGCCTGGCTTGTATCCGGCTTGTTGAATGGCTTCGAGCACAACCTCAATCGCCTCGACATTCGATTTCACGGAGGGAGCGAAGCCGCCTTCATCGCCGACTGCAGTGTTGTATCCGCGTTTCTTGAGCACGCCTTTCAATGTGTGGAAGACTTCCACTCCCCAGCGCAGCGCTTCGGAAAACGACTCGGCGCCGACGGGCATGACCATGAATTCCTGGAAGTCGACGTTGTTGTCGGCGTGAGCACCACCGTTGAGGATGTTCATCATTGGAGTCGGCAAGGTGTTGGCGCCGGCTCCACCCAGATAGCGATACAGCGGGAGTTCGTAACCGTTTGCGGCAGCTCGAGCCGCGGCCATTGAGACCGCCAAAATTGCGTTGGCTCCCAGGCGGCCCTTGTTCTCTGTTCCGTCCAGCTCGATCATCTTCTGGTCGAGCGTGCGCTGATCGGCGGCATCGAAATTTGCTAGAGCGTCGGCGATCTCGCCATTCACGTTCTCGACGGCCTTTAGCACTCCTTTTCCAAGATACGTTTGGTTATCGCCATCGCGAAGCTCAACGGCTTCGTGTTCCCCGGTGGAGGCGCCGCTGGGGACAATGGCCCGACCCAATGAGCCGTCGGCCAGCCGGACTTCTGCTTCCACTGTAGGATTGCCGCGCGAGTCGAGGACCTGGCGGCCGCGAATTTCGGAAATATTGCTCATGGATGGATGTCTTTCCTTTTGTGAAGTAATTTTGGCGGTGTCATCTACTGGAACAACTGCCCTAATATCCGATGAATTAAAAACGAGACTGCGCCCGGTCAGACATCCGACACCTTTATAAGTTTTGGGCATGGGTACTTTGAGAACTTGCGATTATAAATGATCGCTCGCGGATAAGAGTCGAGCTGTGCTCGACGGACAGCCGAGGGCGGCTGTCTCCACACTGCCGGCGCGCGGTGCCGGCGCCACACATAATGCTTCAGTGCGACAGCGCGATCAGCTCCTCCTCGGGTAGCAGTTGCAACTCCATCCATCCTTCAACGGGGAGCGCATCCACTGGCAGCCGATTCTGCCAAATACTGAAACGGAGACGAAGCCCGGTCGCAGCCGGACTTGCTTCTGAAGCTGAGGATTCGCGCGGCACGGCGTAAAGCAAGGCTAGCGGCAACTTAAATTCGAAGTTGCGCGCCAGCGCCACCGCGGCGTCGCCATTTGGCGGAAGGGTGTCTCCATCGTCAGAAATCTTCCACTGCGAAATCTTGCCGCTTGTGACTTCCGCATTCAACCGTAGAGAGCGCCGGGGGCGGCTGGCATTCTCCGCCCAAGATTCGATATTTACGACCACCTCAAAATCGCCCGGCGGAATCTGCTCGGCGAAATCCATGCGGCCGTAGACGTTTTGTTCGTCAATGCCCGCAGAAATCGAATCCAGCAGAAAAACTTTCCCGTGCATCGCGCCAGATCGTCTGTCGGCCCTGTAAAGCGCCGCTCCCATCCATTCGAAATAGCGAATCATCTCGCCGGTAATACGCGGATGAATGTAGTGCGTTTGCGGCATGAACGACGGCCGGACGGTGCCGCCCATAATCGGCTGGGCGAGATAATCCGGCGGGGTTGCGCCTAGCGCCTGGTAAACATTCGAAAGATGCTTGCGGTATAGCTCATCGAATTCGCGGTCGTTGGCGGAGTGATGCTCCGGGCCGTACCACCAGTTCCAGTCGCTACCTTCGGCGATGAACAATTCCTCGAGCGCCAGCTTGCGCTGTTCGTCCGAACAACTCTGAGAAGCTTGGGCGTAGAAATTGCGGGCGTGGTAAAGATAATCCCAGGAGCGATTGTCCTCCGGCGCGCCAATCCATACATTGAAGTTCGCGTGGATCCACGACCCGGGAGTGAGCGATCGCAGCGGGTTGAAATTCCGCTGCCGCTCGATTGCCTCAGAAACGGTGACCGCCTCGATGGAAGGCTCTTGCTGGAGCGCATCATAGAGACGTCTTAGAAACTCGCGTCCAGACTCGGGATAGTATTCCCAGGCATTCTCACCATCGAGAATGATCGAGACGACCGCATCATTCCCCGTATTCATAACTGGCTGTGCAGATTCTTTAATGTTTTGGATTAAGTGAGCGGCCGCTTCTGTCGGAGGCATTCCTGAATACACGAATCCAATGAGATCGGAAATGGCGTGATCGCGAAAGATGAGATTCATGCGTATCGGGCCGCTCTCGTAACGATGAATCGTGTAAAGCTTCTCCGCGGAGGCGTCTGGCAAACGCCCACGGCCGTCCCGCATAAATGACATTCCCAGAGTTCGCGATAATACGCCTTCGTCGGTAGCCATCCATTGCACACCGAGCTCCGTGGCGATCGCCAGAACTTCTTCTGAGACGCTGCCTTCGGAAGGCCAGACTCCTTTCGGACGCAACCCAAAAACTTTCTCGTGCAAATCTAATCCGCGTTGAAGTTGCTCCTTCGCATCTTCCGGATGACGAAAGCGGTTCTGTGGAAGTGGCAGGCCGGGCGTGGAGGCTGCACCGGCGTTTGTATCGCAGACTAGCGGCAAAATCGGATGGTAGAAAGGCGAAGTGGAGATCTCGATTCTTCCCTGTTTCGCGGCATCGGCGTGCGCAGGCAGAACTTTTGCAATCAATTCCTGCTGGCGGCTGATCACGAAACTCTGGTCTTCGAGCGAGAAGCCGCGTCCCTTGCCGACTAGTTCAGCAATTTCAGGTTCTTGAAGGAAAAATTCATCGAACCACGCAAGTTGCGACAGCACCTGCAAGTCGGTAAACTCTTGCGGCTGAAAATATCTTTCCGCGCGTTCAGGCGCCGCGCCTGTACTCTGAAACCGGTCCCACAGCTCGGCGTATCGCGGATATCGCCCGATCAGGTGGTCGGCATTCGCTTGAAACAGATACTGCAACGCAAAACGTCGCTCGTCAGCAGTCAAATCCTTCGCCGGGCGTGCGGCCACATGAAGAAAGGGATCGTGCGCAGTTCCTTCCACATAGTCCTGAATCTGCGTAATCAGAGAAGGGACAAGATTGAAAGTCTGGTGGACGCCGGGAAACTCCTCCAGCAATTTCACCATCCCGTAGTAATCTTTAAGCGCGTGCAGACGGACCCAGGGCAGGCGGTATTCCCCGGTAACGAGGTCTTTATAGAAAGGCTGATGCTGGTGCCAAAGAACAACAACACGAAGAACGGGCATCGGCAGCCGATTCCTGATTAGAATGAATTTGTTATGCAGTCTAGCATGGAAGAAAGTATTGAAGATTTGAGATTGTAGATGTCAGATTGAAGGCGCAAGTGAAGAGAGCTCGCCACAAATCTGCAATCTGAAATCGCACTTGCAGGCATCTCAGTAGCGACAGTATCTGAGCACCGGACACCATGAAAACGAAGAGTACTCTCGCAACTCCCGTGCGCCACGATGTCTCGCTGCTTTCGCCCGACGACCTCTACCTTTTCAATGAAGGCCGGAACTATCGTACTTACAACCACCTCGGCGCGCATCCCGCCAGCTTCGATGGAGAGACAGGCACCACCTTCAGCGTGTGGGCGCCCAATGCCCGCAAAGTCTCGGTGATTGGAAGCTTCAACGACTGGAACAACACCTCGCACCGGCTCGAGCCCAGAGGAAATTCAGGTATCTGGGAAGGATTCATTCCTGGCGTAGGCAAAGGGTCGCTGTACAAGTTCCACATTGTTTCTCATAGTCAGGGCCACATCGGCGAGAAGACCGATCCATTCGGCGTCTATCACGAACAGCCTCCGCGAACCGCGTCGGTGGTCTGGGATCTCGACTATGAGTGGGCGGATAGCGATTGGATGAAGTCGCGCGGCGGTCGCCAGTCTTTACATTCGCCAATGTCGATCTACGAAGTCCATTTCGGTTCGTGGATGCGCAAGCCTGAAGAACACGACCGCTCCCTCACATACCGAGAGATGGCGCCCCTTCTCGCTGACTACGTCGAACGCATGCAGTTCACGCATGTCGAGCTTCTGCCGATCATGGAGCATCCGTTTTACGCTTCGTGGGGCTACCAGACCACGGGCTACTTCGCGCCCACATCGCGGTACGGCACTCCACAGGACTTCATGTACTTGGTGGATTACCTGCATCAGCACGGCATTGGCGTGATCCTCGATTGGGTGCCATCGCACTTCCCTTCCGATGCGCATGGCCTCGCGTATTTCGACGGCACGCATCTGTTCGAGCACGCTGATTGGCGCAGCGGATTCCATCCTGACTGGAATACGTACATCTACAACTACGGCCGCAACGAAGTGCGCAGCTTTCTGCTGTCCAGCGCGATGTTCTGGCTGGACAAATACCATGCCGACGGCCTGCGCGTGGATGCGGTCGCCTCCATGCTCTATCTTGACTATTCGCGCCGCGAAGGTGAGTGGATTCCCAACAAATATGGCGGCCGAGAAAACCTGGATGCGATTGAGTTCCTGCGGCAGCTCAATCTGGAAGCTTACAAAGAGCATCCGGACATTCAGACGTTTGCCGAAGAATCTACTGCCTGGCCGATGGTTTCGCGGCCGGTATACGTTGGCGGACTCGGTTTCGGCATGAAGTGGGATATGGGCTGGATGCACGACACGCTCATGTATTTCTCGCGTGATCCGATCCACCGCCAGTTTCACCACAACCTGCTGACTTTCCGCATGCTCTACGGGTTCACCGAGAATTTTGTTTTGCCGCTTTCGCACGATGAAGTGGTGCATGGTAAGGGATCATTGGTCGGCAAGATGCCCGGAGACGAGTGGCAGAAATTCGCAAACCTGCGACTGCTCTTCGGCTACATGTTTGCGCAGCCGGGTAAGAAGCTGCTGTTTATGGGAGACGAGTTCGGGCAAGTGCGCGAATGGGGTCACGACATGAGCCTGGAGTGGCACGTCCTGCAATTTGGCGTTCACAAAGGCGTGCGGAACTGGGTGGAGCAGTTGAACCGCCTCTATCGCACCGAGCCTGCGCTGTACGAGCTCGATAACGATCCTGCGGGTTTCGAGTGGGTGGATTGCAACGACACCGGAGCGAGCGTGATTTCTTTGCTGCGCAAAGGCAAGAAGCCGGAAGACACGATTCTGGTGGTGTGCAATTTCACCCCCGTGCCTCGCGAGGGATATCGTATTGGAGTTCCCTTCGACGGCTTCTGGCGGGAGTTGCTCAACAGCGACGCGGCAGACTACGGCGGCAGCGGCATGGGAAACCTGGGCGGAAAGCAGGCGGAAGCGGTGCCCACTCACGGGCGTCCGTATTCGCTGTCGCTGAGCCTGCCGCCGCTGGGGATTGAATTTTTCAAGCGCGGCTGACTAGCTGGAAGCAGAAGACCATCAACCACAAAGGACACGAAGGTACAGAAGGAAAACTATTCCGCTGAAACTGCAAAAGTTGCTACTGTAAGCTCATGCCCACAACAGGAGAACGATTCGAGCGCGCGGTTTCTATCATGGCGCGTCTGCGCGGGCCAGGAGGGTGTCCGTGGGACCGCGAGCAAACGTTTGATTCCATTAAGCCTTATACGCTCGAGGAGGCGTACGAAGTCCTCGAAGCCATTGACAATCGCGACTGGGACGAACTGCGCGGCGAACTTGGCGACCTGCTGCTGCAAGTGCTCTTCTACTCGCAAATGGCTCAGGAAGGAAACCGGTTCTCGATTGATGATGTGCTCGACCGGCTTTCCACCAAGCTGGTAAACCGCCATCCGCATGTGTTTGGAAACGTGACAGCCGAGACTTCTGCTGATGTTCTGCGCAATTGGGAAGCGCTGAAAGCTGAGGAGAAAAAGAAGCGGCTGGAAGCCGGCGGAGGCAAATCGGCTAAGACCGACTCTTCGGAGTCGGTGCTCGCGGGTGTTTCTTCCGCGATGCCCGCGTTGCTCGAAGCTCACAAACTCAGCTCGCGAGCCGCGCATGTAGGCTTCGATTGGCCGGAGATTGCCGGCCTCTTCGAAAAGCTCGAAGAAGAAGTTACTGAATTAAAGGACGAACTCCGGCACCTTCCCGCTCCAGCACAACCCGTTGGGAGAGGCGTGGCGGGATCGGGCAAGCCCCAGGTTCTTGAAGAACTTCGCAGCCGTCTCGAAGAAGAAGTCGGAGACATGTTTTTCGTTCTCGTGAACATTGCGCGCTATCTTTCTCTCGACCCTGAGTCGGCACTGAAGAAAACCAATCGCAAATTCAAACGCCGCTTTCAGTGGATGGAAGAGCAGCTCCGCGCCAGCGGCCGCACTCCGCAGCACGCCACCATGGACGAACTGGAGTCGCTCTGGCAACAAGCCAAGCAGCAGGAGCAAGAACTGGCCCCGAGCGCCAGCAAATCATGAAAGTCGAAGCCGTCACCATCCGCGAGCTTCGCATGCCGCTGAAGTATTTTTTTGAGACCAGCTTCGGCCGTATCGAGAGCCGCCGCGTGCTGCTGGTGACCACCCACTGCGAAGGAGTCGAAGGCTGGGCGGAATGCGTCGCTGGCGACAGCCCATTTTTCAGCTACGAGTGGATTGAGACCGCCTGGGCAACTATGCGAGATTTTCTAGCTCCGGCGCTGATTGGGGCAAACGTCGCACAAGCGAAAGAAAGTGCCACCCTGATGTCGCGTGTTCGCGGCCATAACATGGCCAAAGCCGCTTTGGAAAACGCACTTTGGGATGCCGAAGCCCGCCAAGAGGAGCAACCACTGTGGAAGATGCTGGGCGGGACCCTGAACGAAATCGCATCTGGAGTTTCGATCGGCATCCAGAATTCACACGATCAGCTACTGGCGAAAATTGAGACTGAACTGACGGCCGGCTATCAGCGAATCAAAGTTAAAGTCAAACCCGGATGGGACGTGGAAGTACTCGGCAAGATTCGCAAACGATGGCCGAAGATCTTGCTGAGTTGCGATGCCAACTCCGCCTACCGGCCAGCTGACCTGGGGCACCTCCGCGAATTCGATGCATTCCATCTGCTTATGATCGAGCAGCCGCTCTGGGAAGACGATATCTTCCAGCATTCAAAACTTCAACGCGAGCTGAAAACGTCTATTTGCCTGGACGAGTCCATCCGCCAGCGCCGCGATGCCGAACAAGCCATCGAGCTCGGCGCCTGCCGCATCATCAATATCAAAGTCGGACGTGTGGGCGGATTCACCGAGGCCATAGCCATCCACGACCTCTGTCGAAAACAAGGGATTCCCGTCTGGTGCGGCGGAATGCTAGAAACCGGCATTGGGCGCGCCCACAATATAGCGCTCTCTACTCTGCCTAATTTCCGACTTCCCGGAGATGTGTCCGCGTCGAAGCGCTATTGGGAAGAGGACATCGTCGAGCCGGAGATTGAAGTCAGTCCTCGAGGCACGATCGCCGTGCGCAACCAGCCTGGAGCAGGTTACGAAATCAAGAAAGATTTGATTCAGAAGCTAACGGTCAGAATGGAGACGATCCGCAGCCGCGCCGCCACGGTCTAAGAGGTTCCTAAATATCCCTGCATTTTGTTACGGAATATTCTAACGATCACAACAAACGTGTTCTTCGGCCTGCTCTTTGGTCTTGTAGGTTTCCTGCTGGTGTTCTTTTGTTCCCCCAGCCGACTGGTGTTCCGCAATCTCTTTCTCCAAAAGTTCGACTCCCTGCGCAAAAGTCAGACTGGCAGGGACCGGACGAAATTCAGAAAAGACATCGCTGGATCGGATACTCAACTTTTTCAGGAAGAAAATCTTTCCAGTAAACGACAGCTCCATTCGGGTCACTTCCCACTGCTCGTTGCCAACGTCCCCCTGCTGTACGAGGAACCGGCCGCCGCGGTCAAGATGGCCCAGTATTCCCCAGCCGAAGCCAACGTCCTTCTGCAACGTGCCGTCGATCTCCGCAATGCGGTTTTCTTGGGAATCGATCAGCAGGTGGCCCTGCATTCCGGTTAGCACCTGCTCGACGCGGGACGGCGGATCGTAACTTGGATTAGGACGAAATTTTAGGCGAATGAGTTCGTGGCCCGGTTGACCGACGCCATCGGTACCCGGCTCGGTGCCGTCCGCCGCGTACAGGAAGGCTTCGGGCAGGGCCTTTACGATGCGAGCGGTATGCTCAGCATCCTCCTTTTCCTGCCGACGTTTCTTGTTCAGCTCCTCGGGATTCTTGATGTAATTCTGCAGGCGCGCCTCCTCAGCCTTTTGCTGCTCTGGGGTAAGCGGATGCCCGTCCTGCGCTACCAGCAGTCCCGCTGTCGCATCACGGGTCTCAACCATTAGCTTGGTCTGCGATACATGCGGGGTTTTCCTTTGGTCTTTGAACATGAAACCGGTGTTGGAGTCACCGCTCTTCGTGATTTCGTTCTGGACAACCCTTCGCACCAGTTCCGCAGGCGAAGGGGGAGTCGGCTGACCACTAGCCGCAGAGAAGATCAAGAAGGCGAAGATGACCAGTCCTGGTAAAAACGATCCCCACCATTGATGCCTGATTCGCATTTTCATCGCACTTCCAAACATCTTAGACGGAAATCATGGTATTCCTGTTGTCCAGGACCGGCGCCACGCATTGGGCTGGAAACGCGACGCCTAGACGACTAGAGCCTGAGGCCCAAGCCGGAGATGCCTGACGGCTGAGGCCTGGCGCCTGAAATGGTTTACAATCCATACTTCCTGTGGCATTCGCATTATTCGACGGAGGTCAGTCCATGAGCACGCCTGCATCGGGAGAATTCGCGCACATCGGGAAGTCGGTGAGTATCAAAGGGGAACTCTCCGGCAGCGAGGACGTTTATGTGGACGGCCAGGTAGAAGGCAATATTCAACTGTCGGGAAACAGCCTGACCATCGGTCCAAACGGCCGCGTGCATGCGAATGTCGCGGTTAAGAGTGTCACCGTAGGAGGATCGCTCGAGGGTAACATTCAAGCCAGCGAGCGAACGGAATTGCGCAAGACCGCGGTGGTAAACGGAGACGTGCAGACCCGGCGAATCGCCATCGAAGAAGGCGCTTACTTCAAGGGCAAGTTAGAAATCCTGGCAGAGAGCAAGTCGGTTGGCGCCGGAAATCCGGCCGGAGCGACCTCAACGACCGCCGCGAAATCCACCGCGAGCCCAGCCGAACAAGGCAAGTGATCTGGCGCGGGAGCACTTGCCTTGTTATATTGAGCAACAAAGGCGGGGTGATTGGCCCGGCCCTGGATCCGGCCTTCAGTGGGATCCAATGTACGCAATCCCATGAGATTCTTCCGCAGCACGCCGGAGTCATCGCCCGCGCCGAAAGCCCAGGAGCGGCTCACCCGGCGCTCAAGCGCTATTGCTGAACTTTCGCGAATCTTCAAGTCTGAAGAAACGCTCACCATCCTAGACATTGGCGCGACATCGGCCAGCAACATCCGTTTTTTCACCGAGCGCGGCCACCGTATCTACAGTGAAGACTTGCTTGAAGCCTCCACCGATCCGGCGCTGGCGATCCACGACGACCAAGGCAGGCCGATACTCGACAGCAAGAAATTTCTCGAAGATAACCTGGTCTATCCCAACGCGCAGTTCGATGTGGTCTTTTGCTGGAACCTGGCCGACTACATGGATGAGAGTCTGGTAAAGCCCGTGGTCGCGCGTCTGTGGTCGATGATGAAGCCAGGAAGCATGCTATTGGCCTTCTTCCACACGAGGGAAGCCGGGCCCGACGCCCCGTGCTACCGCTACCACCTTTCCGGCAACGATACCCTGGAGATGCACGCCCTGAACGCAAAACGCGATCATCGCAAGGAAACTACCAGCGCATCTGCAAGCAAAGTATTCACGCTGCAGAGAGTCTTCCACAACCGGCACATTGAAAATCTCTTCCGCGATTTCACATCAATAAAATTTTTTCTCTCTCGCGATAACATCAGAGAAGTTCTGGTGGTGCGATAAAGCCTATCTAGCAGACTGGTAAACAGGCTGCGGGAAAAATGACTAATGTGACTTAGAACCTCCCCAGCGCCGCTTTTGGATTCTCCGTGACAAACCCTCTCACGCTGAAGGCATCCTAAGCTGCGCGAGGGCAAAACGTGTCCAGCTCCGATCTGACTGCGATTCTCCTCATACTTTTACTGCTGGTAGGGTTGGCACAGTTGCTCGGTTATTTCTTCGTGAAACTCCGGCAGCCGAAGGTGGTCGGCGAAATTCTGGCCGGCATCGTGTTGGGCCCGGCTCTAATCGGCCGGTTGCCTTTCGCGTCAGGACTGATGGAAGCCACCAAGCAACAGTTGAACATTTTGAACTTTGTTTACTGGCTTGGCTTGCTGCTGCTGATGTTCCTGTCTGGGGCAGAAACGCGCCGGCTCTTCACTCGCGAAGAGCGCCGAGAAGTGGGTTGGCTGGCCATCGTGGGTACAGGCATACCATTCATCCTTGGGTTGGTGCTAGGTCCGTGGCTTATCGGCCCTGCGCTCGCCGGTCCTAACGGCAACCGTATTTCTCTGATCATCATTCTTGCTGTTGGAGTCGCTGTAACATCCGTTCCGGTCGTTTCCAAGATTTTCGCCGACCTGAAGATACTCCACACTCGCTTCGCGCGACTGGTTCTCGGCGTCGCCGTGCTGGAAGACATCGTGCTGTGGTTGGCGCTCGCGGTGGCGACCGCAATGGCCGGACAGAGCGTGCTCAACTCGCGGGAGATGTCGGTCCACCTGATCAGCACAGTCGGATTCTTTGGACTAGGGCTGACGATCCTTCCCCGGATGGTAAAGCGAATCAACAAGTCACGGTTCAACGTTATCGCAAAACATTCGCCGGTGGCTTATGCGATTGCAGTTCTTCTCGGATATTGTGTGGTCGCCGGGGCGCTCGATGTCAGCGTGGTATTTGCCGCATTTCTTGCCGGCTTCGCCGTCGTACACAAGAAGCGCAAACTATTCTCGGAAGCGCTCGACGCCATAGGAAAAGTATCGTTCGCGTTCTTTATCCCCGCATATTTCGCAATTGTGGGATTGAAACTCGACCTGGTTCGCGGTTTGTCGTTGTCGATGATAGCCGCCTTCATCGTCGGAAGTTGTGTGGTCAAGATTCTTTCTGTTTCACTCGCGGGACGTTTGGCAGGCTTTCGAGGATTGGATCTGATCAATCTCGCGATTACGACTAACGCACGCGGCGGACCAGGTATCGTCTTGGCCAGTGTGGCATTTGACGCCGGAATCATCAGTCCAAAGTTCTACACGACACTTGTAGTAGCGGCCGTGCTTACCTCGCAGATCGCCGGCGCGTGGCTTGACTATGTGCTGCGCCGAGGCTGGCCATTACTGACCCCTGCCGCCCCGGGTGAGTCGGCGATGGTCTCGGCCGAAGAGAGTCCGTCCGCCGCTTGAGTGCGGTTCAGGCTGTCTTCCTGCGATCTCGCTACTGTTCCGATACTTTCTGGACAACCCACTCGCCGACCTCCTCCGTCCCTAAGTTCCCGCCGACATCCTGTGTAGTCTTCTTCTGCCTCACCGCTTCGAGCACGGCGGATTCGATTCTGGCACCAGCCTTTTGAAATCCGAGATGAGTGAGCATCATCGCAGCCGTCAGAATCGCGCCGATGGGATTGGCGATATTCTTCCCAGCAAGCGGCGGAGCGGACCCGTGTACCGGTTCGAACATTGAAGTTTTCCCGGGATGAATGTTTCCACTGGCTGCCATTCCAAGGCCGCCCTGCAAGCCGGCGGCGAGGTCGGTGATGATGTCGCCGAACATGTTATTGGTGACGATCACATCGAACTGGCGCGGATCGCGAACCATCTGTGCGCAGAGTGCGTCCACGTACATGTGCTCGGACTTGAGCTGCGGATATTCTGCGCCCAATTCTTTAAAAAGCCGCTGCCATAAGCTTCCGGCGTAAGTCATGGCGTTCGACTTATCACACATCAGGATCCGGCTGCGAGGAGTACTGTCGCTTTTCTTGTGGTGCTCACAATATTCAAATGCGTAGCGGATAATGCGCCGAACACCCTTCCAAGTATTAACGTCTTCCTGGACGGCAACTTCGTCCTCAGTTCCCTGCTTGGAGATGCTCCCACTGTCCACATAAACGCCCTCGGTGTTTTCGCGGATGACGACGAAGTCCAGATCCTTCGGCTCGACTCCCTTTAGCGGACAAAGTGAGGCGTCGAGCAGTCGCACCGGGCGGACGTTCGCGTACAAATCCATCTGAGTGCGCATACCTAACAAAATTTCTTTGGCGTGAATGTTCGAGGGCACCCGCGGATCTCCGAATGCCCCAGCGAGGATGGCGTCAAACTCGCGGCCGAGCATCGCGAAACCGTCGGGCGGGACGGTCGTCTTGTCTTCGAGATAGCGGTCGGCGCCCCAATCGAAATGAGTCAACTCAACCGGCGCATCCGAAGCCTCGAGGACTTTTACGGCTTGGGGAATGACTTCTTTGCCGATGCCATCGCCTGGAATTACCGCAACTTTCTTTCTTCCGCTCACAGGTAAAAAAGGTATCACAGGGGCGGGAAAGGCCGATAAACCACAGAGGCCGAAGTTCAGCGAGGAATGCGACCGGAAGTGCTTCGTTATAATCAAAGCAGTATGCGGCTTGCTGCACAAGACGAGGCGCCTCAGCCTAACGCTGCCGATGTACACGCGGAGTTTCATGCGCTAGTGTCGGGTTGCGGAGTCTTTAAGCTCGACCGCGCTCAGATCGTCCTGAAGGGCTCCGACCGGGTGCGTTGGCTCAACGGCATGGTCACGAACAATGTTCGCGACCTCGCGCAGGGACATGGCGTTTACGCATTTCTCCTTAATCCGCAGGGAAAGATTCAGGCCGACTTGTATGCATTCCATCGCGGCGAAAGCCTGCTGGTCGAAACCGAGCACGCGCAGGTGGAAACCGTCTTACAGATCTTCGACCGCTACATCATCATGGATGACGTCGAAGTTGAGAATCTGACGGGGAAATTTGCCATGCTTGGCGTGGTGGGCCCACAGTCAGGCGAGGTGCTCGATAGTCTTGGCCTGGACCGGCGTGGGTTGCAGCCGTTAGAGTTTGCCGACGTGACCGTAAGCGGTATCGACGGAACACTGGTGCGCGGCGATAGTCCGTGTGTTCCGAATTACGAACTCTGGGTTCCGGCGGAGGGCGGTGAATCTGCATGGAGGGCGCTGGTACAGGCAGGAGCGAAGGAAATCCATGAGGACCCCCTGGAAGTATTTCGGGTTGCTTGCGGCATTCCGAAGTTTGGTCAGGACATTCGCCAGCGTGATCTCCCTCAGGAAACGGCTCAGGAGCGGGCGCTGAATTTCAGCAAAGGCTGCTACATCGGACAGGAAATTGTGGAGCGGATCCGCTCGCGCGGTGCGGTCCACCGAACGTTCATCGGCTTCGAAATAGACGGTCGGCCGCCGTCGCCCGGCGCCAAGATTCAGAGTGAAGGCAAAGATGTGGCAGAGATTACAAGTATTGTGACCGTGCCGGCCGGGAGCGGCGAACGCACGTTGGCGCTTGGGTATGGACGAAAAGAATTGATGCTGCCTGGTAAGGAATTCGCGGCTGGAGATGCGAAGGTTCGCGTTGCATCGCTGCCATTTTCTGGAATTTTTGCGAACTCGAAGAACTGAGGGCCGCGGGCGAGGCGCCCGCGCCACACGAGCTACACCGAGGAGATATGGCTGAGAAGAGGAATGAAAGTTTCAAGGTCACTGACCGTCGGCTCTTTACTGCCGATGGTGAATTGCGCAAGGACGTTCCCGAAGAAGCGGAAACACCAGCGGTGGATAAGCCCCGACCGGCTCCGGCGACTCAAACGGTTCCTGCCCCTGCCCAGGAACAGCCGCAAGGCCCTTCCGCTGCCAACCAGAAGCAACAAGCTGACGCCTACCGGGAATCGTCTGCCGAAATGGATCGCCAAGCCGAACTGGGCGGAGTCCCGGCCAAGGACATGGAGATCACATTCGAGCGGTTCCTTGCGTCGCTGTACATGTCGGGAATGCTGCAATTGGGATTGATGCATGAACAGGGAGCGCCTCCGCAATTGGACCTGATTGGCGCGCGCCAGACTATTGATTCTCTCTCTTTGCTATCAGAGAAGACGAAGGGAAATCTGACTTCCGCGGAACAGAGCTTTCTCCAGCACGCCTTGTATGAGCTGCGAATGGCATACGTGGAAGTGACGAATGCGATTGCCAAAGGCCCGCAGCCGGTCCCTGCTGGAAAATCACAACGATGAAGGCAACGCTTACGGTGCTGGGCAGCGGAACCTCCATGGGCGTGCCTACCATAGGCTGCGATTGCGCCGTGTGCCATTCCTCCGATCCGCGCGACCGGCGTACCCGGCCCTCCGTCTTGATTGAATACGGTGGCCGCGCGGTCCTGATCGACACAACCCCGGACTTTCGGGAACAGGCGATCCGCGAAAACATTCGCAGTCTCGACGCAGTGCTCTACACCCACACCCACGCCGACCATATTCTAGGGATTGACGACTTGCGCCCGCTCAGTTTCCTGCACAAACCCAACCGGCTGCCGCTCTATGCGCGTCCAGATGCCGCTGAATTCATTCGCAGCATGTTTCGCTATATTTTTGACGCGGACTACAAATTCGGCGGGCTGCCGCATGTTGAGCTGAGGACTATCAATGGTTCGCTCGACCTGTTTGGAGCGCGATTTGAGCCGATTGCCGTAATCCATGGCGAGGCTGAGATTTACGGCTTCCGCTTCGGGTCTGGAGCGTATTTAACTGACCATAACGACATTCCCGAAGATTCACTGTCAAAACTGGAAAACCTAGATGTGTTGTTCCTAGATGCTCTGCGTTACAAGCCGCATCCGACGCATTCGACCGTGGAACATTCGCTGCAAACGGTTGCACGGCTGAAGCCGCGGCGTGCGTTCTTTACCCACATTTGCCACGATCTGCCTCACCAAGAGACAAACGCTGCTTTGCCGGAAAATGTGAAGCTTTCCTACGACGGCATGAAACTGGAGTTTGAGATTTGACGCAGGTCTTCCGCAAACTCGAAGAAGTTCCCGCCAACTATGGGCCTTCGCTGGTGAGTGTGGGCAATTTTGATGGCGTGCACCGCGCGCACCTGCGCGTGCTCGGCGAAGTTGTGCGACGCTCTCAGCAACGCGGAGCCAAATCCGTGGCAGTGACGTTCGAACCTCATCCCATGCGAATCTTGCGACCGGACTCGGGCCTCAAGTTGCTGACACCAACAGCCGAAAAACTTCGCTTGCTTGAGAAGACTGGGATTGACGCCATCCTGCTTCTTCCCTTCACGCGCGACCTGTCGCTGTTGAGCCCGCGAGAATTTGCGCAGCAAGTCCTTTGTGACCGGCTGAAGGCAGTAGAAGTTCACGAAGGCTACAACTTTCGCTTTGGGCACAAGGCGGCCGGGAGTGTCACTTTGCTATCTCAACTGGGTCGCGAGCTTGGGTTCGAGGTGGTTGCGTATCCCGAGATGGTTATGCGAGGCGAATCCGTCTCCAGCACATGCATTCGTGAGCTGATCTGCCAAGGGCACGTCAACCGCGCAAGATTTTTGCTGGCGCGCCCGTTCAGTATTCGCTCCACTCCGGGCCGTGGACGCGGTTACGGCGCCAAATACACGGTCCCGACCATCAACCTCAACCGCTACGAAGAGCTGTCGCCCAAGGACGGTGTGTACATCACTCGTACGCGGGTTGGCGAGGAATGCTTTGATTCGGTCACGAACATTGGGAATCGTCCCACATTCGGAGAGGACTCGTTTGCCATCGAAACCCATCTGCTGGATTTCCATCCCTTAGACCTGACGGCTGACACCGAAGTTGAGCTTTTCTTTCTATCGCGCTTGCGCGACGAAGTCAAGTTCAATTCGGTGGACGCGTTGCGCGAACAGATAGCCAGGGACATTCGAAAAGCCAGACGCTATTTTGCATTGATGCGGCTGAGAACCGCATTCGTGGAAGCCAAGCTCTAATGTGGTAAGTAGCCGTCTTCCATTGGCATTTTCCCATCTACGCGGACGATGTTTACGCGGTCGTTCACGGAATGAACCTCCACGAGACCCACAGCGCCGGGCGTGTTCTCCACGTAGATCAAGACCTCGTCGTCGGAATCCACAACTTTCACGGAGTCTTTGTGCTCAGCGGTCCAAACGTGCCACTGCTGTGCCGACATTTTATTCAGGTGCTGTAAGGTGACCGTCTCGCCCGCGGATGCCCGGTGCAGCACCAGCGTGATGGACTTGCCATCCGGCCACTTTCTCACTTCCGCGCGAAAGATCTTGCTGAGTTGCGTTGAAGTCAGACTCGCCACGCCGTTTTGTTTCGATACCACTACCGCCATATGGTGAGCAAAGCAAGGAACACCGGAAAAGACAGCCAACAGAAGCACGAAGGTCAAGCGCGAAGTCTTCACGTTCTTTACTCTCTTTCTTACGATGGCCCGCCTTAAGATAGTCCTGTCCTGAACGTACCCTTAATGGTGAGACAACCAAAGTGCTGAAGGAGTGTCAGTTTGTAAAAATATCGTCAAAATTGAATGAAAGCGTTAGTCAACTGGGCCCGCCACCGGCTGCGCTGCACCGCTAGTCCCTGATCTCTGCACCATTAGAATCGCGCCCAACACCATAACAATTCCGAGTCCTTGCAGCGGCCTGACTACTTCTTTCAAGGCGATCGCTGCAATCAGTATCGAAAAAACAGGTTCGAGGCAGCTCACCACAATCGCCTTCGTAGGCGCGAGGTGCTGTAGCCCGGCGAAATAGAACGCGAACGGCACCAGCACAGAAAGCAGCGCAAACACCAACAGAAACATCCAGGCGGCCGGAGAATAATGGGCGGCTACGATCTTGTTCGGCGGGTTCACTACAATCCAAAATAACGCCGCCGCCAGGGTGGTGTAGAGCAGAACCGTCCAACGGTCGTAACGCGCAAGAATAGAATGCCCGCCGATGTTATAAAACGCGAACGAAAACGCCGCTACAAGGGCTGCCGTCACGCCTAGAGCGTCGAGCTGAAGCCTTCCCTGCCCGAAAAGTCCGATCACCAGTGCGATTCCCAAGATTGCGAGAAACACCGATCCCATCTTTGACCAGGTAAGCCGCTCGGCTCCGCGCATGACCATATATAAGAGCACCCACACCGGCGCCGTGTATTGCACGATGATTGCGGTCGCCACGCTGGTTCTCTGGATCGCAAGATAGTAGAAGTAATTGGACGCAGCTACGCCGGCCACCCCGAGCAGAGAGATTCGTCCTACATCGGCCCACGGCAGGCGCAAACTCCTCCAGCCGCGACTCGGAAGCAGCCCGAGAAGCAGTGCCAGGAAGGAGAATGTAGTCCTGCACTGCGACAGGATCAGCGGATCCACTCTGCGGATTCCAGAATCTGGCAGCAGGCGTCCGGTAAATGCCGCCCGGCCTAGACTGGCTGACAAACCCCAGAAGAGCGCCGCCGCTGCAATGTAGAAATAGCCGCGATATGAGCTGTGCGGCTCCGGAGTTGTCGACTCAGTCACCGCGGGTGCGCTTGCTGCATTATTCATTTCGAGTCCAACTCGATTTCGTAGGTGATCCTTGCGGTTTTGGACAGCATAGCGGCGACCGAGCAGTATTTTTCTTCAGACAGCCGGACAGCATCTTCAACAGCTTTGCGAGAGACATTTCCGGCAACACGATAGGTGAGCTTGATCTCCGTTAACACGCTCGGAGGTGTGGGAGCTTTTTCCGCGTTTGCACTCACCTCGACACCAGTGAGCGGCTCACGTTTCTTTTGCAAAATAGTAACCACGTCGTACGCTGTACATCCGCAGAGTGCAATCAGCACGAGTTCCATCGGGCTGTTTCCAGCTTTGCTGTCTCCATCTACCTTTATCGAATGGCCAGAACCGGCCCGGCCATCGAACTGGGTTTGCTGCTTCCATTTCACGTTCGCCTGAATCATGCTCTTTCCTATCTCCGGTTGTCGGTGCTTGGTTCGGGATGGATCAAGACGCGGAACAATTCCGGGGCCTCCTGTTTGAATCGGATTTCAAGCGCAGTCGAGAGATCGTGCACGCGCGAAAGCGGCAACTCATCGGGAAAAGTGCAGTGGCAGGAGACGTACACATGTTCCCGCACGCGCTTGACCTCGATGTCATGCATGTCGAGGATGTCCGGGAATTCCGTGGCCACACGTTTCAGACGCTCCTCCAATCGTGCATCCCGAGCAATCTGTTCGCCGGGTTCGATGGTCGCGGGTTCACTTTCGATATGCGTGAGGATGGACGCGATCTCCGGCACTTCCTCGCGAATCTCCGACTCCATCAACGTTACCCGGTCGTGCGCTTGCTTCAGTGATAGTCGCTCGTCCATTTCCAGGTGCTGCTCAACGTGCAGTTGGCCCTCAAGGTCCTGCACGCTCACATCATGCACATTCAGATTGTGGCGAGTGGCGACGGCGCGCACCCGATCAAAGATATTCTCGGTAAACGCCGGGCGCGGAACGGAGTGGACGACCACGTCTGTATTGGGAAGGATTTTCTGCACCGCGCCTGTAACCTCATCTGCAACTTGGCCCGATCTCTGGAAGGTGACATTGCGTGCAAGCCCGATCGAAACATCCGCGAAATAACGGTTGCCGGCGCGCCGTATGCGTACCCGGTCGACTTCCAGTAGGCCATCGACGGTCCGGAGGGCGGTGATGATCTTGCTCCGAGCACCTGTCGGAGCAGTATCGAGCAGCGCGTCGATGGTTTTTCGCGCCAGGCGTGAGCTGACAAAAACAATGACGCCGCCTACGAAAAGTGCGGCAACAGGATCTGCATCAATCAGCCATGCGACGCCGAATTTCCTCCCCAACAACACCAGCCCCAGCCCCAGCACCACTACGCCGCTTGACCAGATGTCAGTCGAGAAATGGAGCGCATCCGCTTGCAATGCCTGACTGTCATATTTCTCAGCAATCCTTCCCAGAGCGCGCGAGCGCCAGAAATCTACCGCCATGGAAAAGAACATCACTAGAAACGCGGCCAGACTAGGCTCGATTTCGACGTGGTGGAAGAACAATCGTTTGACGGCTTCGTAAATGATGACGACGCAAGTAACCAGCAGCAGGCCGGTCTCGATGAACGCAGAAAAGTTCTCGACTTTTCCGTGGCCATACTGATGGTCAGCGTCTGCAGGTTTGTCCGAGACGCGCACCGAGAAAAGCGTGACCGTGGCAGCGATCAGATCCAGTCCAGAGTGCGCCGCTTCCGACAAGATACCCAAACTGCCCGTGGTAATCCCGACAATGATTTTCAGGGAGGTGATCGCCACTGCCGCAAAGACCGAATTGGTGGCAACCGTGCGCTTCTCTGCCCGCATTGCCTTCGAGCCGAAGATGGCGGGAGCTCCCGACATGTTTGCATTATCGCTTTCGCGGGAGGTTCCGCCAAGCCGGAACGGGCCAGTGAACCTACTCTGCTCTGTGCTACGATTCCTATTTGACCCATCTTCCTCGGAGGAATCCTTTGAGAGTGTTTCGGAATGGCTTTGTCTGCCTGCTGTTCGCCAGCATTGCACTTGCACAGTCCAGTTCGCCGGCCCCGGTGCTCAAGCCGCGTCCTGCTGCGCCGGCAAAGAGCTCAGAAGCCGCCGGCGAAAGCTCCAGCGCCGTCGCTCCGGATGCTCCAGTCATTACGGTACAAGGCCTCTGCGAACGGCCCGTGGGAGGCAGTGCAACTCCTTCCGACTGCAAGACGGTCATTACGCGGGCGGAGTTTGAAAAGATTGTGAATGCGGTGCAGCCTAACATGCCCGCGGCATCGAAGAAGCAATTTGCGAATCGTTATGTGACCATTTTAGTGCTCGCCGAGAAAGCCCACGAACTGGGACTAGATCACGGCGCCGATTTCGATCAGCAGATGTATCTATTGAGACTGCAGGTGCTCGCAAAGCTGGTCAGTGAGCAGATGCAGAAGGAAGCGACGAATATCTCCGACGGCGACATAGACAGTTACTACCGCGAGCATGCTTCCGACTACAAGGCCATCAGTTTTGATCGTCTCTATGTACCCAAACAGAAACAGGTAGATACGTCTACCCAGAAGCCAAACGATCCGGATGCGCAGAAGAAACGCGAAGAATCGGAAGCGGCAATGAAGGAGTTGGCGGACAAGCTTCGAGCGCGGGCAGCCGCCGGCGAGGATTTTGGCAAACTCCAGCAGGAAGCCTATGATGCTGCCGGATCGAAGCAGAAGGCTACAAGCACCCGCACAGACAACGTGAGGAAAGCCAACATTCCACCGACCGATGTATCTATTTTTGAACTGAAGAAAGGTGAAGTTTCGCCAGTGTTCGCCGATCCCGCGGGGTTCATGATTTATAAGGTCGAAGAAATCACGGACCTGCCGGTTTCCAGTGTCCATGACGAAATCGCCCGCACTTTGCAGAGCGAGAAGGTGAAGAGTTCCTTCGAGTCGTTGCAGAATTCGGCCAAGACAACGCTGGATGATGCCTACTTCGCAGCTCCGGCCCCGCCCACGCTGAGAAATCCTGGTGAAAATCCCGCGGCGGCGACCCCGGCACCCGGTAAAAAGTAATGGCAGAGGCGCTTCCGTCTGTGCTAGTGACCGGAATTTCCGGGAACCTGGGGCGCCGGCTTCTTCCCATGCTGTCCGGATTTCGCGTCGTTGGCGTGGACCTGCGGCCCCCGGAACCGGACACTCCGATTCAATTTGTGCCGATGGACCTGGGACTGGAAGCGTCCTGCCTGGAATTTCTGCAGCTTCTGCGAACCGTTCGACCCGTGGCTGTGGTGCACCTCGCTTTTATCCTGGATGCGGTGCGCACGGGAGTTTTGGACCGTGACCGCATATGGCAGATCAATGTCGCGGGAACGGCACGAGTGATGGAAGCCATCACCGAAGTCAATCGCGACTGGCCGATGATTGAAAAATTTGTCTTTGTAAGCAGTGTGGCGGCGTACGGCCCGGGGCTTTCACAGCCCGCTACTGAAGAAACTCCCCTTCAAGCCCATTCTTATACATACGGAGTCCACAAGATGGAAGCGGACCGTGTGGTGCAGCAGCGCGCTCCGGCACTACGTGGGTGCAGCGTTTACATATTGAGACCGCACATTTTTGCTGGCGCCAGCGTTGACAATTATTTTATGGAAGCTTTTCGGGGGATTCCGGGCGGCACCAGCAAACGGGCGGCGAGGATGCGAGAACAGGGCAAGCGGCTTCCCTGCATGCTACCTGCGGGAAAACAGTACCTACAAAACCGGATTCAGTTCGTGCACATAGATGACGTTGCGCGCTTGATTGCTCACATTCTGAAAAAGGTCCAACCTGAAGGGCAGCGTCTCACAATTTTGAACGTAGCTGGACGTGGCGGAGCGTTAACTTATGAGCAGTGTGTCCGCCTGGCACAAGCGAAGCTGGTACGCGTGCCCAGTGAACGACTCTTCGAGATCGTCCTCCAGTTGCTGTGGAAGACCAAACTTTCCGCAATTCCACCTGACGTTGCTTCTTACATGACCTCAGATACTGTGATGGACACAAGTCGCCTTCAGGAGTTTCTGGGAGCGGAGTACAAGGATGTGATCCGCTATCCCATCGCCGATGCATTTACGGAGTGCTGCAAGCAGGAAAAACCCGCCGCGGCAAGTTCCGTGACCGCGAACACATGAATTAGCGAGTTCCGCGATACAGACCAGCAATCCCGAAGGTGTAAGGTGTCCACGAACAGTTGCAGAGCCCGGCTTTTTGCATCCTCGCGATCATCTCTAGAGGAGCAGGAAAGCGCTCAACTGAAGCGGGCAAATACGAGTAAGCTCGCATACTGCCCGAAATCAGCCTGCCGATTCTGGGCAGTACCAATTTGAAGTACAGGTTGTAAACCTGCCCCAGCAGACCTCTGGGCTCGCTGAATTCCAGAATGCCGCATTCTCCTCCGGGCCGAAGTATGCGCACGATCTCGCGCAGCCCTGCGTCGTAGTCGGCCAGATTGCGAAAGCCGAAGGCCGAGGTGACCAGATCGAAACTTTGATCGTGAAATGGAAGGCGGAGGGCGTCGGCTTCAATCCATTGCACTGGGCGATGGCCGGCAGACTTGGCGGATGCGAGTACGAGCATGGCGTGAGAAAAATCTGCGCCCATGATGTGGGATTGCGGCCCCCGCCGCCTCAACGCAAATGCCATGTCTCCGGTGCCGCAGCAGAGATCGAGGACCTGAGCGTCAGGCTGCGAGAGAATGGTCGCGAATGATCGCGCAGTTCGCCGCCACCAGAGTTTGTCCACATTCGCAGAGAGCAGATGATTTAGCAGATCGTAGCGTGGAGCGATCGCCGTGAACATCTCCCGCAGGGCACGCGACGCGGACTCGGAATCGGTCGCTCCGTCCGGTGTCGCGCCCACGACCGGCGGTTTGGTCTCTTCACTCACAGTCGAGTTACCCACGGGAGGCCCGCCGAATCTCCGCTAAAGCCGCAGCAATTGCGTGCTCCGGAATATTCTTTACAATTTCCACTTTCCCGATTTCTTTTGGAAGTACAAAGTGCACGACTCCCCTTTCCGTCTTCTTGTCGGATTGGAGCAGTTTCATTGCTTTTCCAGTTTGCACATTGACTCTGGGAAGCGCTCCCCAGGCAAGAACTGCCTCACGAATACGTACGTAGACTCCGGGGTCGCAGAAGCCAACTTCGGAAGCAATTTTTGCCGCTGCAATCATTCCCCAGGCAACAGCTTCTCCGTGGAGAAACTGGCGGTAGGCGGTCGCAGCTTCGAGCGCATGACCCAGTGTGTGTCCAAGATTTAGAACCCGGCGGAGGTCACTTTCTTTCTCGTCGGTAGAAACAATTTTCGCTTTCAGCTTTACCGATTCCGCGATCACCCAGGTCAGCAGTTCGCCATCTCTGCGCAGCGTCTTGATGGAAGAAGTCTCAAGCCGCGCAAACAGTTCTGCATTCCTGATCACCCCGCACTTCAGCGCTTCGTACATTCCGGCGCGAAATTCACGCTCTGGAAGCGTTGCGAGTGTTGCGGGATCGATCAGCACAAGCTGCGGCTGGCAAAACGTGCCAACCAGATTTTTCCCCACTCGCAGGTTCACTCCCGTCTTGCCACCAACGGCCGCGTCGAGCTGCGCCTGGACTGTTGTGGGTATCTGCACCAGCTTCACGCCGCGCATGTAGACGGAAGCGAGCATCCCCGCAACATCTCCGACGACTCCGCCGCCGAATGCGAGTACCACGGCTTTGCGGTCCGCACCCGCCTTCACCAGCTTCTCCGCCAGATCTTCTACCGTGGAAAGCCGTTTGAAACGCTCGCCGTCGCGCATCTCGAGAACCACGGGGGAGAATCCGCTAGCCTCAAGCGATTGCAACAGTACTCTTCCCCAGCGGCGACGCACTGGAGGCACAGTAACAACGAACAGCGGCTGCGCACTGCCGAGCAGCGCCCTCAGAACGACGCCAGCGCGAGCAAGCACGTTTTGCTCAATCACGCCTTCGTAGCCGCACGAACTTGTCTTTACCGGGATGCGAACCATTAGAAATCATCATAACGTAAGCCTCCCGTGGGAAGTCCTGACACGCTGACAGTTTCAAGTGGTACCATTTCGTGAATGTCAGCCGCCGCTCCCGAAACCGATTTTCTGGTCATTGGCGCCGGAGTCGCCGGATTGCGCGCCGCTGTCGAACTGGCTCCTGCGGGACGCGTTCTGGTTCTCGTCAAGCGAGAAGTTGCCGATTCCAGCACTCAGTTGGCGCAGGGTGGCATCGCCGCAGCTCTCAGTGACGAAGATGAGATCAGCCTGCACCTGCAGGACACGCTGAATGCCGGCGATGGCCTTTGTAATCCCGAAGCGGCACGTGTCCTGGTGGAGGACGCTCCTGAGCGCATTGAGGAACTGATCGCCTGGGGCACGCAATTTGATCGTGAAGGAACCAAGCTCACCTTCGGGCGCGAGGGCGCGCACAGCCGCAATCGCATTCTTCATGCTCACGGCGACTCCACAGGACGTGAGATTCAGCGCGCGCTCTATGCCAAGGCAAAAACGCTTCGCGAAATTTCCGTTCGTGAATTCGAATTCTCAACTGACTTGGTGTCCCAGGACGGTCGGGTTTGTGGCGTGCGTGTGATGGACGAGCGGCGAGAGAATAGCATGATCCGCGCCTCCGCCGTGCTGCTTGCCACCGGCGGCATGGGCCAGCTCTACCTGAACACTACCAATCCCGGAGTTGCCACGGGAGACGGAGTCGCCATGGCCTACCGGGCCGGCGCTGAGGTCACCGACCTCGAGTTTATCCAGTTTCATCCCACCGCTCTTTATCTGAAAAAGGCGCCGCGTTTCCTGCTTTCGGAGGCACTACGCGGCGAAGGCGCGCACCTCCGCAACATGGAAATGCTGCGATTCATGCCCAAGTACCATCCGATGGGTGAGCTCGCGCCGCGTGATGTTGTGGCCCGCGCCATCATGCACGAGCTCGAACTTAGCCGCGCCAAAGATCCCGTTGTATATCTGGACTTGACGCACTTGGATGAAGCGCACATCCGCCGCCGCTTTCCCCGCATTTACTCGACTTGCCTGCAGTACAACGTGGACATCGCCACCGAACTGGTTCCAATACGGCCAGCGGCGCACTACGCCATGGGTGGGGTGCGGACGGATTTGGACGGCCGGGCCACGTTGCCCGGACTTTATGCCGCCGGCGAAGCTGCCGGAACGGGTGTTCACGGCGCCAACCGTCTGGCCAGCAATTCCCTTCTTGAAGGTCTGGTCTTTGGCGCGCGCGCTGGAAAGAAGATGCGCGACGAGCTGAAAGCTCCGGCGCGGAAGGTCCCCAGCCTGCCTCCTGCCGCATATTCCAATGGGCCGGTTCCGGTACCGGTGGAGGCCGCAGTTGGCCAGCTCCAGGAGCTGATGTGGAAAGACGTTGGCATCGTGCGGACAGGAAGTGGGCTGAAGAGGGCGACCTCGCGTCTAGAAGAGATTGGACTGCAGATTTCGAAGCCGCGCAGCCGCCGCGAATACGAGGCGCGGAATTTACAGATTGCGGGATTGTTAGTAGCGCGTTCGGCGCTGGCGCGTGAAGAGAGCCGCGGTGCGCATTATCGTACGGACTTTCCCGACCACAACGACGTGAGGTTCCTGAAGCATTCGGTGGCACTAGGGGAGAAGATACGGTTTGAGTAGGCTGCTGCCTTGAGGTATGCTCGCTGCTGCTGCTCTCAGAGCCGTCGCACAGATGAGTTGGGGTTATCCAGACAGCCCAGGCGGTAGAATTGTGCTTTCGACAGCGACCGGCGCCCTACCCTGATGCTTCTTGATTGCGTTGCCGCGGCGAGAAAAGTGCTTCCACTTGCGGGCGGCATCTCCAAAACCGAGAGGCAAGGAACAAGGCGAGCTTAGGAGCCAGCATCGTAACCGATCTTTCGCCCCGTTCTGGCTGAGCCACTTTTCTTTCCGTCGAGAGCCAGATTAAGCTGCAGCACGTTTACGCGCGGCTCACCGAGGATGCCGAACTGGCGCTTCTGGATGCGGCTTTGGACAAGGGCACGGACCTGATCTTCGCTGAGGCCACGAACTCGCGCGATTCGTGGTACCTGAAACAGTGCTGCGGCAGGAGTGATGTCCGGGTCGAGGCCGGAGCCGGAAGTGGTGACGAGATCCATTGGAACGGGAGTGTTGGGATTCTCAGCTTGCGCGGCGGCTGTGTCGCTCTTTATGCGGTCGATTAGCTTCTGATTGGTGGGGCCCAAGTTCGACCCGCTGGAGTTTGCAGCGTCGTATCCGTTTCCTGCCGCTGAGGGCCGGGATTGGAAATATTTATCCGAAACGAACGGCTGGCCGATGATTCGTGATCCGATCACCTCGCCATTCCTAGAGACGAGCTGGCCGTTGGCTTTGTCGTGGAACAACACTTGGGCGAGGAGGGTGACTACGAGCGGATAAATGATTCCTAACAGGATGGTTGTTGCGATGGTCATCAAAACAGCAATCAGCAAATTCTTTTTCATAAATACCTCTACGCAAGCCCTACACGCGTGATCAGCATATCGATCAGCTTGATTCCAATGAATGGGATGACGACGCCGCCCACGCCGTAAATGAGCAGATTGTCACGCAGCAAAGTCGCAGCGCCGAGCGGTCGATACTTCACGCCACGTAGCGCAAGCGGGATCAGAGCGATAATAATCAGCGCGTTGAAAACTACAGCTGAGAGCACGGCCGATTCCGGCGTCTTCAGCTGCATGATGTTGAGCGCGTTCAGTACGGGAAAGGTTCCGGCGAACATCGCGGGGATGATGGCGAAATATTTGGCGACGTCGTTGGCGATAGAGAACGTGGTCAGAGAGCCGCGGGTCATGAGCAATTGTTTGCCAATTTCGACGACCTCAATCAGCTTGGTGGGATTGGAGTCCAGATCCACCATGTTGCCGGCTTCTTTTGCGGCCTGAGTGCCCGTGTTCATGGCCACGCCTACGTCGGCTTGGGCGAGCGCTGGCGCGTCGTTGGTACCGTCGCCGGTCATGGCAACAAGCTTGCCGTCGGACTGTTCTCGACGAATCAAGTCCATCTTGTCTTTTGGAGTCGCTTGCGCGAGAAAGTCATCCACGCCGGCTTCGCTCGCTATGGCCGCCGCGGTGAGCGGATTGTCTCCAGTGATCATCACAGTGCGGATTCCCATGGCCCGCAGCTGACTGAAACGATCGCGAATGCCACCTTTGACCATGTCTTTCAATTCGATCACGCCCAGCGCTCCGCGGCTCCTTTCGGCGACCACAAGAGGCGTGCCGCCTGAACGCGCGATCTCTTCTACGGTGCCTCTCACCGCGTCCGGAAACTTGCGACCGTTCTCTGAGACAAAGTTTGCGATCGAATCAGCAGCGCCTTTACGGATCCGGAATCCGTTGAGGTCAACTCCGGACATGCGCGTTTGAGCGGAGAAAGGAATGAAGGCAGCCTCGTGGGAACCCAACTCGCGCCCCCGCAGGCCATATTTTTCCTTAGCGAGGACCACGATGGACCGGCCTTCCGGAGTTTCATCCGCGAGAGATGAGAGCTGCGCTGCGTCGGCTAATTCCTGCTCACTAACACCAGGCGCTGGCACAAACCGCGATGCTTGACGGTTGCCGAGTGTGATGGTCCCTGTCTTATCGAGGAGTAAGGTGTTGACGTCACCGGCTGCTTCGACCGCCCGGCCTGACATCGCGAGCACGTTGTGCTGAATCAACCGGTCCATGCCAGCAATGCCGATGGCAGAGAGTAGACCGCCAATCGTGGTGGGAATCAGGCAGACCAAAAGTGAAACCAGTACGAACACGGTTTGTGGCGAACCGGAGTAGATCGCGAAGGGCTGTAGCGTCACAACAGCGAGCAAGAAAATAATCGTTAGGCCGGCGAGAAGAATGTTCAGCGCGATCTCATTAGGAGTTTTCTGGCGTTCCGCGCCTTCGACCAGGGCAATCATGCGATCCAGGAATGTTTCGCCGGGATTAGAGGTGATTTTGACTTTGATCTGATCGGAAAGGACGCGAGTGCCGCCGGTGACCGCAGAACGGTCGCCTCCAGCTTCGCGGATCACCGGGGCGGATTCGCCGGTGATTGCTGACTCGTCCACGGAAGCCACGCCTTCGATGATTTCACCATCGGAGGGAATCAATTCGCCGGCTGACACCTGGACGAGGTCTCCGGTTTTGAGTTTAGAGCTGGGAACATCCTCAGTCGAGCCGCTGCCAAGGATTCTGTGGGCCAAAGTTTCGGATCGCGCTTTGCGCAAAGTATCAGCTTGGGCTTTGCCACGGCCTTCGGCCATCGCTTCGGCAAAATTGGCGAACAGCACCGTAAACCAGAGCCATAGAGTGATTTGCAAATTGAACTTGAAATCTGAGCCGCCTTTGAAAAGCAGGGCGGTCGTGATTACGCTTCCGATTTCGACCACAAACATGACGGGATTCCCCATCATCTTTAGTGGATTGAGTTTCAGAAATGAATCCCAGATTGCCCGTTTTACAATCTTCCATTCCCAAACAGCCTTTGATTTCTTTGCCATATATTAGCCATCAGCTGTCAGCCATCGGCTTTCAGCTACACCGCTGAACGCTGAGTGCTGGCTGTCATTCTTCTGAAATCTTTTTCAACCACCAACTTCGAACTGCAACTCCCGCCCATACGGCCTCAACCAGACCAAATGGCCATGCGCCCTGGAGAAAGCCATAGATCGACCCCAAGGCACATGCAAAAGCGAATGCCAGGATGAACCAAGTGCTTTTCGCCTCCAATGCGTAGGTAACCAGCATCGCCGTCACCGCAAATAAGCCAAACGCCGATAGCAGATTCACTTGGGTGTCAGTCTCCGGTTCAGAATGTTTTTCCTGCCATCATCTGCAAGTGCTCCAGTATCGGTCCCAGACTGAGTGCCGGGAAGAATGTCAGGGCTCCAACGATGAGAATCGTTCCGATCAAAAGCACGGTAAAAAGCGGCGTCGTGACCGGAAACGTCCCGAGCGACGGTGGAACATATTTCTTCTTTGCCAGATTGCCCGCAATCGCCAGCATGGGGATGATCATCAAGAAGCGGCCGATCAGCGTGTCCAGCCCGAGTGTCGTGTTATACCAAAGTGTGTTCGCGTTCAATCCAGCGAACGCGGAGCCGTTATTACCCGCTCCCTCCGTGAACGCGTACAGAATCTCTGAGAAGCCATGCGGGCCAGGATTCAAGATGCTGGAGACTCCATAGCTTTTCACCACGGACACTGCGGTGAGTGCAAGAATCGCTAGCGGAAAGACGAGCGTCACCAACATTGCCATCTTCACGTCATAAGCTTCGATCTTTTTCCCCAGATATTCGGGCGTGCGGCCGACCATGAGTCCGGCAATGAACACTGCGAGCACCACGTAGATAATCATGCCGTAGAGTCCGGAACCGACTCCGCCAAATACAGTCTCACTCAACATGATATTGGCGAGCGGAATCATCCCGCCGAGCGGCGTGTAGGAGTCGTGCATGCTGTTGACCGCACCGCAACTGGTGTCGGTAGTCACCGTCGCCCACAAAGTCGAATTGGCGATTCCATAGCGGACTTCCTTGCCCTCCATGTTGCCGCCGGATTGTGTGGCGCTCGCACGCTGATCGACCCCCTTCAGTAAGGGATTGCCGCGAGATTCAGCCCAGTAGGCGCTGGTAACGCCGGTCAGGAACAGGACGGCCATGGCCGCCCAGACCGCCCAGCCATGCCGCTGCGAACCTGTCATTCGCCCCAGGGTGTAAGTGAGTCCGGCTCCTAAAGCGAAAATCGAAAACATTTCGAACAAGTTTGAGAACGGAGTTGGATTCTCAAATGGGTGGGCACTATTGGCGTTGAAGAAGCCACCGCCATTAGTACCGAATTCCTTGATGATTTCCTGCGATGCCACCGGCCCTTGCGCGATCGTCTGCGTAGAAACCGTATCCATGACCGGCTTGCCATCCGGGCCGACTACAGGTTTACCGCTTGCGTCCACTTTTTGGATTTGTTGCGGATCAAGCAGCTTGACCGTGTCGTATGGTTTGAAATTCTGGACTACTCCTTGCGAAACCAGCACCAACGAGCCGACGATACAGTACGGCAAGAAAACCCACAGGCAACAGCGAACCAAGTCCACCCAGAAATTCCCGATCGTTTGCATCTGCCGCCGCGCCACGCCGCGAATCAGAGCAATCGCAAGCGCTATCCCAACCGCCGCCGACATGAAATTGTGATAGGCAAGGCCAGCCATTTGCGTGAAATAGCTCATGGTCGTCTCGCCGCTGTAGGCCTGCCAGTTGGTATTGGTGGTGAAAGAAGCAGCCGTATTGAAAGCAAGATGTGGCGGGTTCACGCCTGTCAGCTTCTGCGGATTGAAAGGAAGGTAGTATTGCACCCGCTGGATAAAGTAGAGCACCAGCATCGAAACTACACTGAACAGCAGCATGGAGATGGCATACTCGGTCCAGCGCATCTCATGATTCTCGTCAACGGCTGTCACACGATAGAGCAGCCTCTCAACCGGCCGAAGCACGGGATCGAGAAACGTCTTTTCCCGATTGAAAACCCACGCCATGAAGATTCCCAGCGGTTTAGTGACCAGGAAAATTAGCGCGAAAAATAGAAGTATTTGAACCCAGCCATTCGCGGTCATATCAGAACTTCTCCGGTCGCAACAGGGCATACAGCAGATACACGCCGGTTGCGACACTCACGACGAGCATGATTAACGATTCCAGTGCCATGCCGCTTTCCTCACTTCACGCGATCGCAGAATTGAACGTAGCCTATGGACAAGGCGAAGAAGGCGATCGTAACTGCTACCCAAATCAAGTCCTGCATATTCGTTCTCCAACCTCACTTCGCACACGTGAAGGTTTCATGATCTCTCAAAGCCATTTCTTTTCGCGCACACCAAAGTCTTCGGCGGTGTACACATGAAGCAACCTGCCTTTTTCTTTTCTCAAGCTCGGCACTCTCCTAATCTCCACTCTTGGCTCTCGGCGGGAATTACGTGAATCACGCCACAAGGCGAACATAAAATAGATCAGGAAGGCGCAGCCTGCCATTGCGACTAAAGTGAAGATCACGAGCCCTGCCATAATCCGCCTTCCCGAGAACTCAGCCGGAAACTGAGAACTCAGAGTTCATTCCAGCAGGCCAGGCATAAGGACGGACTAAAAGGTTCGTAAGGAAAACGTAAGGGAAAAAAAGAACGTGAGCTGAATGCGTGGAGGCGACTCTACTCAGAGATCACGCCGCTGGGCTCAAAACGATATCCCACCCAGGGCTCGGTCAGAATATAGGCAGGGGATCCGGTGTCGGCTTCGATCTTCTTCCGGAGCTGGCCGATAAACACGCGCAAGTACTCGGGCTGCTCGGTGCTGCCTGCGCCCCAGACTGCAGAGAGCAGCTTGCGGTGCGTAGCAACTTTGTGCGGGTTACGGGCAAAATAGACGAGAAGCTCAAATTCCTTTGGGGTCAGCTTGAGCTCGCGGCCACGGACGGAAACCGTGTGGGCGTCCAGGTCAATACGGAAATCACCATTTTCGATCACCCCTCCACTACTTTCTTCCTGCGGAGCACGTCGTAGGTTCGCGCGTACTCGCGCAAGGAGTTCGTTTATGCCAAAAGGTTTGGTGACGTAATCGTCGGCACCGGCATCAAGCGCCTGCACTTTAGTGCGCTCCTCGCCTTTCACCGAGAGCACGATGACCGGAGCGTTTGATTTGAGGCGGAAGCGGCGACAGACTTCGAGTCCATCCATTACCGGCATGGAGAGGTCTGTGATCATCAAGTCTGGTGGCCAGTCTCGTGCGATCTGCAAGGCGGTTTCTCCGTCGTTGGCGACGCGCAAATCGTAACCATGAGCATCCAGAGACGTCCGCAACACGCGCGTGATTTGCGGCTCGTCGTCAACCACGAGGATGCGCCGGTGATTGGCGGGCTTCACTTGGCCTCCTGCGTCACGATGTGTACGTCAATCGGAGGCGCGTGGCGGAGGAATTTCTGAATGACCGTCAAGTACAGGTACTTACGCCAGCCCTCTTGCGCAGAGCGTCCGAAGATGACGTGCGTGATGTGCTTTTCGCGAACAAACTCCGCCACTCTCTCTGCGATGTTGCCTTTTGGCAGCCGGACAACCGTGGCGCCCAGGTTCTCAGCAAACCGGATGTTTTCTTGCAGAGAGCGGCGGTTGTCACCGTCCTGATCGGCGGGTGAGTCTACGTAAATCACGTAGAATTCAGCGTCAATGCCATGTGCCATCCGGCCGCCGCGAGCAATCAGATATTGCGCCACAGGATTGGAACTTATGGCCACCGCGATTTTCTCGCGGACTGCGACAGTTGGCTGCAAGCCCTCGCGCGTCCAGTGCGCCTCCAGGCTTTTGTCCACGACTTGCGCGACTTGCCGCAGAGCCAGCTCCCGGAGGGCAATCAGGTTTCCGCGACGAAAGAAGTTCCCGAGCGCCTTCTCGGCACGTTCGAGCGGATAAATGTCTCCGCGCCGCATTCGAGTTTGTAATGCTTCGGGCGTGAGGTCGGACATTACGATCTCTTCCGCATGCTGAATCACCCAATCCGGAACGGTTTCGCGAACGTGAACACCGGTAATACGTTCCACTAGCGGATTGAGGCTCTCGATGTGCTGCACGTTTACGGTGGAGACAACATCAATCTTCGCGTCGAGAAGATCGATCACGTCCTGATAGCGTTTGGGATGCTTGCTACCTTCGATATTTGTGTGCGCCAACTCATCGACGAGTACGACCGCGGGCTTTCGCGTGAGAATCGCGTCAACGTCCATCTCAGTGAACACGGTTCCCTTGTAGTCGATCTGCTTACGCGGGACGGTTTCCAGCTTGGCCACCAAGTCTGCGACAGCCTTGCGCCCATGAGTTTCCACCACACCGACTACAACGTCCTCACCGCGGCTGTAGCGGCGGATGCCTTCGCTCAGCATGCTGTAGGTCTTGCCAACACCAGGGGCATAGCCCAGGAAGAGCTTAAAAATACCTTGCTTCTTCTCTGGTGCGACCTCTTCCAACCATTGTTCAGGACGCTTCTGCACAAATCCATTGTCATCTGAGTTCAGCGGTTTGTCGACAAAGGAGCGGTCCCCCTCGACTGCGCTCGGGATTTACGACTTAATTTACAATCACGCCGTGATATCACACGCAAGGTTCGGCTTTAGGGCAGTTGCGTGCGCGCTGATTGTGCCTGCAGTTGTGCTGTTCTACAAGTACGTCCTGCACGCGAATGTGACAACAGTCGCGCTGACGTTGCTGCTAGCAGTCCTGGTGGTCTCGGCGAACTGGGGATTCTGGTATGCGGCTTTTGTGGCGCTGCTTTCGGCGCTTGCGTTCAACTTCTTCTTCCTTCCTCCCTTCGGCACATTCACCATCGCCGATCCGCAAAATTGGGCTGCACTCTTCGCCTTCCTTGCTACGGCGATGATTGCTGGACAGCTTTCGGAACGTGCGCGCCGGGAGACGTTGCGAGCGAACCAGCGCCGGCGCGAGCTTGAGCACCTCTATGCCTTCAGTCAGCGTTTGCTTACGCTTGAAAGCGTGCCGGAGCTGCTGAATCTCGTGCCGCGTCACATAGTCGAGACTTTCAGCAGCAAGGGAGCGGCACTTTTCGTCTCGGATCGGACCGACGTGTACCGTTCCGACGCGGATACTCGCGAAATTGAGACCGGACGCCTGCAGTCGGTTGCCGCGCGTGGCGAGCCGGTGATGGATTTAGAAAATGCGCTGGCCTACGTTCCGCTTCGGCTCGGAGTGAGGAGCGTCGGTGCAATTGGAATCTCCGGCACAACTCTGTCCCACGAGAGCATTGACGCACTCTCAACCCTGGTTGCCATTGCGATTGAGCGCACTCGCGCAATAGAGAATGTTGGTAAGGCCGAGGCCACGCGTGAAAACGAGAAACTGCGCTCTGCCATCCTCGACTCCGTCGCGCACGAGTTCCGTACTCCTCTGACGGCGATCAAGGCTTCGGCGACAAGCTTGCTCTCCGGAGGCCTCGATACTCAGCAACAGAACGAATTACTCACGGTGATCAATGAAGAGTCCGATCGCATGAACCACCTGGTCGAAGAGGCCACACAGATGGCGCGGCTCGAATCGAAGCAGGTGGAACTCCATCTCACGCCACACGACATACGCGAGGCCATCGAGCGGGCTCTGGAATCGGCAA
>WNGK01003444.1_pt1 | contig 37590 bp, 32 predicted proteins | sample 5400601 | NCBI WGS metagenome assembly WNGK01 (sample SAMN13153376, study PRJNA577476) | soil metagenome | isolation source: 60 cm soil or saprolite under Garry oak tree replicate 1 | place: USA:California | collected 2016-06-15 | reverse complement strand
ACTTCGCCTAGTTCAATTCGGAATCCGCGGATTTTGACTTGGTGGTCGAGGCGGCCGAGAAACTCGACGTTGCCATCCGGGCGACGGCGGGCCAGGTCTCCCGTACGATACATCCGCGCACCCGAAAGGTGAGGGAATGGATCGGGAACGAATTTCTCATCGGTGAGTTGCGGCCGTTCAAAATATCCGCGGGCTAGCCCCTCTCCCCCGATATAGAGTTCGCCTTCACTTCCGGGCGGCAGCGGCTGCTGATTGACATCCAGGATGTATAGGCTAGTATTCGCGATCGGCTTGCCGATCGGGACATTCCTTTCGTCGCGCCCGTCCACCCGGTACGAGGACGACCAGATAGTAGTTTCCGTTGGGCCGTACATGTTCCAGACCGAGCCGCAGGCTGCGAGTCTGCGGGCCAGTTCAGGGGGAAGCGCTTCGCCTCCGACCAGGGCCTTGAGATTGCTGTCACCCTGCCAGCCGCATTCGAACAAGAGTCGCCAAGTGGTCGGGGTGGCTTGCATCACCGTTGCGCGAGAGTTCTTCAGCAAATCTTTCAGCCGGTTGCCATCGAAAGTGGCCTCGCGGCTGGCCACTACTAGGCGAGCACCCACCATGAGGGGAAGAAATATTTCCAGGCCGGCGATGTCGAATGAAATGGTCGTAACTGCAACGAGCGCGTCATGGCTGTCCAGCCCAGGCTCTCGGCGCATGGAGCACAGAAAATTGACGACGCTTCTGTGTTCCAGTTGGACGCCTTTCGGCTTGCCCGTCGACCCCGAGGTGTAAATGACATAGGCGAGATTCGACGGACTGACTTCAGCTGCCACCGGCTGATCACTCTGCCCGGATAACGCAGTCCAGGACGAATCCAGGCAGACGATATCCGCGCTGGTGGGTGGAAGCGAATTCCGCAACGATTCTTGCGTAATCAGGACCCTGACCCTCGCCTCGTCAAGAACGTACTGGATGCGGCCCTTGCCGAATGAGGGATCGAGCGGAACATAGGCTCCGCCGGCTTTCAAAATCCCAAGCAGAGCCACCACCAACTCCAGCGAACGCTCTATGGACACACCGACCAGAACTTCGGGGCCTACCCCTCGGTCCTGAAGCAAGCGCGCGAGCTGATTTGCCCGCGCGCGGAGTTCGGCATAAGTGGTCCTTCGAACTCTATGGCCGTCGATGACGCATGCTCCTGGGCTGCCGCCTCGAGCAGATCAGAGCTCGCGGTGCGGGATGGCGAGGCGGTGGAATCATTCGTGGCGCAGACATATTTGGCTCCTTCGGCAGTTCGCCGAGTTGACTCGGACGCTACGAGGGTGAAAGTGAGTCTCAGGGTGCGGCTCTGAAACATGCGGGTTCAGCGTAGCTAAGACGTTCTCAAGAGGTTACTCCGGATGTTCACACAACGACAACTGATAAATGAAATGAGGACGCTGAACTGCGCTCCTGCAGCGCGGTTTCAGCTTACGAAAGGTCCACGAGTTGTAACAATAGGTTCTTTCTGTGCAAACAATTTCACAGTTTCACCGGGAAGCGAACCGATTCTTTTCCGGCAACCAAACCCAGTATTGCGTCGAACCTAAATGAATCCAATCCGAATTGTTTTCCGCGCCGATTTTCGGCAAGGTAGCAATTACTGCTCTTGCTCCCCGCGAAGCGAATCGATTTAGTATTTCCCGCTGGGTAGTCAGCGGAGCGGACCAAAACTCCAGAGCATGCTCAAAATCCACTTCCGCCACAACCTCGGTTCGGGAGATACGTTCAATTCCGAGATCAATAACTTTGGGACTTACGCGCGCTACCTTGTCGCCCGGGTTAACACCAAGGCGTGCCAATTCAGCGGCTGCTTGGGCGTCCGCATTGGGCCTGCCGGCATATTCAGAGTATCGGACGTAGGTCCGGGCCGCGAGCGGCAGCAATAAGGAGGCTACAACCACGGTGGTGCAAGCAAGAACCCAGGTTCGACTAACATTTTGCGGAACCTTGAAGCTAATGAGGAGTCCGAACAAAAACAAGACGAGAAACTCGGCCACATAACGAGATTCGATGTGCACGGGCACGTACATGGCGCATCCGACCAAGCCTATCACCCAGATCGGCCACGTGCGGGCCAATGTTGCGTAAAGCAGGCGTGTTTTCCACGAGAGGGATGCAAGCACAAAGACTGACACGACCACTAGCCCGAGTTGGCGCAAAAGCTCGGCAAGGTTGCGGAGGTTTGGTATCGCTCTGATTATTTGCCGCTTCAAAATAAAGCGGGGATGAGCGCCAGCAATCCAGTCCGAGGGATCGAAACGAAGCGGGTGAGTCACCAGCGACGGCAGTGAAAAGGCATAAGCCGGAGGAGACGAGAATATCTTTTCCGCGGGATGAACAAATGAACCACGGGCGCTGCCTGCGTCCTGCAGATACCAGGTCGAACGCGCTTTGTTTACGTGCACCAGGTAGTTGTATGTTCCGCTCTCACCCAGGGTGAAGTGTCCGCGAGCAACGGAGAGAGGCACAAAATACAAACTGCCGATCAAAAGAAAGATTGCGAGCGAAGTTGCAGCCATCTTCACAGCCGGCCGCCAGTTTTCAACCACAAACAACGTGGCTGCCAGGACGAGCAGCCCGAGTGGCAGAAGCGGCTCTTTCGCGAGGAACCCGATGCCCAGAACGGCACCAAGCGCGCCGTAGTCTCTCCAGCGCGCGGCGCGCTCTTGCATGCGGAGCAACAATCCCACAGCGAGATATACGAAGCCGGACATCAGCATGTCTGCGCGCAAATTCATAACCGAGATCTCGGCAATCGAGGCCCATAAAAAGAGACCGTAACCGACAGACAAGCATGCCCATCGCGGAAGCGGGATGGGCATGCCCGATTGGACCGAGACTTCATCACGAGTGGCGAATTGGTTTATGGCGGTCTGTAGGAAGAATTCAAAGCAAGCAAAAGCAAACAGAAAAAAAACAAGGTTCAGCAGGTGCAGCGGCCACAATTTCATTGGGAGCTGAGATGTCGAAGATCCTGCGAAAGACACCCAATAGAAAAGGATAGAGCGGGCTCCATACGCCGTTGATGAGCCGGTGCCAATCATTTCCGGGAAATACGCCGTCGCTCATATCCAGGTAGGAGATCGAGTCCGCTGTGACTTGATAGCGGAAGATCCATGCCTGGGCAGCCGCCAGAAAAATACCAATTCCCCAAAATCCTATCCGCAACGCGGCCAATGACTCTAGGCGCGGCCTGTGTGTTACGAGTTGCGGAGCAGGCCTTTGAGGCTGAGGAGATGGAACGCTGACGGGAACACTGCGGGTACTCATAACTGCGACAGCTCACTTCAATAATTGAGAGTTACTTCAGGGTCACGAGGCGATCTACCAGTTCCGAGTAATCCTTCTTTTCGAGGCCATGAACCTCGCGGTTGTATTCATCCACTTTGGACGAATAGTTCATTGAGCAAAATTTCGGCCCGCACATCGAGCAGAATGCGGCTTCCTTGTAGTAGTCGTCGGGTAAAGTTTCATCGTGCATTGCGCGAGCGGTTTCGGGATCGAGAGAAAGGGCAAATTGCTTCTCCCAATCGAATTTGTAGCGAGCAAAACTTAGAGCGTTGTCGCGGTCCTGCGCGCCGGCACGGTGGCGGGCAAGATCGGCGGCGTGGGCGGCAATTTTGTAAGCGATGATGCCGTCTTTCACGTCCTTCTCGTTGGGAAGTCCGAGGTGCTCTTTCGGAGTTACGTAGCAGAGCATGGCGGCGCCGTGCCAGCCGATCATCGCCGCACCGATGGCAGAAGTGATGTGGTCGTATCCGGGAGCAATATCGGTGACAAGCGGGCCAAGCGTGTAGAAAGGGGCTTCGTAACAGAGTTCGCGCTCTTTATCTACCTGCTCCTTGATCTTGTCCATGGGAACGTGACCCGGGCCTTCGATCATCACCTGCACGTCGTGCTCCCAAGCATGTTGGGTCAGCTCTCCCAGCGTTTTCAGCTCAGAAAACTGGGCTTCGTCACTGGCGTCGGCAATGCAACCGGGACGCAATCCATCGCCTAGTGAAAATGAAATGTCGTACTTAGCAAAAATCTTGCACAGATCGTCAAACCGCTCGTAGAGGAAATTCTGCTTGTGATGGTGCGCCATCCACTGCGCCAGAATCGCGCCGCCCCGGCTGACGATTCCGGTAATGCGCTTGGAGACCATGGGCAAATATTGGACCAGGACACCAGCATGGATGGTCATGTAGTCCACGCCCTGCTCGCCTTGCTCGGCGATCACTTCGAGCATGATGTCGGCGTTGAGGTCTTCAATGCGCTTCACGCGGGAAACAGCTTCATAGATGGGGACGGTCCCGATCGGAACTGGCGAGTAGCGCAGGATGGCTTCGCGGATTTCATGGATATCGCCGCCGGTTGAGAGGTCCATCACGGTATCGGCACCGTAGTGGACGGCCGTGTGGAGCTTGTTGACTTCATCGTCAATATTGGAGGTCACGGCGCTGTTGCCGATGTTGGCGTTGATTTTGCACAGCGATTTGACGCCGATGCACATGGGTTCGAGCTCAGGATGATTAATGTTCCCGGGAATAATCATCCGGCCGCGCGCGACTTCATCGCGGATAAGCTCGGGCGCGAGTTTCTCGCGCTGCGCGACGTATTGCATCTCTTCGGTGACGAGGCCCCGGCGGGCATAGTGCATCTGGGAAAAGTTGCCGTCGCTATTTTCGGCCTTCCGCCGGGCGATCCCGTCTGCGCGGGGCTGGGCACCGCCAGTTCCTTTGTGGCCGTTTCCGTTATGTCCGCTGGGAGAAGGCATGAGTTTCCTCTGGGGAGTGTTGAGTTTTATTATACCTCCCGGAGAGCGGGCGCTTGGGGCATGTGAGAGTTGCTCTCCATTAGATTTTTGCGCCGAAAGACCAAATGGTCCGGGGTGCGACGATTTCCGACAACTCTGACCACGCGGTACTTCAGACCTGCAAATCGCGAAGATAAGGAACACTGGCCTTCATCATTTGCAGATCCATTTCGACGAAATAGTTCTTAACGCCGCCCATCTTCGCTGCGGTAAAGATTTTCTTCCAATCCAGAGTGTCCTGGCCCACCGGCATTATTTTTTTGGTTTTCGCCGACCAGCCTTGTAGGTGCATTGAAAGGAAGCGGCCAGGATACTTCGTGAAGTACTCAGCGGCATCGTAGCCCTCGCTGATTGTCGAGACCTGAAATTGAAATTTGACTAGCTTGGGATCGAGGAGGTCGAAGAGTACGTCGTATGTCCGCTTTCCATCGACCTTTGAGAGCTCAAAATCCTCGTTGTGAAGACCCTGCTGGATACCCGCCTCGGCTGAGCGTTCGCCCATTTTGTCATATTCGTCGGCAGCCCGTTTCACGTCGTCCATCGTCGGTTGCTTCGGCCCATCGAGGCTTGGCACAATCATTTGCGTCAGTCCGAGGCTTTTTGCCCAGTCAATTCGGGCTTCCTGATTTGCCCTCAGTTCGTCGATGCTAAAGTGAGAACTCACGCAGGTAACGCCGGCATCGCCCAGAATTCTCTTGATCTCAGCGGCTGAATATTTCGCGAGGCCTGCGAATCCTGAATCGGCGTACCCGACCGGAGAGCAGAGCTCGATGCTCTGAAATCCGGCCGCAACGAGCTGCTTGATTGTGCCGGGAAAATTTTTTTTGATCAGTTCCCGGACCGGCCAGGTCTGGCACCCAATGGGCATGCCAAGTGGATCGGCGTCAAGCCGGAGAGCGCCTGCAGCCAAAAATCCAGCCGCGGCAACACTCGTTGCGCCAAGTCTGCAAAACTCTCTTCTTGAAATCGCAGGCATACGTGACCTCCTTGCTGGATGACCAAATCTTGCCAGCTGCTTGCTAGAGCTCCCATCCTTTTCGACGTTCTGGTGATACGAACTTCGGGGCCGCATCGGAGTTGACCTTCATATTCTGGCGATCCCAATTCAATTTTTGTCCCGTGCGCGTCGCGACATTTCCTAGAAGCAACGTTTCTGTGACCGAGCCTTCGAATTCAAAATTTCCGCCGGGCTTTACTTTGCTTCCTTTACAGGTGTCGAGCCATTCGCGTTCATTGCCAGGAGATCTGGGCAGCGTTTTTGGCGGCTGTTTGTAGCTATTCATTCTTGCTTCCGGAATAAGCTTCGGGCGGGCACCGTTGAATCCGCAAAGAATTTTGCCACCATCTCCGACGAACAAAAGTCCTTCATCATCGTCTTCGCCGTCGCCCTTGAAGGGACGGTTTTCTTCCAGTTCCTCGGGGCGCGGCGGCTTTAGGCCGCCGTCATACCAAGTGAACTTCACGGGAGGCATGTCGCCACGGGCCGGGAAGTTGTAGTAGATGACCGAGGCCGTTGGGTACGTCTCGTCATAACGATCGGTTGAACTCGCTTCCACGCTCAGGGGAGCTTCCAGCTTTAAGACACGAAAGATTGTATCGAAACTGTACGAGCCCATGTCGCCGAGCGCGCCGCAACCGAAGTCGGCCCACCCGCGCCATACAAAGGGTGCGTAGGCGTGGTTGAATGGACGTTCTGGGGCTGGGCCGAGCCATAAGTCCCAATCCAAACCAGCGGGAACGGGTTCCGCATCTTTAGGTCGCTCGAGGCCCTGCGCCCAGAAAGGACGGCTGGACCAGTTCATGACTTCGCGCACCGGCCCGATTGCGCCAGACCAAATCCATTCGCACAACAAGCGCGTATCTTCGGACGCCTGATTCGCAACCGCAATCTGAGTTGCGACCCTCGTTTCGCGGGCAAGTTCGGCAATGCGCCGCGCTTCATAAATCGTGTGCGTCAAAGGCTTCTGGCAAAAGACGTGTTTGCCCTTCTTCATCGCTGCCGCAGAAACGACAGCGTGCAAGTTGTCCGTTGTGCACACAATGACAGCGTCGAGATCTTTCCCCTTTTCGAGAAGCTCGCGGAAGTCAGTGTACGAGGCGCAACCTCGGTATTTCCCGGAACGTTGCTGAGTACCGTAATAGGCCTCCACAATTTTCTGACATGGCTCGCGCCCAGAGACGCCGCTAGTCACCCGCAGAGAATGGGTCAACTGAATGGGTTCATCCGGACTGAGCCAATCCCAGCCGGAGTCCACGCCCAACAACTGGCGCACGGAATTGCAGAACTCGTGCGCGTCCCATTGGGGATGACCGGCGCTCCCCTTATTGGGATCGCAGACTGCTATGCCCTGGACGTCGGGCTCCCGCAAGAAGCGCAGCATGACACGCATGCCTTGTGAGCCGACGCCGATGAATGCAATATTGATCTTGTCGCTGGGTGAAACGTATCCTGTACCGCCCAGCACGTGACGCGGAACTATTGAGAAACCAAGCGCTGCCGTGGTAGTGTGCGTCAAGAACTTGCGTCGTGATATCGAACCCTCTGACGCGATGTGAGACTGAGGCTGATTTTTCATTGTCCCCTCCCTGGCCGCGCTAGCAGACAGCCGATGAGGTTCTGTGGTGATTCACCACGATACTGATCTGACCTTCACGCTGTAAATAGGTCAGAGATCTCGGCTGACCCGGGATTCAGAACTGATGCGCTATCAACGCTACTTCGCTCCTGCGGCGTCAACAGTCGTGGGCGCCCGAACCGGCCAAGTCGCGCTCACGAAGCCGATGGCGTACACCAGACCGATTACCGAAAATCCGGCGGCTAGATTTTTCTGGGCCACCGCTCCGACCAAATAGGATTGCAGCACCTGAAGAAGTGTTCCCGCGAAATAGAAGGTGTTCTGTACTCGTCCCATGAAATGTTTGGGGATCTGCTCCATGAGACTGGTATTCATGGCGACGCCGGTGATGCCGCGGCCTGAGCCCATGAGCGCGTACACCACAACGGCCAGTGCAAGGAATGGCATGGTGGGCGCGGCAATCATCAGGACAGTTAAGAATCCGAGGGAAATTGCGATGGAACGGCGCGCACCGAATTTCTTGATGAACAGTGGCGCATAGAACGCGCTCACGAATGCGCCTACGCCCCAGCCGCCGTTCAGCCACCCATAGCCGACTGCGCCTTTGTGGTAGACGTCGTCGCTGAGCGGCGGAGTGACCACTACTCCGGTCATCATCGCTGAGAGAAACAGCGCCCAGCTGAGGCCTAGCATTACGATTTCACGGTGTTCGCGCAGAAAGTGCATACCTTCGCGCAGCTCGCGAAAGAATTTTTGCACCGCGGTCTCGACGGCTATGATTTCGGCGTGCAATTCGGCTGGGCGCGGAACGACGTGGCGACCTTTACGCACTGCGAAGTAGCACAGAAACGAGGCTACGTAGGTGCTGACATCGATCACCAGCACTCCACCCAGGCCGATCCTGTTATAGACGAAGCCGACAATCGCTCCGGCTATGAGCCATCCGCCCTGTACCCCTGCGAGAAGGAAAGTGTTGGCATGGACGAATTCATCCCCAGGCGTCAATTCTTGAATTAATGCAGTAATCGTCGGCCAGAACATCCAGAAGCCAGCGGCAACCAGCGTGTTCATGGCGTAGAGCTCCCAGACTTTCGCTTTTCCAGCGAAGGCGAGGAGAGCCACCGCCACAATAACCACGGCGCGGGCTGCGTCGAGCATCATGACGAGGCGACGGCGATCTTCCCTGTCGATGATTACGCCTGTGAATGGGAGCAGAAGAATTGCCGGAAGGGTCTGCACCACAGCAAACGTCCCTAACGCCATTTCGGAGTGCGTGGCTTGCAGGATGTACCAGGCCACAGCGGCGGCATTCATTCCACTGCCGACCATGGAAATGACGTTGGCAGCGAACACGAAGCGCAGCGATTTCTTCTGCAAAATCGATCGCATGAGCTACTTTACAATGATCGGGAAGACGTATGCTAAGCAGTAGACTTGTGCAGTCTTTTTTGAAGCCAAGGAGTACGATTCAGGAACGGAGTAGTCGATGCCTGCTAGCGATGGCCCATTTCGCAGCGTAGGCCGGAACCGGAATTGCCCGAAGATCCTTAGGCGTATGTGACGGCTCCAAAGAAGCCTCGGCCATCTTCTCGTAACGCGGCCGCATGAGCTGACCCTCCGCAAGAATGCACCGATTCCCTTGTCTTGCTGAATCCCCTGACAAAAACCTTGCACCTCGAACGGAAATCTCTTCTAACGTAAAGGAACGTTCTCCATGGACCCTCTATCTCAATTTAAAGAACTACAGAAACAAGGCTGGGCACATTTCGCGCCGCTGCAGACGCTCACCACTCCTGCCGCAGCGCGATTAGTGAAGTACGCTTCCGTTCATGCCGGACAAAAAGTGCTCGATGTGGCGTGTGGAACAGGAGTTGTCGCCATCACCGCGGCCCGCCTTGGAGCGAAAGTGACCGGGCTTGATCTGACTCCTGAACTGCTTGCGCATGCACGAGAGAATGCGGCCCTTGCGAAGGTTGAGGTGAACTGGCGTGAAGGAGATGTTGAAAGCCTTCCCTTCGATGACTCCAGCTTTGACGTTGTGGTTAGCCAGTTCGGCCACATGTTTGCGCCTCGCCCAGAAGTTGCAATCGGCGAAATGCTGCGGGTGCTGAAGCCGGGTGGGACGATAGCGTTCGCTACCTGGCCGCCCGAGTTGCTGATCGGTCGCAGCTTCGGACTGGTGGGCCGCTACGCGCCTCCGCCACCGCCCGGCGTCGCGCCGCCGCCGCTCTGGGGCGATCCCAATATTGTGAGAGAGCGGCTCGGAAAAGGAGTAAAGCAGATCACCTTCGACCGCGCCAGAATGGTCGTTCCCGCGCTCAGCCTGCAGCATTTCAGGAAGGCGATTGAACAGACGGCAGGGCCTATCATCAAGTTGGTCGAATTTTTAAGCGCGACAGATCCCGCCAAGCTTGCCACCTTCCGCTCGGAATATGAGGCGCTCGTTTCAGAGTACTTCGAAGACAACCTTGTGCATCAGGACTACTTGCTGACGCGGGCAATCCAGCCCTGAGTTTTCCCGGAGACTCGGAGACCGGGGGTATTTTCGGCTAGCGGCAGCCTTGCCTATGTTCAGCGGTCATGCCGACTGTATAGGGCGATTCTTTCCCGGCCAACGGAGCTGGATGCCTTTGGCTTCACTGAGCACGTACACGATCAGGATGAGCATGACTGGTTCGATCGGGTGTTTATAGCGCGGAAAGGGGTTCACGATGTAATAAGGAAGCGGATAAATCAGGAGAAAGGGCGCTAGCAGCCAGTGATACCGGCTTTTTCGGCGAAAGGTGAGAAAGACTCCTGCGAACGCGAATAACGCCGCTAGCAGAAACTGGACATGGCGCGCGACCCAAAGATCGTACCCTGCAACGATGGTCGCCTGCGGCGGCGCAGCCCAGAAATACCCGGCGCGCTCCAAGGTGTAGAGCGCGAACGGTCCCGGGTGCTGGTGGATAAATTCGCGCTCCTGCTCTTTTTTTTCATCCATGAAGCGGATTTCGCCGAGTTCCTGGAAGCGGCGCATTGACACCGGATCGTTGCCTGGGTGCTCGTTGCGCGTCCACAATCCGGATGAGGCTTTGTTGTTGGCCTCGTGGAGCTCGAGCGGTAGATTGTCGCGAATGAAAATGAACCTGCCGAAAACGTGGTAATTGCGCACTGTCCAGGGCGTGATGCAGAAGAGCACTACGGCAAGAGCGAGAACTGCACCCGAGATTCGCCGGGAAGACGGCGAAAGTTGATAAACGAGCCAAGCCAGGAAAAACGGCATCAGGATCACGACTGCGGTATTGGTCAGCAGGAGCAAGCCCCAGAGCAGGCCGTAGGCAATCCAGTCGCGGCCACGCGCACCATCTGCCATGCGGATTGTGAGCCACAGCGCGAGGGTCAGCAGGAAGGTCGTCAAGCTCGCCTCCCAGACCACTCTCACTGGCCAATAAATAATGTAAGGAAATACAGCCCAGGTCCATGCAGAGACGCGGGCTACCCAGGGACCATAGATTCGGTGTGCGACCAAATACACGGTCCAGCAGGTGAGCGAAGCAAAAAAGCTGTTGAAGACGAGGATGACCCACGCTGAAGCAGCGGTGTAAATCCCGAAGATCTTGAACACACCGGCGAGGACGTAGGGATACACCGGGGCCGTCCAGGCGCTGGGGCCGGAATCCAAATCCGTGGGCGAACTGAAGCCATGCCCTTGCGCGATGGAGCGGGCGAGACGTCCCATTTCCCAGCCAAACTGAAAATGGTCACGGCGAGGAGTGATGCGGTAAGTGTGCCCAATGGTGATGACGGCAATGCGCAGGAGAAATGCCACCACAACGATGAAGAAAATTGAGCGGCGAAAGGAAGGCCCCTCGTGCTGTGCTTCTCCAAGATCAGGAGAGCTTTCGTCGTTCTGAAACAGGTTCGTTGAATGCACTGCGCCCAGAGTACAGCAGCGCAGGCTTGATTCGCCAGACTTAGCCAATGACAAAAAACCGGCGGGAAAGGATCGGACTTAGTAAACTTTTCCGCACAACCCTTGCGCATGGAACCGTTCAGCGATAGGATTCGGCGCGCAGGTAGGAGGTGCTCCATGTCACGCATGCACTTTGCACTAACGGCTTTGTTTCTGCTGACGTGCTCTCTGGTTTTCGGTCAGGTGGATAAAATCGTGATCCCTGCCGGCACGCCGGAAGACCAAGCCCTGAACGCTATCAACAATGAACAAGACGCACAAAAACGGCTCTCCATGCACCAGGAGTTTCTGGAGAAATTTGCGTCCAATCCAGTCGCTGTCGCTTATGGAAACTGGCAACTAGCTCAGTACTACCAGACCAGTGGCGACTTGCAGAAGGCTGCTGAGTACGGCGACAAGGCGGCAGCTGGGGCGCCACACAATATAGACATTCTGGTCTCGCAAGTGACGATCGCGCAGGGACTCAAAGATAACGCTCGGATGTTCAAGTATTCCGTCCAAGGCGGCGAAGCGTATGACTCGATCGAAAAAGAGTCCAAGCCCGCGGACTTGAGCGACGAGCAGTTTGCTTCACGCGTGGCCTCCGACAAAGAGCAGAACAAGGATTCCTACGATTTCTTTGAGAATGCCGCGTTCAGCGCCATCGCCGCAGAACGCGATGCCAAGACGCGGATGGACTACATCGAGAAATTCACGCCGGTGTTCCCGAAATCCAAGTTTGATGACCAGGTTGCGTCCTACGCAATGCTTTCGCTTTCGGAGCTCAAAGACAATCATCGCCTGATTGCGTATGCGGAAAAGGCGCTGGCTGCAAATCCAGAGAATGTGCCGGCACTGCTGTTGCTCGCAAATACTTATGTCGATAGTGCGGAGGCGGGCGGATTGGGCAAGGCTATCACCTACTCTCAGCGAGCGGTTGTAGCGGCCAAGGCCGATGATCCGGCGGCGGACAAGTCGAGGAAGGTCTCGACCGGAATCGCGCACTCCGTTATGGGCCGGGCTTACGCAAAACAGGAGAAGACCGCACAATCGGTAACTGAACTGAAATCGGCAACTACCCTGCTTAAAGGACAGGATGAGCAACAATATGCGATTGCGGCGTATTACCTAGGTTGGGATTATGCGAAGCTCGGCCGACTAACCGAGGCGAGAGCTGTGCTGAACGAAATCGCGGGCACACCGGGACCGGTGCAGCAATCGGCGAAAGACCTTCTTACGAAGGTAAATACGGCGCGTGCGGCCGGAAAGTAGAACTATTTGCGGGCCAAATCGTCCGACAGAAGATGCGCTTTGTAGGCCAGCGTGTGCGCCCTGCCAATGTCCCCTGCTTCGCCGGCGGCTTTTGCCTGCCGCATGTAAGTGTGTATTTGGTCGAAGACGCTCTGCTGTGCGGGAGTGAGCTGTCGGCCTGCAACTCGCTTTAGATTTGCATCTGTGGTGGCCAGCAACTGGTCTGTATTTTCCTGCTGATGGAGCGCCTGCTCCTGGGTGACTCCTGGAGAGAGTTGCGCTGTCCCACTGCTAGTGCCTCCATTGCGAACGACGACTTTGCCGGATTGCGCGACGGGAGTTTTCGCGCGAACCCTCTTCTGCTTTCTGGTCGACTTCTTCTTCGCTGTGGCGGGGGTTGAGGATTTCGTCCCTGGTGCGTTCGCGGCAGGAGCTGGCGCCGGGGCGGGAGTTTCAGCCGGAGGGGGAGCTTGAGCTGGAGCGCTGGGAGCAGAAGTGGGGGGTTGGCTGCCCGTATCGGGTTTCTTGTTCTGATCTTGACCCTGACCTTGAGCGGGCTCGTTCTGAGGAGTCGCTAACAAATGCGGTACGCCACCGCAGAAGAGCAGTGCGGCAAGAATCGTAATCAGTGAGCTGAGTCTCATGGCGGCACTCAGAGACGACGGAGCTAGCTCCGCGCCGTGGCCTCCTCTAGCGATTGTGTGCGCGTTTCAACCAGGGGCAGACGCAGGCGGAACGTTGTTCCCTTCCCTTCCGCGGACTCGAAGTCCACAGAGCCGTAGTGCCATTGCATAATTTGATAGGTCTGCGCGAGTCCAATTCCGCTGCCAGTCTTCTTGGTGGTGAAGTATAGTTCAAAAATCTTGTCCTGCAGCCCTTGAGGAATGCCTGCTCCCTGATCACGAATCTCCATTACAACCGTGTCATCATCCCGTCGGGCTGTGACCGCGAGAGACCCGCGGTTTGGCATAGCCTGGACGCCATTGATGACTACATTCAGGATTGCCTGCTTGATGAAATCAACATCGACTTTCACCATAACTGGTTCGTTCGGCAACTCGCGCACCAGCGAAACCCCATGCTGTTCGGCATCAGGCGCGGCCAGCAATGACACTTCGTCGAGAATCAAGCGCAAGTCGGCTTCTTCCAGATGCAGGTCGCGAGGACGCGTGAAGTCAACAAGAATTTGCACCACCCGGTCGAGGCGATGAATTTCGCTGTCGATGATGTCCACATGCCGGGTCGTGTCTGGATCGATCTGCTGTAGCTTGTTGCGCAGCAGCTGCAGGTGAAGAACGATTGCGTTGATTGGATTCTTGACCTCGTGGGCGACGCCGCGAGTCACGCGTCCGCTGGCAGAAATGCGCCGTGAGAGTTCGATTTCGTCTTCAATGCGGCGGGCAGATTCTGCGTCACGCATCGTAAGCAATGCGCCAATTTGCGTCCCTCGTTCGTGAATGAAATCGAGCGAGATGTGAACGCGGCGGCCGTTGGGCATTTCGATCTCATGCTGGGCGATATTGTGGTGTAGACGGAATGCGTCAAGCATGAGCGAGCCGAAAGGCGACTCGGGTGAGAAAATCTCCTTTACCGTCCGGCCAAGCAACTCGCCGCGAGATCTGCCGACAAAGGTTTCGATAGCGGCGCTGACCAGGACCACTCGCGAATCGTGCGTAAACAGCATCAGACCATCCTGAAGGCTGGCCATGATCTGGTCCACGTTGCTTTTCAAAGCGGAGAAGATTTCGCGCGCATCGCGCATTTGCCGGCCTAGATTCGCGATCTTGACGCTCACCTGACCGTATTCGTCATGTCCGGCCGGGGCCTGCAGAGCAGTTCCATTCGTCTCCGCCATGCTGTCGAGACTGCGGCTGATGTGTTCTAGAGGGCCGAGGGCGAGATTCGAGAGGCCGGCGGCCAGAATAAGAGAGCACAGAACAGCAATGCCCGACAACATCAGTGCCCGCTGAAGACGCGGCGTCAGCTCATTGCGCAGGAAAACGGTGGATACACCGACATGAATGCTGCCGAAGGTTTCTCCGTTCAACAGCAGGGGAATGCGAACGTCATAAACCGTCGGCGGGTTGTAGACCATGCGGAGCTTGCGGCGAAAACCGGCGCTTTGCAGCAGCGCGAAATCGGGCCGGTCTGCGATTTTCTTGCCGACGAGATTCGGATCCGTATCGAGGATTGCCTTGCCATCAGCGTCAAGAATGGCGGCGTCGTAAACCGTGGGCCAGCTGCCGACGACGGAATCCAGCATGGTGTTGAGGTCGCGATCCGTGCCGAGGTAGTACGCGATGCCACGGCGGACAGCTTCAGGATTACTGGTATCTACACGAGTGCTGCTGAGATCAGGGGCAGCATTTGTGGCAAGAAAAGCAAGTTGCGAGGTCAGGTAGGCTGCGGTATCGTGTGCTGTGTTAATTCCCTGACGCAAGATCTGGGAGATGTAGATGTAGGAGGCGCCTGAAACAAGGGCAGCCGCCATGAACGTTACGGCCAGTACGATTTGAGTCCTGCGGCGCATGAAATCTGCTATCAGCCGTCAGCTATCAGCTATCAGCAAAATCACTGGCGTTAAACCGAAGCATTAAGCTATGGCTCTTTCACTTCCTCCGTTTCTTCTTTTTCTTCTTTTTCGGCGCGGCTTGCGCCGTCGGAACTGGAGTTTCCGTATTCTTTCAATTTGTTGTGGAGAGTTTTCAGGCTGATCCCCAGAATCTCGGCGGCTCGAGTCTTATTGTTGTTGGTTGACTCGAGAGTCTTAATAATGAGCAGCCGTTCGGCCTCTCCCACAGTCGTGCCAACACCCACACGAATAGAATCCGCGTCGTCGACGGAGGTGCGCACGGGTGCGTGGCCGAATCCCGGAGGGAGGTGTTTGGTCTCGATCACCGCGCCCTCGCAGACGATAACCGCCCGCTCCAGCGTGTTACGAAGTTCACGCACGTTTCCCGGCCAGGTGTAGTTCTTAAAAGCATTTAGGACCGCCTCGCTTACCGTGGCGGCACGGCGGCTGTGCTTGGCGCTCATTTCCCTCAGCAACGAATGCACGAGGTCAGGGACGTCCTCGCGGTGCTCGCGTAGAGTCGGCATGTGAATGTTGAAAACATTCAAGCGGTAATAGAGGTCGTTGCGCAATTCGCCACGAGCCACAGCTTCGTCTGGGACCTTATTGGTGGCGGCGAGGACGCGGACGTCGACGGTGGTTTCGACTTTACTTCCCAGCCGGCGCAGCTTTCGGTCTTCCAGCACACGCAACAGCTTGGCCTGTGTGGCAGTTGGCATTTCACCGATTTCATCGAGCAGCAGCGTTCCGCCTTCGGCCAGCTCAAAGCAGCCGGTGCGGCGCTCGACTGCGCCGGTGAATGCACCCTTTTCGTGACCGAAGATTTCACTTTCGATCAGTGTCTCAGGTATGGCGGCACAGTTGATGGCCACAAATGGCTTTGGCCGACGGGGACTAAGTTCGTGAATTGTACGCGCGACCAATTCTTTGCCAGTTCCACTGGCGCCAGTGATGAGGACTGAAGCTGTACTGGGGGCGACCATCTCGACGAGCCGGAAAATCTCCTGCATCTTCTTGGATGGTCCAACCAGCGAGCCTAAGGAACCAGTGTCGCGAAGCCGGCGCCTGGTGGCCTCCAATTCGACGCGGGTCCCGAGCAGCGCCGAGGCGTTCTGCAAAATGGTGCGGAGACGGCTGGTGTCTATAGGTTTCGTAATGTAGTCGTAGGCGCCCATGCGCATCGCTTGAACGGCACTATCGATGGTGCCTTGCGCCGTCACAACAATCACGGCGATAGTCTGGCTGTCGCCGGCGACCTTTTCCAATAATTCCAGCCCGCCCAGGCGCGGCATTTTCAGGTCGGTGATGACGATACTCGGCGACCAGGCAACGACCTTCTCGTGGCCTTCTTGGCCGTCCCTGGCAGTTTCGGCGGTATAGCCCCAAGACGAAACCAGTTCGGCAAGGCCCGTCCGCTCGTTTTCTTCATCCTCAACGATCAGTACTTTTTCCTGACTCATGTTATCCGTTCATTATTCAGGGTGGCGGCTGCTACTGCAAGAGGGAAGCCAGGTTTTGCCAGGTTTTGCCCGATTCATGGGGCCGAGCATTTCTGGAGCCATAATTTAGTATGGATGCACAATAGCTATGCCTGAACTGCCTTTGTGGGGAGCCGAGGACCAGAATGAGCGTCTGGCGGAGCTGACCGCCGCGACCGACGACCGCGCGAAAGAGCTTCCTCTGCGCCGTGATGTCCGTTGTCTGGGGGTATTGTTAGGACGAGTCTTGGTCAAACAGGCAGGCGAGCCCGTGTTCAAAACGGTCGAGCGGCTTCGGGGGTTACTGATTCAATCTCGCGCACACTCATCCAGAGACCAATCGAGCAGCGCGGAGATGCAAGAGGCACGCGGTATTGTGGAAGTTCTGAGCGTCGAGGAGGCTTACCGAGTCACATCGCAAGCGGCGCCGGCGTGCGGGGAAGCTGAATCCCGGTCATCCGCCGCTGCCCGGCTCTTTCCGTGGAACGCTGCTAAGGATGCGCGACTCAGGGATGAGCGCAGATGAAGCCCTTGCCGCCTTGCGTCAGTTGAAAGTAGAACCCGTGTTTACAGCCCATCCGACAGAAGTGGCGCGGCGGACGGTGCTGATGAAGAGGCGCAGGATCGCTCGGCAGCTCGAGCTGCTTGACCGTCTTCCCCTGCCCGCGAGTGAAGCGCAGGCGATGGAAGACGCGATCACGGCTCAAATTACTGCGCTATGGCAAACCGATGAAGTTCGCGTTCAGAAGCCGCAAGTGACTGATGAAATTCGCATGGGACTGGATCATTATCAGATGTCGATTTTCGAGAGTCTGCCGCGGCTCTACATGGAAATACGCGAGTCGTTTCGCGACGTCTACGGATTGGATATGTGCGCGGACCAAGTTCCGCAGGTCCTTTATTTCGGATCCTGGATAGGCGGGGACCGTGACGGGAATCCGTTCGTCACGGTCGACAGCACGCGCGAAGCCCTGGAAAGAGCGCGAAACACGATACTCGGACACTATATTTCAGAAATTGAACAGGCCATCGAGCAGCTGAGTTCATCTTGCCGGCAGGTTGCCGTCTCGCAGGCTTTTCAGGCAAAGCTCGACGAATATGCTGCAAGACTTGGCGACGAGCCCGCGCGGATCGGTCGACTCTCGAGCACTGAGCTCTATCGGCGTTTTCTGAGCCTGGTTATCGTCCGGTTGCGCAACACGCGGGAAGGCGCAGACAGCGCGTACAGTTCAGCCGCAGAACTTGAGGCCGATCTTGGGCTCGTATATCGAAGCTTGTCGGAGAACCATGGCGAGAATCTAGCTCGACTGTTTCTTGATCCTTTGTTGAGGAAGATCCGAACCTTTGGTTTCCACCTAGCTACGCTTGACGTTCGCCAGCATGCGGCGGTGCACCGAGAAGCGGCTTCATCCCTGGTGCTGCAGGCTTCAGCGAACGACTCCAATACACAGCTGCCACCTCCGGCATCGGAAAATGCGAAAGCTGTGATCGAGACCTTTCAAGCCATCGCTGAATGGAAGAGCGACTATCCGGCGCTGTCAATCCGGCACTACGTCATCAGCGGGGTCGAATCGGAGCAAGATATTTTTGACGTTACTCGACTCGCCGAACATTCTGGAGTTCGACTGTCCGGGGCGGGCGATGATCCTGGTCTGATGCCGGTGCCATTGTTCGAGTCCATCCGCTCGCTTCGCGCTGCCGCCGGAGTCATGGAAAAAGTGTGGAGCAATCCCAACTACCGGCGGCTCTTGGATTCGTGGTCCGGCTGGCAGGAAGTGATGCTGGGCTATTCGGATTCGAACAAGGACGGTGGGATGCTTACGAGCATTTGGGAGCTATACAAAGCGCATCGAGCTTTGCATCAAGTGGCGCAACAACAGGGTGTCAAGCTGCGGCTTTTTCACGGCCGCGGAGGCACCGTCGGACGTGGTGGTGGCCCTACGCACACAGCCATCCTGGCTCAACCCGTCGGGGATTTTTCAGGCCAGATCCGGATCACCGAACAGGGGGAAGTTCTCAATTGGAAATACTCTGATCCTGTCCTTGCTGAATGGAATTTAGAAATCATGATCGCGGCCTGCCTTGAAGCACTCACGCGGCCAGAGGCGCCGGCCGCTGATGCGGACCAGCGATGGGAGAGCATCATGGAGGAAATGTCGGCCGAAGCATTTCGCTTCTATCGGCAAAACATCGCGGAAAATCCTGACATTCTCGAATACTTCGAGCAGGCGACGCCGGTCAATGAACTGGAGCACGCACAAATCGGTTCACGTCCAGCACGGCGCTCCCAGAGCAGGCGACTCGAGGACTTGCGCGCGATACCGTGGGTGTTTGGCTGGATGCAGAGCCGTCACGCGCTACCGGCGTGGTTCGGGGTTGGCTATGCACTCGAGCGTTTCGCGTCGCGTGGAATGGCACAAGAGCGGCAATTGCGAGAAATGCTCGCGGGATTTCCGTTGTTTACCGACCTCATCCGGAATGTCGAGTTGGCGATGGCGAAGGCAGACCTTGCAATCGCCCAGGTCTATGCATCCCTCGTGCCTGATGAGGCGCTGCGGGAACGCGTCTGGGCCCTGGTAGCGGAAGAATTCGAACGCACGCGACGCATGGTGCTCAACGTCAAGCAGCAGGAAAAACTGCTGCAGAACAATGCTGTCCTTTCACGCTCCATTCGTTTGCGCAATCCGTATGTCGATCCCATGAGCCTGATTCAGGTTGATCTGTTGCGCAGGCGGCAACTAGGAGATACCTCTGAGGACCTGAACTACGCGCTGGGAGCGACAATCAACGGAATTGCGTCCGGGCTCCACAACACGGGTTAGGACCACTGATTACGCAATACAACTGAGAAAAATCTTCACATCCCGGGGGCAGAACCGTCGCGCAGCTTGTAAATTTTTCACCCCCAAATTTCTGCTACAAAACTCTTACACAGAAGTACATGTTGCTAACGATTTCTGTTGACCGTAAGTAGATGTCTGCTTAGTCTCTGGTGAAATTCCATACAGTATTTGCTGGAGAAGTTAGAAAAATGAGAGTGTATATCGTCGCGTTTTTGACCTTTGCCACATTTTCGCCTATTGCACTAACCCAGAGCACTAGCGCCTACTACAACAAAATCTATAACCTGCAAAACCAAAAGGGGTGGCAGTCGTATGCTCTGCTTGCGCCCTCCTGGGGAATTTGCAGTTCGTGCTCACCCACGGGTTCCACCGTGAATTGGTACCGGACGGTGCCAATTAGCTCGCCCTCAGTGAGCGGAAAATCTGCGAAACATCACATTGGCGGCACCCACAAATATGCCGACATCCTGTGGAACAATCACATCATCGGTGATTTTTCGTCGCAGGGCATCCACGATTACAACCATACGTTGGTCCCCAAGCTCCACAATTTTGTTTACGACGTGTATTTCTACGCAAAAAACATCCAGTATTCGCAGGCGCTGGAATTCGACATAAACCAGTGGCTGTCTCCCAAGGGATACATTTGGGGCCATGAGTGCCGCATCGCAGGTGGCCACGAGTGGGACACCTATGACAACGTCCATAAGAAGTGGGTACCGACTGGAGTGCCTTGCTGGCCCAAGAACAATGCCTGGAACCATCTCGTGATCCAGGTGCAGAGAACGTCCGGCGGCAATCTGCTCTTCAAATCCATCACCCTGAATGGCAAGACGGCAACTTTAAACATCAATCGAGCGCCTGGAAGTAGTAGCTGGCATGGAGTCACCATTAATTACCAGCAGGATGGTAATAGCAACATGGACGACTATGCCATTTGGTTGGACAAGATTAATTTCACCTACTGGTAGACCGATCAGCGGTATTCATTTAGGCAATCCGAGAAAAAAAGAAAGCGCCTTGCTGGAGTGAGGCGCTTTTTTTTAGGAGCTTGTTGGGAAGCTCAAATTCTTTATGTAAGATGAGCGTAGCAGCCACAGAGGTTCACATGAATCCGGTTGCAACTGTAGACGAGCTAAGAATTTTGGCGAGTCTATTCTGACGAGGTAGAAATGCCGATTTTTGAATATATCTGCAAGGAATGCGACCATCCATTCGAAGCGTTGATTTTCGGCGACGAAAAGGCCTCTTGCCCCAACTGCAAGAGCAAGAAGCTGGTTCCGCAGCTTTCAGTTTTTGCGGTATCGGCGAAAGGCGCCTCGAGTTCGGGCCTGCCGTCCGGTGCGTGTGGATCTTGTGGCGATCCCCGTGGGCCGGGCTCCTGCTCAATGCCTGACCTGGACTGATCCTAAGCTCCTGCATACAAAGGCTATTGCTTGAGCACTCTAGTACCCTCTCCGTTATAACCCGCGTAAGTTTTCTAAACCTCTTCCCTCAAGCAGAATGCAAAGACTGACTGAGGGGGAATTCATGGATCGTCGCCAGACTCCGCGGGTGGAAGTGCAGCTGCCGGTGCAGGTGTGGGGAATGGACACCTTCGGCCAACCATTCACCGCCGCGGCACTCGTCACGAACATGAGCACAAGCGGGCTGGTGCTACAAGGGGTCCGCCCCCGCATTCGCGCAGGGGAAATCGTGGATATCCGCATGGGGGATGAGCGCGCCCAGTTCCGGGTAGTGTGGGTTGGCGGCACAGGAACTCGACGGGCTGGCGAACTCGGCGTGCAACGAGTGACCGCGCAAGCGTTCCTTCCGGATTCTGTACTGGCGTACTGTTCGCAAAGCGCAGCGGCCTGTTGAGCACTAATTGCTGGCTTCCGCTGTTTTAAATCGTTTTAATTCGTCCTTCCGATTTGCATCGCACCCATAGCTTCCACTATGCTGCCGCATTGCATTTTCGTGGGAGATCTATGCGAACAATCTGGAGTTTGCTCATAATTGGGTTCCTGTTTAACGCCATCCAAGTGCCCTGCTTTGCCGCTCCGAATGAGGAGTCCCATCTGCTTCGCCTGATGCCCTGGCCCGTCAGTCTGAAGACCGGCTCCGGCCAACTTGCGATTGATACATCGTTTTCTGTCGGAATCACAACTGCAGGGGATACTCACCTGCAAAAAGCGGTTTCGATTTTTCTGGATGATCTAAGGCGCCATACGGGAATGTTGCCGCTGGATTTTGCAATTACTGATCCAGCAAAGGCGCAGTTGGTCGTCAGCAGCGAGCGTCCGAGTAAGCTCGTGCAGGACGTGGGTGAAGATGAATCTTACGCGCTTGAAATTACTTCATCAGGCGCAACGCTGAATGCTCCCACGACACTCGGAGTTATGCGTGGCCTCCAGACATTTCTGCAGTTGGTTGAGATCACACCAAAAGGCTTTGCAGTGCCTGCGGTTTCAATTCAGGACCAGCCGCGATTTCCCTGGCGCGGGCTTCTGATTGATTCGAGCCGGCATTTCTTTCCGGTGGACGTCATCAAGCGGAACCTCGATGGAATGGCTGCAGTGAAGATGAACGTGTTGCACTGGCACCTCTCCGATTATCAGGGCTTCCGAGTCGAAAGCAGGCGGTTTCCCAAACTTTATGAGATGGGCTCTGATGGCCTTTACTACACACAAGATCAGCTGCGCGATGTGATCGAGTATGCGCGCGATCGCGGCATCCGCATTGTGCCGGAACTCGACATGCCGGGACACAGCACATCGTGGTTCGTGGGATATCCCGACCTCGCCAGCGGGCCTGGCCCTTACTCGATTGAGCGGAAGTGGGGCGTGTTCGATCCTGCGATGGATCCGACGCGCGAGAGCACATACAAGTTTCTCGATGGATTTGTCGGGGAGATGGCGGCTCTATTCCCCGATCAGTTTTTCCATATTGGCGGCGATGAAGTGAATGGAAAGCAGTGGGACGCAAATCCGAAGATCCAGGGATTTATGCGGTCCCACGGATTGAAGAACAATGCCGATCTGCAGGCCTACTTCAATCAGAGGCTGCAAAAGATTGTTGCAAAGCATGGCAAAACGATGGAAGGTTGGGACGAAATTCTCCGGCCCGATTTGCCGAAGAACATTGTGATTCAGTCCTGGCGGGGACCTCAGTCACTCGCGGATGCCGCCCGGCAGGGTTATCGGGGGCTGCTGTCATCCGGCTACTACCTTGACTTGATGAGTCCTGCCTCACAGCACTACCAGGTGGATCCGTTTGCGGACGGCGCCGCGAGCTTGTCCGATGCTGAGAAGCGGCGCGTATTGGGCGGTGAGGCCTGCATGTGGGCGGAATGGGTGTCGCCAGAGAATATCGATTCGCGAATCTGGCCGCGAACTGCAGCCATTGCGGAGCGTCTCTGGTCTCCCCAGAATTTGACGGACTGGAGTTCGATGTACGAACGGCTGGATGAAATCAGCACCTGGCTCGACGCGTATGGGCTCACGCACAATGCGAATTACGATCTCATGCTGAAGCGCCTGGCGGGATCAGTTGACGTTTCGGCGCTGCGAATCTTGGCCAACGTGGTCGAACCGGTAAAGGGATATTCGCGCGAAGGGCTGGCCACGACCGAACCCAGCTCACGGATGCCGCTCAATCGACTGGTTGACGCGGCACATCCTGAGAGTGTGGAGGCAAGGCATTTCTCGGCCTTAGTAAGCGCGTTCGTATCGGGACAGATTAAGCCGGGAACTGAGGCTCAGCTTCGAGCCATGCTGTTGCAGTGGCGGGACAACGATGGCAAACTTCGTCCACTAATAGATAAATCTGCGCTACTGCAAGAAGTGGCGCCGCTCTCGCAGGACCTCGCGAGCCTGGGCTCCGCTGGGCTGCAGGCATTGGACTACCTCGCTAGCCGCGACAAAGCTCCCGAGGATTGGAAGACTCAGCAGCTCTCGCTTGCGCAGCAGGCTATTCAACCTAAGGCGCAATTGCTGTTGATGGTGACTGATCCGGTGCAGAAGTTGATTCAGGCTAGTGCCGGGGAAACGCCAACGGATTTGCCGATTCCGAACAAGGCTGCGGAGTAGTTCGTTCGTCAGGCAGCGATACTCTCGCGCAGAATTCTCGTTGCCCTCTGGCGAGCAGTGGGTTTAGGCGTAACGCTAGCTGGCCAGGGCTCCTCGATTCCCATTAATGCGGTGGCTGCGCCCGCGAGCGCCAGGTTCTTGGTGAAATTAATCATGTCGTTCGTGCGCTGCTGCGGGTCTTCCTGCTTCCAGAAGTCGTGCATGATCGGGGAGACTCCAGCGAGGAAACCTATGATCGCGGCCGTGCCGAGCTTTGGTTTGGTCCCGAGCAGGATGCTGGCACCTCCTGCGACGAGGACGGCGCCTGTGAGCTGAACGGCGAGAGCAGGGTTGGGCACATTTTTGGCCGCTGCGTATTGCGCGAGTTCACGCCTTTGCTTGAAGTGGTTAATGCCGGCAAAAATGAAGTAGCCGCCAAAGAGCAGGCGTCCGAGCAGGAATGGAGCTCGCATGGTTTCCTCCGAATGGCGTTTCGATTCTGTGCTTATGGTCTGCGTTGCCCGGACGCGGGTTGCGTGAAGACCCGTACGGGCGGCGCGTCACTATTCCCTGCTAAACTTCTGTTTTGGATCCCTCGATTTTGGACCGATCGATTGCAATCCGCATTGAAGCTCTCTGCCGTTATTACCGCACGGGCAATTCAACGATCCGCGCAGTTGATGGGGTTTCGCTGGACATCCAGTCCGGGGAGTTTGTGGCATTACTGGGCGCGTCGGGTTCGGGCAAGTCCTCTCTCCTGAATTTGATTGCCGGGCTGGATTCTCCTACTTCCGGCAGAGCCATTGTGGGCGGAAGAAATCTTGCAGGACTCTCGCGCGAGGACCTGGCGAAATATCGGCGCCACACCGTTGGAATGGTGTTCCAGTCCTTCAATCTTGTCCCGGCAATGAGTGTTTTTGAAAATGCGGAACTCCCGTTACGTTTTGCCGAAGTGGACCGCTCAGAGCGAGGCGACTTAGTGAACAATGCGTTGGAACGCGTGGGAACAGCGGGTGGCGCTGGCACGTGCCCTGATCAATGAACCTAACATTTTGCTCGCGGACGAGCCCACCGGTAATTTGGACAGCCACACTGGAACGGAAGTGATGGAGCTGATTCGCCACCTGAATGAGTCCTTGCAAATGACAGTTGTGCTAGTTACGCATGAACGCGAGCTGGCGGAAAAATACGCGGAGAGGCTGATCTTCATGGCGGACGGCAAGGTGGTCGCGGACCAGCGGAATACGATCAAGGCTGCCGCGCGGGGTGAGTCGTGAAGTTCTACGACTCGGTCGAACTGGCGGCGCGAAACCTCCGGGAATCGGTACTGCGGAATTCACTCACCACCCTGGGCATCGCGGTCGGAGTTGCTTCGTTGGTTGCCATGCTCTCGCTCGGGATCGGATTGCAGGAACTAGCATCGCGCAGGCTCCACAAATCAGGCCTTTTCGATACCGTCGTGATGAGTTCGCGGCGTGATCTTCGCAGCTTCAACCGCGACCAGGAGGAAAACGGTCCGGCCCCGGCGGAGAGCCCCGATCTTGACGAGGCGGCGCGCCGGGGAATTTCGAAGCTGCCCGGGGTGGTGGAATCCTATCCCGATCTGCGGTTTGTAACCGAGCTCCGTTACGAAGACAAGCCGCACCTGACCATGGTTGCGGGACTTCCCTTCTCTGCCAAGGAAGGTGACAGCTTTGAGGGCATGCAGGGAAGGTTCTTTTCGTCAGAAGAAGCACACGAGGTGGTTGTGCAGAAGAGTTTCGCAGCGGAGCTTCTGGGAAGGAGCGGGCGTGAAGTAAATGACATCAGCGTCGGCGAGGTTGCGAAACCTGTGCTTGGCAAGCAACTGGTCATGCGCTACAACGAACGCGAGTCCGGCGGAAATCGCGATCCGGCATCATTTTCGGTACTGTCACGCGAACTCGCTCTCACGATTGTCGGCGTAACTGATCTTGATCCCGACAGCCTTAGAGGTGCCGCAAGAGCACGCCTGTTCATTCCACAAAGATTGATCGAGGGGCTGCATGCGATGCAGGCTTACGACTTGCCCGCCACTTCCCGAGCTGCAGGGGATCAACCGGCTTACAGCACCGTCATTGTGCGCGTGAGCGGCGCGGGCAAGGTGGATTCGGTGGAGCAGGAGATCAAGAAACTGGGATTCAATACCTTTTCAATTCTGGACGCGACTAAAAGCATGCGGCGGTTCTTCACCATCGTTGATTTATTTCTCGGAATATTTGGAAGTCTGGCGCTGACGGTTGCGTCGATCGGAATCATTAATACTCTCGTGATGGCGATTCTCGAGCGGCGGCGCGAAATTGGAATCATGAAGGCTGTGGGCGCAAGCGATGTGGATGTGCGCGGCTTATTTTTCGCCGAAGCAGGCGCGATGGGGATTCTGGGCGGCGTCTTCGGTGTAGCTCTCGGGTGGATTATTGGGCGCGTGATCAACTTTGGAACGAACATCTATCTTGTGCGGCAGGGATTTTCGAGGGAACAGATTTGGACGGTGCCGTGGTGGCTGGTTGGCGCGGCGCTGGGATTTGCGTTTGTGGTGAGCTTGCTTTCGGGGATCTACCCGGCATCGCGAGCGGCGCGGCTTGATCCTGTGCAGGCGCTTCGTTATGAGTAGAGAGTCTCCATATTTTTCCAAGCCTCAAAAAAAACATTAACCACAGAGGGCACAGAGGTTCACAGAGGAAAACAGTCCACCACTAAGGACACAAAGTTACACGAAGGAAATCCCTACGAATTTGAGACGCTGCAGCTGCACGATTCTTTTTCTGATGATCGTTCTAGTCCTGTTCCATCCTTCCGCCGGGGCGCAGGGCCGCGTCGACTGCAGCAGCTTCAAGGGCCGCATCTTGGATTGGCCAGTGCGGTATTGCGTTATGTTGCCGCCGGCTTATGAAAAGGAGGGCCGCAAGAAATACCCTGTGCTCTATTTTCTGCATGGGCTTGGCGAGGGAGAACAGACGCTTCTGCGTAGCGGCGGGTGGGGGTTGATCGAGGACCTTCGTCGGGAAGGCAACATTGGAGATTTTCTGATGGTTGCGCCCGAAGGACGGGCCAGCTTTTTCATCAACTCTGCCGATGGACGAGATCGCTACAGCGATTTTTTCCTCACAGAGTTTCTGCCTTACATTGAGTCGCACTATCACGTCATCCGTGACCCGAGGACGAGAGGAGTAACAGGTCTTTCTATGGGCGGATATGGCGCCCTGCGGCTCGCATTTGCGCATTCCGAATTGTTTTCGTCAGTAAGCGCGCAGAGTGCGGCACTGATAACGGAGACCCCGCAAGAAATGAATGCTGACCTCCGCGATGCCAGCCCTCTCTCCCGATTGTTGGGGCAAGTGTTTGGCAATCCGATCAACGTCGCTCATTGGCGTCAGAACGATCCTTTCGAGCTGGCAAGAAAGAACCGCGTCCAGATCAGGACTCAGGCTATCTACATTAACTGCGGGGACCAGGACGAATACGGCTTTGCTGCCGGCGCCACAAAAATGCACAAGCAACTTCTGGCCGAGGGCATTCGGCATGAGTTTCACTTATATGCCGGTGGACACAGCGGCGACTATTTTATTTCGCACTTCGGCGAGACCATGCAGTTCCACTGGCGCATTTTCGCTTCCTCTGCCGCCAAGGTAAGATGATGCCGATTCGAGGAACATCGTATGCGTAAAGCGGTTTTGCACCTCAAAAAGTCTGATCCGGTGATGCGGGCCATCATGAAGCGGGTCGGCCCCTGCCGGATGGAGTTTGGCGAGCCAACATTTCACAGTTTGGCGGAAGCGATCATTTACCAGCAACTCAATGGCAAAGCCGCAGTCACAATTTTCAAACGATTCGCCGCGCTAGCCGGCGAGCCGTTGACGCCGGAAGGAATTTTGAAGCTCACGCCGGAACAGATGCGCTCGGTGGGATTGTCTAAGCAGAAATCATCTTATCTGCTTGATATGGCGGAACGAGCTCACCGCGGGGAATTGGACTTCTCCCGCCTGCCGGAGATGTTGGATGAAGAGGTTATTGAGCATCTCACCCAAGTGAAGGGGGTTGGGGTCTGGACCGCCCACATGTTTCTCATGTTCACCTTGCGGCGGCCAAATATTCTGCCCACCGGAGATTTCGGCGTGCGCATGGCGATGTACAAACATTATCTGGACAAGAGCGCCTCCAAGAACGGACGGGGCCCAGTCGCGAAAAAAAGCAAGCGAAAAGTTCGACCTAGGAAGATCATCCTCCCCACGCCAGAGCAGATGGGAAAGATTGCCAAGTCGTGGGAGCCATACCGCAGCATCGCGTGCTGGTATTTGTGGAAGAGCCTGGACGTAAAAACCCCAGGGAACTAATCACAACTGTTTGCCTTGGCAGGGTCTAAGGCTCATCGCTGTGGTTTAATACTGGGGAATGCCTGAGCAGAAAATTCGGGTGTTGGTGGCCAAGCCTGGTCTTGACGGCCATGATCGCGGAGCCAAGGTGATTGCGCGGGCGCTTCGGGACGCGGGCATGGAGGTTATTTACACCAAATGGTCGTCAATGCTGCTTTGCAGGAAGATGTGCACGTGATCGGATTGTCAATTCTTTCCGGCGCGCACAATGCGATTGTCCCCAGAGTCATGGACCTGCCCCGGCAAAACAAGATGGATGATGTTCTGTTGGTCGTCGGCGGAATCATCCCCGACCAGGACGTGGACGCGCTAAAGAAAGCCGGCGTCGCCGCCATTTTCCAACCCGGCACGGCCATGGATGAAATTATCCAGTTCATTCGTTCCAGCGTGCATCCCCGCGGCGTGCCTGCGGGCAGTTGATGGGAATCGACAGCAAACAGCTTCGGGGAGAACTTGCCTGCACCATCGGCCCGGCTCCCTGGTACTGGAAGACGTTTCCGGCGGTCACTTCGTCATCGGGTCAGCGCTTGGTCTGGACTTATCACGGTGAGAGCGGACCGCTAGCGTACCTGGTATCGCTTGGGCTCGAGCAGGAGCCGGACCGGCCACGCTTGGCGCTGAACACCTACACTCGACCGTTTCTTGTTCCACCAGCTCACCTGGGAATCTGGTGTCCGGAAGGGCCCAACCTACGGCTCGCGTGTTTCGATCCAGATCAACTCAAGGCTTTCAATTTTGCGGAGATCGCCGGTTGGTTCAAGCAATCGTCAGAACGAATTTACGCGGCGACTTCACCGCTGGCCGACTTCGAAGTCCCGGCGACGCTTGCGCCGGGTATGAATAAGGTCGAAGTTCCGGGTGCGATGCAGAACGTCGAGGAACTGATTGTTCCAACCAGTTACTCGGCGAAGGGTGAGGACGCCGCAATGGCCCTTTTCGTCTTCTATCTGCATGTGGGTCTCGTCGAGGTCTTGCCTCAGAAGTGGCTTGCCGCGGACGAGACGGACGTCGGCCAGCAATGGATTACTCGAGCGGCGCGCGATCCAGACTCCCACCGCATCTTCGGCGATGGAGTCAAAATGCGCGCTTTCCTGCTCAACGAGGACGGCTGCAGCCTGGAGTGCTGGCTGGAGGAGAGTTGAGCGTTCAGGAACCCCGAGTAACGTACCTTATTGATTACTAAAGTGGGATTGCAATTCAGGAATCCAGGAGTTATCTTCGCGACCATTCACCCGCCACTCGTCTCGCTTATCCCGATCCAAAGGACAGGAAAGATTGTGAGCCCAGAAACCGCGAACCGTGTGAAAGACAAGTGTCTGAATCTCCTGTTCATTTGCATGATCCTGGTTTCAGTCACCGGCTTGATCTACACTTTTCTACGTCGGTAGTCTGAGCTGCCTCAAATAGCGTCGGCTCAGCCCTGGCGCGAATCTCACGTGTTAGGCAAAACCCAGCACAATCAAAGTACGTACGATAACCGGGTAACGCCAGGACACAACTCCCATTCTGTTAGCATCGTCTAAGTTTGTTCTGCCGAGGCGCAGTTGGGGTTTCGATGGAGGCAAGCTGTGCTCACGAACCTGCTCTCCCGCTGGCCGCTGATTCAGCAAATCAAGACTGGCGCTAATGGCAACGGCGTGGAATCGATGTCGGAGCGCACGCAGAACCTGCGCCCAAAGACCGAAAGCGCTGAAGTCGCACGATCTATTTGCCCTTACTGCGGCGTCGGATGCGGCCAACTCGTCTATCACAAGAACGGCAAGCTGATTTCGATCGAGGGCGATCCTGAATCGCCGATCTCCCGCGGCCGGTTATGTCCTAAAGGCGCGGACACTTACGAGTTGCATACCCACCTGGCTCGGCTCAGCAAAGTGAAATATCGGCGTCCGCATTCCACGCGATGGGAAGAGTTGGATCTCGAAACCGCGATGGATATGGTCGCCGAGCGCGTCTGGGAGACCCGCGAGCGCACTTTGCAGGAAACAAAAGATGGCGAGTCGCTGATGCAGACAACCGCCATGGCCCACCTCGGGGGCGCGACTCTCGATATCGAAGAGAACTACCTCATCAAGAAGTTGTTCACCGCCGGCCTGGGAATGGTTTGTATTTCCAACCAGGCCCGTATATGACACAGCTCAACCGTCCCCGGTCTGGGGACATCGTTCGGGCGAGGCGGCGCCACCACTGCACAACAAGACCTGAGCAATGCCGATGCGATCCTGATTATGGGATCGTCGATGGCGGAGAACCATCCGGTTGGATTCCAGTGGGTGGTGGAGGCGCGGGAACATGGGGCGAAGGTCATTCACGTTGATCCTCGGTTCACGCGAACTTCCGCCATGGCAGACATCTGGGTGCCACTGCGGGCGGGAAGCGACATCATCTTTCTCGGCGCGATGGTGAATTATGTGCTCACGAACAACAAAGAGTTCCGCGAGTACGTTGTTCGTTACACCAACGCGCCATCGATGCTGCGGCATGATTTCAAGGACACGGAAGATTTGGACGGCTTCTTCTCAGGCTGGGACGAGAAAGGAAAGAAGTACGATCCAGAGTCTTGGTTGTACAAGGGTGCCCCGCAGAAAGACACCAGCGAGTTTCCGGGACATGCTGAGCACGGCGGCGGTCATGGTAAAGACCGGGGCGGCGAGGCCCAGGAAATAAGCAACTTTGAATGGGACGTATCGCTGGAAGATCCGTGCTGCGTGTTTCAGGTGCTGAAGCGACATTTCTCTCGCTACACGCCGGAAATGGTCGAGCGCTTCTGCGGTGTACCGCAGGACGTATTTCTGAAAGCTGCAGAGACGTTCACTTCGGCGTCTGGTCCGGAGAAGACGGCTGCGATCTGCTACGCAGTGGGGTGGACCCAGCATTCTAAAGGCGTGCAGATCATCCGCACGGCGGCCATTCTGCAATTGCTGCTGGGCAATATTGGCCGGCCGGGCGGAGGAATTCTGGCGCTGCGTGGTCATGCCTCTATTCAGGGATCGACAGATGTTTCAACTTTGTACGACATCCTGCCTGGGTACTTGCCCATGCCGATCTTCGGAGCGGATTCATTTAAGTTAAAGGATTACATTAAGAAACATCGGGTCAGAATTGGGCTATGGTCGAACTTTGACGCCTACATTATTAGCCTCTTGAAAGCGTATTACGGTGAGTCGGCGACCAAAGAAAATGATTTTGGATTCAATTGGCTGCCGCGGGTGACCGGGGACCATTCGCATTACGGCTATTGGATTGACATGCAGGACGGCAAGATGGACGGGCTGTTCGTCATGGGACAAAACCCGGCCGTGGGCGCCGCAAATGGGAGGCTTGAGCGCACTGCTCTTAGCAAGTTGAAGTGGCTGGTGGTACGGGATATGGTCGAGACGGAAACGGCATCGTTCTGGCTTGATTCTCCGGAGGTTAAAGGCGGAGAGCTTTCGCCGGAGAAAATCGCAACCGAAGTATTTCTCTTCCCAGCTTCTGGAACCGCAGAGAAAAGTGGGACGTTCACCAATACGCAGCGGCTGCTGCAGTACCGCAACAAGGCCGTGGAAGCGCCTGGAGACTCGCGCAACGAAACCTGGTTCATGTATCACCTGGGACGGCGGCTGAAGGAGAGAGCGAAGAACGATCCGCGTCCGAGAAATGCGGGGTTGAATGCTCTGACCTGGGATTATCAGGTCGAAGGGGAACATCGAGAACCCAGTGTCGAGGCGGTGCTGAAGGAGATCAACGGCTGGAGCACTTCCGACCGGAAGCCGCTGCCGCACATCCAGAATTTGAGAAACGATGGCGAAACTGCTTGCGGAGCTTGGATTTATTGCGGAGTTTATCCCGAGGAGGGCCGCAACCGTGCGAATGAACGGCACCCGAAAGATCTGCTTGGCCATGGCTGGGGATTCTCCTGGCCGAACGATTGCCGCATCATTTATAACCGGGCGTCGGCGCGTCCGGATGGCGCGCCCTGGAGCGAGCGCAAGAAGCTGGTCTGGTGGGATGAACAGAAGAAGGAATGGACTGGACTGGATAATCCTGACTACAAGAAGGACCTGGCGCCAACTACTCCTGACGAGTTAGATGCCGGGGTAGGAGTCACGGGGCTGGGCGGGGCGCGTCCGTTCACGCTGCATTCGGATGGCGTGGGTTGGCTTTATGTGGCCAGCGGCTTGAAAGATGGCCCGCTGCCCACACATTACGAGCCGCTGGAATCTGTGGTCAAGAATCCGTTGTATGACCAGCAGGTGAATCCCGCGGCACAGAAGAAAGAGCGGCCAGACAATCCTTATGCGAAATCGTTTGGCGATCCGCTCTTCCCTTATGTGCTGACAACGTATCGACTCACCGAGCATCACACGGCCGGCGGGATGACAAGGACGCTCTCACACTTGTCTGAATTGCAACCGGAGCTGTTCACCGAGGTGTCCCCGGAACTCGCGGAGGAAATTGGATTGAAACATGGCGAACGGGCTATCATCTCCACGCCGCGCGCTAAGGTTGAAGCCAGGGTGCTGATTACGCGGCGCATGCGCCCCGTGTGGATTGATGGACGAAGAGTTCATCAAGTGGGGCTTCCCTATCACTGGGGACACAAGGGAGTAGTAAAGGGAGACGTGGTGAACGATCTGTTGGCGATCAGTGAAGAGCCGAATGTGCGAATTATGGAAACGAAGGCGCTGGTGTGCAATGTGGAGACTGCAAACGGCGATCACCGCAGAGCACGCCGAGATCGCTAAGGAGAAATATTTGCAGCATCAAGGTAAGAGGATTCTGAAAAATGTGGGACAGCCCGCCCTCGGCTGCCCTGTCGAGCGAAGCTCGACTTGTTTCGCAGTTCAGCAGCACGGGCCTGCGGCCCGAGGACAGCCGAGGGCGGCTGTCCCCAGGTGATTAGGTTTTGAGGCGGCTCAATGCCAACTACCGCATTTCTTACCGATTCGACGCTGTGTATCGGTTGCAAGGCCTGTGAAGTCGCTTGCAAAGAATGGAACGATGTCGCCGAAGATGGCTTTGAGTGGAGCGGATTCTCTTATGACAATACGGGCGCAGTCGGGGCTTCTACCTGGCGTCACGTAAAGTTCGTCGAGCAGACGCCGGAGCCGGGATTTGGAGGCAATGCGCCGGAGCTGAATTCGTGGTCGTTTTCATCTGATGTTTGCAAGCATTGCGAGAATGCGGGGTGCCTGGAGGCGTGTCCCACGGGCGCGATTGTTCGCACGGAATTCGGCGGCGTCTTCGTGCAGCCGGATGTTTGTAACGGATGCGGATACTGCGTGGTGTCGTGTCCGTTCGGAGTGGTGGAGCGGAATCAAGACGACGGACGCGCGTTCAAGTGCACGTTCTGTTATGACCGTCAGAAAGCGGGGCTGAAGCCGGCTTGCGCCAAAGCCTGCCCGACGGAGTCGATCAAGTTCGGCGAAATTGGCGAGTTGCGTGCCGAGGCCGAGAAGCGAGTTGCAACTCTCGTCGGGCGTGGAATGAAAGATGTGCAGTTTTATGATGCCGCGGATTCGAGCGTGGGTGGAACACACGCTATGTTCATCGTGCGTGGCAACCCGCGCAGTTACAATCTGCCGCCGAATCCGGAAGTACCCACAATGTATTTGCGGAAGGCATGGCGATCTTCGGCGCTTGGTGCGTTGATGCTGTTGGGCGGAGCACTCGTGGCATTTCTGGCGGATGGGAATGGACGAAAGTCCTGAACCACAGAGGACACAGAGGTACACAGAGGAAAACATCGATCACCCAGAGCACGAACGTAGAAGGAAGGCAATGACCGAGGCAGCACGCATAACCCCTCAAGTTCCGGAAGTCACCCGCGAACATCGGCTGGTGGAAATCCGGCGCGAGGCGGAGACGACAGGCAAAGTGATTGCGAAAGGTGTGCGTCCGGGTGGCGCGCCGTTTCCTGTGGCTTCGCCGGAGACCGGTTACTACGGAATCCCTCTGCTCAAGGAGCCGGCCTGGACGTGGGAGATTCCGCTTTACCTCTTCGTAGGCGGCGCTGCGGGGGCTGCAGCGGTGGTGGGAGCAATTGCTAGTTACACTGGAGCCGATCGCAAACTGGTTCGCGATGCGCGATGGATTGCGGGTGCAGGATCGGTGCTTTCTCCCGCGCTGCTGATTTCTGACCTGGGCAGGCCATCTCGATTCTTGAACATGTTGCGCGTATTCAAACCGCAGAGTGCGATGTCGGTTGGAGCGTGGACGTTAGTCGGCTTTTCCGCAGGGGCATCGGCAACCGCGTTCGCCGAGTTCTTGCGTGACCGCTATGGACCCTCGTTTCCGGTGCGAGTAATGGAACAGGCAGGACAAGCCGCATCGCTCGCTTTCGGACTTCCGTTTTCCAACTACACTGGCGTGCTGATCGGCGCCACAGCGATTCCCGCATGGAATGAGAACGCGGGTGATCTGCCGATGCACTTTGGCATGTCCGGATTGTCGGCGGCTGTTGGGATGCTTGAGCTGATGGGCCATCGGCGCAGCCGGGCGCTTGAAATGCTCGGCTTGGGGGCGGCCCTCTTTGAATGTTGGGAAGGGCTGCGGATTGAAGCGCGAAATCAACCGAGTCTTGATCCGCTCAAACATGGATGGAGTGGAACGTTGACACGCGTGGGTGGCGCTCTCTCAGGGCCTGTACCGGCGATGCTGAGGATCGCAAGTTTGTTGAGTGGCTGCAAAGACGTTCGCCGCGCGGCGGCCATTTCCGCAATCGCCGGATCGCTCCTGACCAGGATTGCATGGGTCTATGCGGGACACGTTTCGGCCAGAGATTGGAAGATCCCGCTTGGGATCCGTTGATTGGGTGACGGACCGGAACATGCGAGCGGAGGGTGAATGTTAAGGATCCTGAGATCGTCCGCGCTGTGCGTCGTGCTGTTCAGTCTATTTCTTCAGGCGGGGCTTGCTAAGACCGAATACCAATCGGGGACGCTGGTCGCAATCGAAAAGACGACCAAAATCACTCCTATCGACTACATTTACGAGACGGTTGTGAGTTACTACGAGACGGTGACGTATGAACTGCAGATTCGGGTGGGCGGCGACACCTATTTCGCCAAGTACACACCGGAAGTCCAGCCGAATTGGCCTTTGCCGTCCGAGTGGGGGCCTGATCAACCCATCCGGCTGCGCCTCGAAAAGAACCGCTTGTTTGTGAAACTCAAATTGGATGGCGAAATCACGACGTTCATCGCGCACCACAGCCGCGCCAAGTCACCGTAGCCGCCGCCACGACCGACGGTACTGCTTTCCTCAACTCCAAATGTTATCGAATGGCATAAGATGGCTCTGTAGTCCCCGCTCTTTCCGTGTTTGAAAGGAGTGGCCATGGCCACCACTGCAACTCCCAAGCTAACCATTGCTGGCGGCAGTTTCTTGCTTGAATCCCGCCGTGCTGAAGAGGTTTTCACTCCTGAAGACTTCAACGACCAGCATCGTCTGATTGCGCAGACGGCGGAGGAGTTCGCGCAGAACGAAATCGTCCCCAATATCGAGAAGATGGAGCACAAGGACTTCTCGGTCACCCGTGAATTGCTCAAGAAGGCCGGCGAACTTGGATTGAGTGGGGTTGAGATTCCCGAGGCCTACGGCGGCCTGGAGATGGACAAAGTCACGGCCGCGGTCATCGCCGACCGCATTGCGAAATATGCCGGATTTGCTACCACGTGGGGCGGGCACACGGGGATCGGGACGCTTCCAATCGTTTATTTCGGAACGGAAGAACAGAAAAAGAAATATTTGCCGCGACTCGCTGCGGGCGAGATTGTCGGGGCTTATGCGTTGTCAGAAGCGACTTCTGGATCGGACGCGCTGAATTGCCGGGCGCGCGCGACGTTGTCTGCCGACGGGAAACACTACGTTCTGAACGGCGAAAAGATGTGGATCACAAACGCCGGCTTCGCAGACCTGTGCACAGTTTTCGCCAAGGTGGATGGCGAGAAATTCACGGCTTTCCTTGTCGAACGAACGTTTCCTGGATTTGCAATCGGCGCGGAAGAGCACAAGATGGGGATTCGCGGGTCGTCGACTTGTCCCATCATTTTGAATGATTGTCAGGTCCCGGTCGAGAACGTGCTCGGAGAAATCGGCAGAGGTCACGTGATCGCGTTCAACATTCTGAATGTTGGCAGATTCAAGCTAGGCGCGATGTGCGTTGGCGGCGCGCGAGCGTCTCTGGATAATTCGATTGCGTACGCCAAACAGCGCAAGGCCTTTGGCAAGGTCATCGGCGATTTCGGCCTGGTGCGCGAGAAGCTTGCGAACATGGCGACCTTCACCTACGTGGGCGAGGCAATGGTGTTTCGTACCGTGGCGATGATGGATGCGGCGCTTGCAGCTGTGGACAAAGCGGCACCGGACGCGCCGAAGCAGACGCTCAAAGCAATCGAGGAATACGCGGTTGAATGCTCGATCATCAAGGTATGGGCTTCGGAAATGGTCGGCTACGTAGTCGATGAAACCGTGCAGATTTATGGCGGATACGGGTTCGTGGAGGAGTATCCGGCGGAGCGGGCTTACCGTGACGCGCGGATCAATCGCATATTCGAAGGCACGAATGAAATCAACCGGCTGATTATTACGGGGTTTCTGCTTAAGCGTGCCATGAGCGGGCAGCTGGCCCTGATGTCCGCGATCAAGCAACTGATGGACGAAGTACTCTCGGGCCCCTCCCTCGGCGATGAGGTAGAAGGCGTCCTGGCCGAAGAGCAAGCGCTAGTGGCTTCCGCGAAAAAGCTTGGGCTCTTCGCTGCGGGTGTTGCTACTCAGAAATATATGCAGCAAATCGAGCAGCAACAGGAGATCATGGGCGCGATTGCGGACATCGTGATCGAAACTTACGCCATGGAGTCTGCTGTGCTGCGGACAATGAAGATCGCCGGGGCGCAACGAGAAGCAGCGGCAGTCTTGCCGATTGCAATGACGCGCGTGTATTGCTCTCAAGCAATGGAAAAGATCGAATCTGCTGCCCGGAAGACGGTGACCGCGGTCGCCGAAGGCGATACTCTGCGCACTCAGCTGACGATCCTGCGGCGGCTGGGTAAGCACGACCCTTATAACACGATTGAATTGCGCCAGCAAATCGCAAGCAGGGTCATTGAGCAAGGACGATACAGCTTAGGATAGCCAACGAGCATTTCGCTCGGCCGAATCGCCCTCCGCCTGAGCTGATATTTCGGTTCAGGAGACACTTTGGTCGCGATACTTCCGCCGACGCTTGTGATTTCACCGTCATTCTCCTCGCCTTTACCCAAGGGCCGATTCAATTGCCGAAATAAGGGAGTAAGGACGTGCGCTACACCGCATGGCCGCAAGTTGGGGGGATGCCCATGTTGAAATCTGCGTGGAGCAAAGTTAGCGGAAGGATGTTATTCGGAGCGGCGCTATGTCTAGCCTTCTCCGTTGGAGCGGTCGCGCAACAAGCCGACCAATCGGCGGTTACTCACGACCAGACCAGCCAGCAACTGCTCGAACGAATCAGCCAGCTGGAAGCGAAGGTGAAGCAGCTCGAAGAAAAGCAGACGGCTGTTCCGTCACTAGGCCGAATGTCTCACAGAGGGGGAGGGTAGCGGCGAAAAGTAGCTCGAGCCGGCGACGGAGGCAGGTCAAGATCCGGAAATCATCGTACGGACCTTCATCGGCGGTCTTGCTGGCCGTCCTGGTCTCGAGTATTCCGATTT
>WNGK01001778.1_pt1 | contig 37611 bp, 25 predicted proteins | sample 5400601 | NCBI WGS metagenome assembly WNGK01 (sample SAMN13153376, study PRJNA577476) | soil metagenome | isolation source: 60 cm soil or saprolite under Garry oak tree replicate 1 | place: USA:California | collected 2016-06-15 | reverse complement strand
GCGACTACACCAACGTTCGCGATGGTTGCGCCTTTGGTCATCGAGGGTACGGCGCAAATATAAAGAATGACTCCTGACGCGGGCGCGCGCGCTTCAAAAACAACCTTGCCCAGATAATCAGTTACGTAGCCGACCCTCATCCCTTGCTCGACATAGGTACCGCGGCGGACCAGCGGATAGAAGATGCCCGTTTGTTCGCTCGCTAATGTCACGACCTTTTCGATCCAAACCGGATGCTCGATCACGGCCGGTGCGCCCGGCAGCATCTTCAAATACCGCATCACGTTCAGACAGCCATTGACTAACGCTGCCAGGTCTTCGGCTTCGACTGCCGGCATGTCCCGCCTCGGCGGTGATTGATGGCTTACCGCGCGTGGTGGCAGTGTTTTCCAAATAACGCGAAGCCTGGGGATCTTTCGGCCGGTCAGTGGAAATGATGATGTGGTCGAGGCCGAATGCGAGGACCATCTCTCGTGAGATCTGATCCTGCTTTTGGTTGCCAGTCCTGGTCCAGTAGCTGTACGGCCGGAGACTCTCATCAAGGTCGCCACCGTGCAGGTCGATCAAGTGATCGCATTGCTCCACCACTTGTTTGGTGATCAGAAACGACGCGCGCTCAGTCTGTGTGCCGTCCATCTTGCCAGGATAGAATCGATTCATGCTTTTGCGATCTACCGGATTGAGGTGTGGCACCTTCTGCTCGAATGATTGAATGTTTATTAGCGGCACGATGATCACGGTGCCGGAAATCTCCGCCGGATTGAGCATACCGATCAATTTCTCGAGCGCAATGATCGAAGTGTATTCAGTGCCATGCGCGCCGGCGACCAGGGCCAGCACCGGTCCCGGCTTCGCGCCGTGAAAGACGGCCACCGGAATGCTCAACGCGGCATCGCTGCCGGCGGGCACTTCAATCGCGCCCGTAGCTTTCTGCCCACGCGCTGCGGTGGCGGTACCGACGGTAAAAGTTGCGCGTTCCTGTCCAGTCGTTAAACCGGAAGAAACGAGTGCGACTGCGATGGCGGCGGTTATGAGACGCAACATACATCCAACTCCTTCATAGTTACTGACACGCAAAACAAAGCGGTGACCAGACATCGCAAACGCATTGATTCACTCGGGAAATCGCAAACGTTTGAGCAGGTCTTTGAACCGTGGATCGTCACGAAGGGGATCGAGCATCGGGTCCATCTTCAGGAAAGTTAGCCGAACAATGTTATGCAGAAAGTCGTGTGCCCATCACTGGCGCCATTATTACTTCTCACTACGGCAATCCGATGCGACGGAGCAACTCAGCAAAGCGCGGGTCTGAGCGCAGACTGTCGAACATCGGCTCGGTTTTTAGCTGTGTCAGATGATCTGATCGGCCTGCATAGCCTTTTTCCAACCACTCGAACGCGCGCTCCTTGTCGCCCAAACCGACGTAAACGCAGGCGATGCGAACCGGCGAGGAGTATCTTCTTTCCGCCAGTGATTCCAGGTCAGCCAGCGTCTTAAGAGCCTCGGCCTTGCGTCCGGCCATCGCGTAAGTGTAACCGAGCTGGGCTAACCCATCGCCGCTCTGTGGGTCGGCAGACCTTTGCAATTCTGGGATGGCTTGATCGTAAAGTCCTTTTTGCATGTAAGCACGACCAAGCCAGGTATGTCCGTCGTTCGAATTACGATCCAAGTCGAGCATCTTTTTGGCATGCTCGATCAGACGGTCGGGCTGGCGCGTGAAATAGAGGATGCTCCCCAGGTTGCCGTTTACAAACGGAGAAATCGAATCCAGTTGCAGCGCCTTATTTGCCAGGGCCATGGCCTCATTAGACCGTCCCAATCGAGCTAAGAAATTTGCGTATTCAACGAGAATTGTCGGTTCATTTGGACTGAGTTCAATAGCCCGCTTAAGCTCTTGTTCGGCTGCCGCAAAGTCCCAGTCTCCCCACCAATGAACTTCCGCCAACGCAACATGAGCTTCGGCCAGCGAGCCGTCGAGCGCCAAAGCCCTTTGCACCGCCTCCTTGGCCTTCGGCATGGCTTCGGTTGGCGGCAGGTACGAACTGGAGATTTCAGTGTAGACAGACGCCAACCCAGCGTAAGCCTGCGCATAGTTTGGATCCAGCCTGATCGCCTGATTGAACGAGTCGATGGCCTTCTTGTGACTCTCTTCCTTGTGTTGGAAAAAGTAGTAGCGCCCTTTTAAATATGACTGGTAGGCTTCAGGCGGAGGAGAGTATTTCTTTGCCAGTTCGTGCTGCCCTTCACCCGTCAGCTTCAGTCTCAACTTGGCGGAGATTACTTTCGAGATTTCACTCTGCACTGCCTGAAGGTCAGAGATACTGCGGTTGTATTGCTCGCCCCAAAGTTGTGACTCTTTCTCCACATCAATCAATTCAGTCTGGATGTTCACGGTGTCGCCATGTTGCACAACGCGCCCGCTCAGCACTGTCCGCACACCCAGCTTTCGCCCGATCTCCTGGGGATCAAGCTGCTGCCCTTTGTAGCGAAAGACCGTACTGCGCGGCACGACTCGCAATCCAGGGAGTTGAGAAAAGCTGTTGATGAGACTTTCGGTAATTCCGTCAGAAAGGTAATCCGTATTTGCATCGCCACTCGTGTTGACGAACGGAAGCACGGCGATTGACGCAATTGCGACTTCCGTGTTGCGCGCGCGCAGGTAAGCTGCGAGGCCAACAATTCCAAGGGCGAGCACTACGAAGGAGAGGAGCGCCGCAAGTTTATGCTGCCTGATTCCGGTAACGATGTATTCGGCGCTGGAGGAGCGTGTCGAGAGCGAAGCCAGCGGCTCGCTGGTCGCAGCGCTGAAAATTTGGCTCGCGTCAGTTTCCGTACCAAGAGGGCTCATTGCCATACTGCCGGTTAGCGGCGGCACCGTTGTATCTATGCCCACTCCCTGAAGCTCGCGCCGCACGTCTTTCAATTCAATTATCACGTCCTTGATCGTTTGGTAGCGCTCTTCGGGATCCTTGGCCAGGCAGTGGCGCACTATGCGTTGCAGCTCGTCGGGTGCGGCGGCGTTTAGCTCCTTAATCAGCGGAGTCTGCCCGTAAACGATCTTGTGCAGAGAATCCAGAGCGTCTTTGCCGGCAAACGCCCTCTGACCGGTCGCTGCTTCGTACAAGATGCAACCGAAAGAGAAAATGTCTGAGCGATGACTGACCTCTTTGGTTCTTCCCTGGGCCTGTTCGGGTGACATGTAACCCGCACTGCCGCGAACCATCCCGGGCGTCGAATGCAGGGCCGTCACCGCCGTAGAGGTGTCGCTCGAGAGCCCTTCCCCACGGTCGGGCGTTTGCCCTTGCGGCTCGATCAGTTTTGCCAGGCCGAAGTCCAGGATCTTCGCGTGGCCATCGCGCGTGATCATGATGTTGTCCGGCTTGAGATCGCGATGTACGATACCGGCAGCATGAGCCTTGGCCAGGCCTTCGGCCACGTGCTGCAAATACCGCAAGAATTTTTTCAAATCAGCTTGCCGGCCATGAATGCATTCGCGCAGCGTCTGACCATCGATAAACTCCATCGCGATAAAGTGCTGCCCGTCAACTTCATCAATCTCATAAATGTGAGCGATGTTCGGATGATTCAGCGCCGCGGCAGCTTTGGCTTCCAGCACAAAGCGGTTCATGCGGTCCTGATTCGATGCGACCTCGGTGGGCAAAATCTTCAGCGCAACCCTCCGATCAAGTTTCGTGTCCTGCGCCAGATACACTTCACCCATCCCGCCCTCACCAATCTTTGAGCGGATCTCATAGCGGCCTAGTTTTGTGCCTGCGGCAAGGGTCATGGGAAACTACGAGATACCCACGCGCCGCATCAGGTCCGTAAAACGAGGATCTGAGCGGAGTGAGTCGAACTTGGGTTCAACTTTAAGCCAAGTCATCCAGGAAGACCGCGCCTGATACGCTTTCTCCAGCCATTCGAACGCCTGATCCTTCTCGCCGAGTGACGTATAAATGAGGGCGATGAGCCCGGGATCAACATATTCTCGCGCCGACCGCTCCTTCAAAGCATCAAGCAATTTTTGCGCTTCGGTCTTCTGACCGGATAGAGCATAAGCACACGCCAGTTCCTCAATTAGACCAGGGTCATCTCCGACGAGAGCCTTCGCTTTGTTCATGTCAGCGATTGCTTCGGCGTACATCTTCTTCTGTTCGTAAGCTTGCGCTGTGCAAGAGTAGGCAGCAGTGAAATTCGGGTCCAGCTCGATGACTTTCCGGCATTGGGCGATTGCCTGGTCGTAATCGCGCGCAATATAGAACGACCATCCCATTTCCATGTTCATGGAGAGTGAAAATGGATCAAGCTCCAGCGCGCGCCGCATCTCGGCGATGGAGTCCTGCGGCTTGCCTATCGTATCGAGCGCCTGACAATAGAAGTGGTGCTCATCATCATAGTTGGTGTTGATTTCGATAGCCTTCGCATAGCCCGCGTTGAGTTCTTTGGCGCGTTGCGCTTCTTTTTGCGCGCCGGCCCAGTCCCACTCGTAGAATAGTTTGTAAGCTCCCATTGAGATGTGGCCCGCCGCCAGACTCTCGTCAAGGGTCAATGCTTTCTGAGCCGCTTCTTTTGCCTTGGGGAAGACCTGATTGGGAGGTAGATACATGACTCCGAGCACCACATAGGCGTCTGCCAGTCCTGAATAAGCCAGAGCGTAACTGGGGTCTTTTTCGATTGCCTGCTTAAAGTATTCGATGCTTTTGTCCATCCCATCTTTTGTGTACTTTTTCCAGTAGTAACGCCCCTTCAGATAAAGCTGATATGCCTCACTGCTTCTTGTGAAGTGTCTGGTTAGCTGCTGTTGCTCTTCGCCGGTTAATCTCAGCCGTAACCCTTCTGAGATTTTGCTGGCCAGTTCGTCCTGCACCGCGAGAATGTCAGAGAGTGAGAGCGTGCGGTCATACTTTTTGCCCCACAATTGCGACTCGGTCTGCACATCAACTAGTTCGGTCTGAATGCTCAACTTGTCGCCAAACTGCATGACTCTTCCGGTCAGCACAGCGCGCACGCCCATCTCTCGCCCCACCTTCAAAGGATCGATTTCGCGTCCCTTATAACGGAAGACGGCGACTCGCGGCACTACCCTGAGCTTCGGCAGTTGCGAGAGCGAATTGATGATGCTTTCAGTAATTCCGTCGGAGAGATAATCCATGTTCGCGTCATTGCTCGCATTCACGAGCGGCAGGACGGCGATGGAATCGATCGCTCCGGTTTCCGCCGGCTGGCCGGGGTGCTGGGAAAGGTAGATGCCAAAACCGGCCAAAGCCAGGACGAGTAAGCCAACGGCTGCAATCATTAGCGGCGGGTTTTTGCTGTCGGAAATCGACGTTGGTTTTTCGAGCGCACTACTCGCCACAACCGCACTGTCGCGCTTGAGATTCTCGAAATCAACCAAAAGCTCGCGAGCCGTTTGATAACGGCGACCTTTATCCTTCTCAAGACATTTGCGAATGATGCGCTCGAGCTCCGTTGGCACGTTGTAGTTGAAGCGAGAAGCCGCTTCGGGCTGCGCGTGAACGATGCGATCGATAATTTCCGTTGTAGTGGAGCCGACGAAAGGTAATCTCCCCGTGGCCATCTCGTAGAGCGCGGCCCCCAGGCTAAAGATATCTGAACGGTGACCTACTGGCTGGCCCAGCGCCTGTTCGGGACTCATGTACATCACCGTGCCGATCACGATTCCCTCGGCCGTCTTCAATTGCGTGGTGGCGTCACCTGAACCCTCTTCCTCCATTGACCGTCTAACTTTTGCCAGCCCAAAGTCGACCAGCTTAGCTTGACCACGCGGCGTGATTATGATGTTCGAAGGTTTGATGTCGCGATGCGTAATGCCTTTTGTATGCGCTTCGTCGAGCGCGTCGGCGATCTGTATTCCCAATTGAACAATCTCGCTGACGTCAAGAGGCGAGCCATTAATCCTGGCACTGAGTGGCAGGCCTTCGATGTACTCCATAGCGATGAAGTGCTGGTCGTCGGTCTCACCAATCTCATAAATGTGGGCAATGTTGGGATGCTTGAGCGCGGCGGCTGCGCGCGCTTCCTGTAAAAAGCGGCGCAGGCGCTGCGGATCCGAGGCGATCTCGGTAGGCAGAATCTTCAACGCCACTTTGCGATCGAGCTTCAGGTCCTGGGCGAGATACACCTCACCCATTCCACCCTCTCCAATCTTTGAGCGGATCTCATAGCGGCCTAGTTTTGTGCCTGCGGCAAGGGTCATGGGCTTAATTGAAATCCTTAATCACCACATCGGCAGTTGAATGACCTATGTCTTCTATTTCTTCAACTGCTCGGCTTTTTGCCGGTCGGCGGCGGCACGTTCACTGTCGCCTGTTGCCTCGTAAGCAATCGCGCGGTTGCTGTAAGCCAACGCAAACTGCGGATTGACCTCGATCGCCTTGTTATAGTCAGCTATCGCGAGGTCGTACTCGTGTTTGACGACATGTAGAATCCCGCGGTTGTTGTAAGCCGAGGCCATCCCGGGGTTGAGTTCGATTGCCTTGCTATAGTCAGCCATCGCCAGGTCGTAGTCCTGCTTGTAGTAGTGAGCCAGGCCGCGGTTGTTGTATGCGTCTGCATTCCCGGGGTCGAGTTCGATTGCTTTGTCATAGTCGCCTATCGTGCGGTCGTAATCTTTCCTGTAGTAGTAAGCAAGCCCGCGGTCGCTGTAAGCATTCGCAAACCGCGGATTCAGTTCAATCGCCTTGTTGTAGTTAGCTATCGCGTTGTCGTATTCCTGCCTGGAGTAATAAACCACTCCCAGGTTGTCGTACGCCTCGGCAAACCGCGAATTGAGTTCGATCGCTTTCTTGTAGTCAGCGATCGCGCTCTCATACTCCCGCTTGAAGTTATGCAAAACCCCGCGGCTGTTGTAAGCCAAGGCATTTCGCGGGTCGAGTTCGATCGCCTTGTTGTAGTCGGCCATCGCCTGGTCGTAATTCGTCTTATAGGAATAAACCAGTCCGCGATTGGTGTAGGCTAAGACAAACTGCGGGTCGAGTTCGATTGCCTTGTTGTAGTCGATGAGGGCGCGATCGTACTCGCCCTTGTTGGTGAAAACATTGCCGCGGTTGTTGTAAGCAAGTGCAAACTGCGGGTCGAGTTGGATCGCCGTGTTATAGCTGGCGATGGCGTGGTCGAAATCCTGCTTGTCGGTGTAAGCAAGGGCACGGCTTTCATAACCCCATGCAAACTGCGGGTCAAACTCGATCGCCCGGGTACAATCGCTAACCGCCTCGTCTACTCTCCCCAGCCTCCACTTGGCGTGACACCGTGCCTCGTACTCCTCGGCGCTCCCCGCATTGGCCAGCAACCGCTCGACCTCCTCCGCGTCTCGTTTGCCCTGATCCGTCTCGTTGCTGAGGTAGTAAGCGTCAGAACGTGCCCGCAGAGCCAGCGCATTCCGCGGATTGCGCGCCAGTTCGGCGCTGGTCTCGCGCACCACCACCTGCACGTTACCGCCTCGGCTGAGCATCGTTAGCCACCGTCTAATCTCCGCCCCATCTTCCTTTTTGTTCGTGGACAACAAGGCCGCGACCCAAATGCCTCCGCCGATTAAGGCGATGAGCAAAACCGCGGACACCAGTATCAGCCAGCCTTTGCCGCGACGTTTTTCCGGCTCAACTTGTCTGGCTCTTGCCATGAAAGCCGGCACGGTAGGCCCTGGCATTGCCGGACGGGGCTGAGTGGTATCGGTCGGCCTCAAGGCTGGAGGCAATACCTCTGTCGGCGCCGGGGCAGGTCGCTGTGGTTTCTGAGAATCATAGGGCGCAGACAGCACAGAGCCGTCCATCAAACAAAAGTTCAAGGTGTCGTCCGCATAGGTATGGTTACAAGTTGGGCAACTTTTCATTCGCCTGATCTTTATCTCCGAGGCCGGCAGACAGTCCAGCTAAAGACTCTCCCGGAAGATGTACATCACCGGCAGTTCAGTGTTCACGCCAGCGCACTGGCGATTTGCGCAGAGACATCGAGTACTTCGCCGAGCTTCAGTGACGCGCTTCGCGTGCGCTGGCGCAGCGTCTCACCATCAATGAACTCCGTGGCGATGAAATGCACGCCCTCCCTCACGGTCGGGCTACTGCCCCCCTCGTCGATCTCATAAATCGTGATGATGTTTGGATGGTTCAGTGCCGACGCCGCCTTTGCTTCTTGCACGAAGCGTCGCATGCGGTCCTGGTTGGCGGCAACCTCAGCCGGCAGAATCTTCAGCGCAACTTTACGATCAAGTTTGGTGTCCTGAGCCAAAAACATTTCACCCATCCCGCCCGCGCCAATTTTTGCGCGGATTTCGTAACGGCCGAGTTTTATTCCCACAGAAGGAGTCACGAGTCAGCAGCGTGATGCGGTCGATCCTTATTGAAAACCCTCAACCAACATGATGTCATTATCGATCTGGTCCACCTGCGACCAGATAATCCATTTGCCGTCTGGTGACGCGCTAAGTCCAAAAGTAAAGGGCCAACTTACTTTCTCGAATGCGAGCAGCTTCGTCGTCTGTTTAGTACCGAAGCTGTAGAATTCTATTGCTCGTCCAGCCTGTGCTTGTTGAGTAACAAAATAGATGCCGTCCTCGCTGACGAACAGGGCAGAGGCACCTACTTCCTGATCGAAAACGCGGATTTCCTCGCCGGCGTCAACCGGCACTCTCCAAACGCCAGGCTCGTTGCTCTTCTTAGCAGTTACTCCGCTGGCTCGAGTGTAATAGACGAAACCGTCCGTGGCCGCTAGGGCCGCATAGCCTCCGTTCTTCGTGACTTGTACCGCCTTGCCGCCTTGAGAGGGAATCTTCCAAATCTGCCAATCTCCGCTACGGTCAGAGCCGAAGAAAATCCACCGCCCATCGGTGGACCAGATCGGTACTACGTCCGCAGAAGGCTCTGTGGTCAGTTGGCGTGGCGCACCGCCATCGGCATTCACCACATAGACATCGCTGCTGCCAGTTACGCGAGCATCTAAAGCGATCTGCTGGCCGTCAGGCGACCATCGCGGAACGCCTGTCTCACCGCCACCGAAATTCGTTACCTGAATCGGCTTCGAACCATCACTATCGCACACCCAGATTTCATAATTCCCCGAGCGATCCGAGACGAAGGTGATTCTCTTTCCGTCAGGCGAGTATTTAGGTTGTGCATCGAACCGCGTGGAGGCGATTAGTTTTGTGGGCGGAGCATTTTTGTCCGTTGCGTTCAGCCCAGGGCCGCGCCATATATTCCAATCCCATTTATCGTAGACGTATGCGAGGTGGTTTCCCTGGCGAGAGATTCTGGGAATAGAAGCATTCTCTCCGACGCCGGCCAAAGGCTCGGGTGAACCTCCCGAGGCTGATACTCTCCATAAACCAAATGGCCCACCACGAGGTGATGAGAAGACGATCTCACGACCATCGGCGGTCCAGTCCAAGCCTTGGATCTCGAGATTGTCATTCGTGAGGCGCCTAGGTTCACCGCCACTGACAGGTACAAGATAAATGTCTTCGACCGCGAAGTTGAGACTGCGAATGAAGGCAATCCATTTTCCGTCGGGAGAGAACCTTCCCCCTCTATCGCCGTTAAACTGGGAGGGCGATGAGGTTACCTTACGTTTCTCACCGGTTTCAGCTGACACCAGGACGATGTTGCTTAGCTCATCCGGAGAATCGCTGCTGTTAATAGCGAAGTATTTTCCATCTGGAGACCACATTGCATATGGGTTACCTTTGAAGCCGATCACTTTGCGTTCTGGTCCACCGAGTGCTGGGATTGTCATCAGTACCTTTTCATTTTTCAAGACTCGAACAAAGGCTATGAACCGCCCGTCAGGCGACCAGCTTGGATTTCGGTCGGGCGCGGGATCGGTAGTGAGCCGCAGCGGTGTGCCTTCGCCAATAAGCTTAACGTAGATGTCGACGTTGTCACCCTTCTCGCCATCCCAAGTGAACGCGATTTGCTTTCCGTCAGGTGAAAAAGCAGGCTGGTCCTTTTGTCCTGGAAAACTAGTGAACGGAACGATCTTCAAAGCCGCGCTGGGAGACTTGGACGGGCCTCGACCAATTAGCGTGTATAAGCCGAACCCTGCGACACTCAGAATAAGCACCAACGCTGAGGCAAGCGCAGCGCCTTTCTTGTGACGCTTGATCTCGTTCACGATGTATTCTGCGCTCGAGGCGGAACGAGTGTTTAGAGTACCGCCAGGCGGCGTGGTGCTTGGTCCTGCAGAGATTCCGCCTGAAGGCGGCACTCCGGACCTTTCTGGCGGCACAGTTGTCACAATGTCCGCCCCTTCCATTTCGCGCCGCAGCTCTTTCAACTCAATCGCTACATCCTTGATTGACTGATAACGTGCCTCTGGATCTTTCGCCAGACAGCGACGGACGATCTTTTGAAGTTCGTACGGCGGGTCAGAGGTGAAATCTTTAATCTGCGGCGTAGGTGCATGAACGATCTTGTGCAGGGTATCCAGCGCGTCCTTTCCCTGGAATGGGTTTTGACGAGTGATCGTTTCAAACAGGATGCAACCGAACGAAAAAATGTCGGAACGGTGATCAACCTCATTCGCGCGGCCTTGCGCTTGCTCTGGCGACATGTAGCCGACTGTCCCAAGAATCATACCGGGTACGGAATGCTCTTGCAGGATAGCGGTGGCAACTTCACTTGAGCTCTGAACGTCTCTGCGCCCTCCCTCACGGTCGGGCTTCTGCCCCGTTAGTTCAATCAGTTTTGCGAGACCGAAATCGAGAATCTTCGCGTGACCATCAGGCGTGACCATGATGTTGTCGGGTTTCAGATCGCGATGCACGATGCCGGCCGCATGGGCCTTTGCCAAGCCTTCGGCCACATGCTGGAGGTAACGTAGAAGTTTTCTCAGATCGGTGCGCTCATCATAAATCCTTTCGCGCAGAGTGACGCCTTCGATGTACTCCATCGAAATGAAGGGTCGCCCGTCTTCCGTTTCGCCGATTTCATGAATCACACAAACGTTTGGATGATTGAGCGCTGACGCGGTGCGCGCTTCTTGTTGGAAGCGGCGGAGGCGGTCGGCATCGGTTGTGAAGTAGCGCGGCAGGATCTTGATCGCCACTTTGCGACCAAGCTTACTGTCTCTCGCCAAATAGACTTCACCCATCCCGCCCGAGCCCAGCAACGAAAGCACGTGATAATGGCCCAGGTTCTTTCCCACCAGCGTCAGCGATTTCTCTCCGACGAGGATCTTCGCCGCGTCCTTCATTGCCCCTGCGTCCAGGAAATCTCGGGCGCCATCTTCGGCTGCAAGCAGCGACTCCACTTCCCTACGCATTGCCGAATCATCACCGCAAGCATCAGCGAGAAAAGACGCGCGCTCCTCGGGCCGCAGCTCCAGCGCCGCGTGATAAATCCTGCCGACTTGCTCCCATCGCTCAGGCTTCATCGCTGCCTCCACGGCTTAGCTCCCGATACAACCACGCGCGAGCCAGGCTCCAATCACTGCGTACGGTCCGGGGCGAGACTTTGAGCGCTTCGGCCACTTCATCCTCATTCAAGCCTCCGAAGTAACGCAATTCCACCACACGACTTTGGCGCTCATTGAGCACCGCGAGTTTCTCCAAAGCCTCGTTCAGCGCGAGCAGATCGGCGCCTCTTTCCGGCGAGAGCACCAAACCTTCGTCCAGTGTGACTTGCTGTGCACCACCGCCGCGCTTGAGTTTTCGTTTGGCCCGCGCGAAATCAACCAGAATGCGCCGCATGATCTGGGCTGATACGGCAAAAAAGTGGGCGCGATTCTCCCAACGGACACCATGTGCATCGATCAAGCGCAGGTACGCTTCATTGACCAAGGCGGAAGTCTGCAAGCTGTGGCCTGCGTACTCCCGGCGCATGTAGCGCTTGGCAAGACGGTGAAGCTCCGCATAGACCAGCGGCATTAGCTTTTCGAGCGCCGCCTGGTCGCCAGCGCTCCAAGCCAGTAGCAATCCTGTAACTTCTTCCGGCAGGGCTTGGGCCATCTCCTTCCTTGCGGCAGGTGGTCTTAAGGGACTCGAAAAGTATCACACCTAGAACGGTTTTCACTACGAAGGTACAGTGGGAAAAGAATTTCCTTCTCGCCGCTGCCGCTTTTTCCTCCAGACTCCGCTTAACAAGATGAAGGCATTCAGAGGATCGCTCAGTAATGCGAGCGGCAAACGTCGATCGGGCAAAGAATGCTCGTCCACAAAGAAAGAGGTAAATCATGAAAAAGCAGATTTTCACAATGATCGCGATGATAAGTCTTCTTGGTTGTCTGACCGTTTCGGCCAGGGCACAGTGCAGCAGCCTCAAGTCGAAGGCCAACATTCCATTTCCGTTCAATGTCGCTCAGACGAGGCTCCCCGCAGGCGAGTACATAATCACATGCTTACCTGAGGCCGGACTGCTGCTGATTCGCAGCAAGGATCAAAAGGCAAGCGCGGCGGTGATTATAATCTCAGTCACCGGCAAGGCACGGGATCACGGAATGCTTATGTTCCACCGGTACGGCAGTCAGTATTTCTTCGTACAAGCCTGGACTGCCGGAATAAAGACCGGACTGGAATTGCCGACGACGCGTGCCGAACGCTACGCTGCCCGCGAGTTGGCGGGCATCAAGCCGAAGACTGAGATGGTCGCGCTGACTGCACGGCAATAGACGAAAACAAACAACCCGTAACGAGGCAGCAAGCAGCGAAGCATCAGAGGCAGGAGAAACTCGCTGCAAGTTGCGACGCGGCAACAACCCGTAGTTCCTCGAGCTTCGGGTTGTCGCTTTTGTGATTTGCCGCTTCGCTCGATTCATTTCCTCTCAGAGATCGAAAACTCATCGATCACGGCGAGCGTCTTCCGCAACTTGGCGATCCAGCTTCATATCCGTCGCCAGATACACCTCGCCCATCCCGCCCGTGCCAATCCTGGAGCGAATTTCGTAGCGACCAAGTTGAGTTCCTTGTGGAATCGTCACAGTCTGAGAAGGCGATACTTAGCTCGGCGGCAAAGACCGCTGTATAGTTAAAACCTTGACATTCTATCTGTGTTCAGCCAGCGGAGCTAGAGTTTTCGAGTGCGTCCCAGTTTGAAGTTTGGTACAGAACCGCGAGCTGTAGCGAGCGGGTCAATAGCTACTCCGCGCAGAATACCCGCTCGCTATCGCTCGCGGTTCTGTACGTGCCAGACACTAGAACACTACCCGAGTGCGATTTTAGCGCGTGTCGTATTCGATGTTAGAATGCCTGCCACCGACTTGGCCACCGACTTGATCAAAGAATGGATTTGCGCGACATAGAGGAACTGCTACGCGCCTGTCAGAACGGCGAGCTGGACACGCGCGCAGCCGCGCGGCAGATTCGCGATCTTCATTACGAAGACATCGGCTATGCGCGCGTCGATCACTCGCGTTCATCGCGCCAGGGATTTCCTGAAGTGGTATTCGGCGCCGGCAAAACCCGCGCGCAAGTGGTAGGCATCGTCGAGCGCCTGGTCCAGCATGCTCCGAACGTGATCGTCACGCATACAGATGAAGGCACATATGGAGAAGTGCGAAACGTGGCCACCGACGCGGAGTGGCATGAAGTCGCGCACTTGATAAGAATTCAAAAGGATCGCACTGAACGCGGAGTTGGGGTGATTGCCACAGTCACTGCGGGAACCAGCGACATTCCCGTCGCGGAAGAAGCGGCGCTAACGGCGGAAGCAATGGGCAATCGCGTCGAGCGCGTCTGGGATGTTGGCGTTGCCGGCATTCATCGCGTGCTGTCTGAGCGCGCGTTGCTCCAGCGCGCGCGTGTGATTATTGTCGCCGCGGGTATGGAAGGCGCATTGCCTTCCGTAGTTGGTGGCCTGGTCGGCGTTCCCGTGGTTGCCGTGCCAACCAGTATCGGTTATGGTGCGTCTTTTGGTGGTGTGGCGGCGTTGCTTGGCATGTTGAATTCGTGCGCTTCGAATGTGAGTGTGGTGAACATTGACAACGGTTTTGGCGCGGGCTTTGTGGCCAGTTTGATTAACCGAAAATGGGAAGCGCCGGTGGACTGAGTTCTGATGATGCTTTGAGTTTGCTTTGTTATCACTCCCGCTAATCTTGCGACTAACAAGCCCTATTCCCCAACAAAGAGAAATTCGGCCTGCGCCCGTCTTGACCATTTTTCTTCTGGCTTGGCTGGCCGGTCAGGCGTTTCTTTTCTCCGGGTGTATTTCTCCCAAACGCACGCCTAATCTGGCACGCATCTTCGCCGAAGCGCGCGCGAGAACGGGCAAGCGACCCGTGATCATCATTCCTGGTGTACTCGGCTCGAGATTGGTCAACTCAAAGACCAGTGAGGTAGTTTGGCCCTCCGTGCTTCGTTCTGGCGACGACCATTCGACGCTGCCGATGACGCCAAACCTCGCCGCCAACCGCGATGACGTGGTGCCGAAAGGAATCGTTGAAACCGTACGACTGGCGCGCGTGCTGCCGGAAGTCTACGTCTATCGGGACCTGCTCGACGCGCTCAGACATTTCGGCGGGTATCGTGAAGGTAACTGGAACAGTCCGGTTGATGGCGATGATCGAGACACCTTCTATGTTTTCGCTTATGACTTCCGCCGAGACAATGTAGAGAATGCGCAACTGCTTGAGAAAAGCATTCGCGCGTTGAAAGCGAAGTTGCATCGACCGGACCTGCGCTTCAACATTCTGGCGCACTCGATGGGTGGTCTCATCGCGCGCTATGCGGCGATGTATGGAGATGCGGACCTGCCACCTGATGGCGTTCAGCCTCAACCAACGTGGGCCGGCGCCGCGGACATCAACAAGATCATCATGTTGGGCGTGCCGAACGAAGGTTCGACGGACGCGTTTGCGACGCTGATCGACGGCTATTCAATCACGGAAGGGTTGCGACGGCGCATCCCCCTACTCAACAAACTGACGGCCGAGGAATCGATCACGGCCCCAGCCATCTTTCAACTTCTGCCGCACGGCAAGGTCGCCAGGTTTCTCGACGAGAATCTGAAGCCCTTGCCGATCGATCTTTATGATCCTGCCGTATGGAAGCGCTATGGCTGGTCGCCGATCAACGATAATGATTACCGCCGTCGCTACGAGAATCGTCGGAATGGGTCTGAACACTCGTCTACGAGCAAGCGCTCACTCGAGGAGCTGGATGGCTATCTTGCGGCAGTGCTGCAGCGCGCGCGGCGATTTCACGAAGCCCTTGATGCAGTTTCAGACAATCATCCGCCCGTGTTGCTCCTTGCCGTGGGCGGCGACTGTGAAGAGACGCTGAATGCGCCAATCGTCATGCGCGATCCAAAACGCGATCGCTGGCTGACACTGCTCAGGCCACGGGAGTACGTCACGTCCGCAGGTCAGCGCATTTCTCGACGTCAGGCGACGGAGGCCATGTCTGCGCCCGGAGATGGCCGGGTTACCCGACGCTCGCTGCTGGGTGAGGATCTCTCGGGCAGTAGTCGCGCCGGAGCGGTGTCCGACTCGCCGCTGTTCCTCGCCTACGCGACTTTCGGCTGCGACCTGCACGGCGCGCTGCAAAAAAACAAGACGCTCCAGGACAATGTACTGACTGCGTTGATGAGTGAAGCAATGAAGTAACAAGAGATGATCTTTGGTCTTTGGTCTTCGGTCTTTGATCTGCGGACTCCGAAAGCCACAATTTGCAAAGATCAAAGACCAAAGATCAAAAGTCCTATCACTAAGGATTAATCAAATTATCCAGCTTCTCCGCCCAATCCTGATCGAGGTTTTGGAGGATGTTGTACTGTTCGATGGCGGCCTCGCGATTGCCCAACCCCAAATAACACTTTCCAAGATTGAAATAAGCTTTGCCGAAATCCGGTTTCAGACGAATCGCTTGCTTGAACGCTTCCAGGGCTTCGTTTAGCTTGCCCAGTTCCTGCAACGCTTCGCCCATATTGTTTGGCGCCCCAGCATCGCCTGGCTTCAACACTGACAACTGCTTGAAGATTTCGACCGCTTCCGCATACTTCTTCGAGCGCAAGTATCTTGCTCCCAACCTCTCGTACGCGTTTGTGTAGTCGGGCTTCAAACGTATCGCTTGCTTGTAAGCTTGAATCTCCTCGTCCGGCCGGCCCCAATCGCGATACGTCAGACCGAGCGCGTAATAAGCATCTCCCGCATTGTAGGGATCGAGTTTGATCGACTGCCGGTACGCGTCAACTGCTTCGCGGTATTGTTTCAGGTAATAGCTGGCAAGGCCGATGTTGAAGTAGGATTCGGCGGATGGTCTTAGGGTGACGGCTTTTCTTGAAGCCTCAATGGCCTCTGTGTGATGGCCGAGTTTTTCGTTGCAGAAACCCGTCTGCGCCCACGCTTCCGCATAGTTGGCGTCTGACTCGACCGCTTTCTCGAAATACGGCAGCGCTTTTTCGCAATCGTCTTTTGAAAGGAAGCTGAGTCCGTCACGGAAAAACTGAACCGCTTTCGCGCGTTTATTTCGGCCAGCGACGACTACGAGATCCGCGAGCGACATTGCTGTCCCAGTTTGTAATTGCGAAATTCGCTCAGAAGGGATTGCGAAATTGATGCTCTGCCCGCCCGTGATCTGTAGAGTAGCGACGCCTATTACTTGACCGCGCATATTCACGACCGGACTGCCGCTCGAACCCGGAGAGATCGGTGCCGTAATCTGAATGATTCTGCCGAACGTGGGAATGTCGCGAACGGCCGAGACGATACCGTTGGTCACGCTGCCTTCCAAACCGAACGGATTGCCGATCACGACGATGCTTTCGCCTTCCTGCGGCGAGGTTCGTTCGAGCGACAGAGGACGAACCAGATTCGGAGGCGCTTCAATTCTCAACAAGGCAACGTCGCCTTCAGCATCTACGGCCAGGACGCCTTTAACCGGATAAACATTGCCGGTCGAAGAATGAACCTCCGCGCGATACGCGCCTTCGATCACGTGGCGATTGGTGACCACGCGATCGACGTCGATGAAAAAGCCGCTGCCGCGCGAAAGACTCTCGCCGTGGTTGTCGAACGTCACGATCGCGACAGCGGAAGGTTTGATGCGACGGACGAGTTCTGGAAGCGCGTCCTGAGAGTGTGCGGGGACAACGGTTGCGAAAAAGGTGACAAGAATCCAGACTGTGGCGGATGTTCGCTTGCTGCCGAGCGATGCTTTCTTGACTGCCTTCATGCCGTGCTAACCATTGTAGTACTTTCCAGGCTCTCGCTCACGCTTGTCCCGCGAAAGTCCTGCACGCCTCGTCATAGATCTCTTTGGTCGAACGATGCGAGCCGAATACGAAGGCTCCTGTTTCCGAGCTGAAGAAATGTTTTTCGGTTGCCGTCGTGAATTGAAACCACGAGACCGCCCCGTTCGGAAATGGAGACTTTCCGATCCAATTGATGGTGGAATTCCCCGGCGCGAACTGCAGAATTGAAGGGACACCGGAACTCGTTTCCCCCAAAAAGAGCGCACTGCCGGGAGCCAGCACCAGCACGCCCGCGCCCTCCCACGGAAAGATCTTGAACCACGACTTAAACCGCGGCTCGGAGGCATACCGCACGGGAAGCCAACGCTTTGTGCCCACCAACTGTTGATTTGCGGCGAGCATCCGTTCTCTGATCCGTTTTCTTTTGCTAGTTTGAAAAAAGACGTAGACGAAAAACAGAATAAACGGAATGAGGAAGAGCGCTAAGGCAATGAGCAGTACCACAATCAGGATAATTGTTTGAGCGTCGTTACTCATCAGTGTCGTCCCACCAGAGGGGGCAGTAGCCCGACCGTCAGGGAGGGCATCCGTTAAACCAACGCCCTCCCTTACGGTCGGGCTACTGCCCCGATAGCGCCAGCTTTTGTGCCCGCGAAACGATCTCACTCAACTTCACGTCTTCACTCTGCCTTGTTCGGCGATCGAACAACTCAACCAACCCATCGGCGATCTTCTTGCCGATCGTGATGCGATAGGAAATGCCAATTAGATCCGCGTCCTTGAACTTCACACCAGCGCGTTCGTCACGATCATCAAGCAAGACGTCGAGCCCGGCGCGTTGCAAGTCTTTGTAGAGGTTCTCGCCCGCCTCGCGCAGCTCGTCTTGTTTCATGTTTGTAACCGTGACAATCACATCAAACGGCGCGAGCGACTTGGGCCAGATGATGCCGTCGTCATCATGATGAAGCTCGATCGCCGAAGCCATGATGCGCTCGACCCCGATGCCGTAGCTGCCCATGATAATCGGCACTTCCTTGCCGCCCTGATTCAGCACCGTTGCACCCATCGAAACCGAATACTTCGTGCCGAGTTTGAAGATGTGCCCGATCTCTAAGGCCTTGAAGACTTCGAGTGTGCCGTTTTCACAGTTCGGACAGCCTTCGCCGGCATTGACCGCGCGCAAATCCGCCCACTCATCAACCGAAATGTCGCGCTCAATATCCACCCCGCGAATGTGATAGTCATCCGTGTTCGCGCCGGTCGTCATGTTGCGGCGACCCCGTAGAGCAAGGTCCGCAATAATGCGCACTTCATTTCCGGTGATGATTGCTTTCCGCTTTGCACCGACGGCGCCGAGGCTGCCCGCGCTCGCCCCCATCAGCGAGACGATCTCTTCGGGATGTGCCGGTCTCGCGGTCGCACCGTTCAGCGCCGCCGCAAGTTTCGTGTCATGCAGTTGATGATCGCCGCGCAACAACGCGAGTACGTATTGCGACTGCTCGTCATCCTTCGTAGCCGCGTAAACCAGCGTCTTGATCTGCCGATTAGCCGCCGCGCCGCCAGGAAATGTTGTCAGATCTTCAATCGTTCGCACTCCCGGAGTCGGAAACGCTTCCGGCGCGACCGGTCCGGCGCCGTCTTCAATTAACGGGATGCGCGAAGCTGCCTTCTCAACATTCGCGGCGTAGCCGCAGGCTGCGCACGTCGCGATCAGATCTTCACCCGCGTCGGTCTTGACCATGAATTCTTCAGATTGCGAGCCGCCCATCGCGCCCGACGATGCTTCGACGATCAGATACTTCAAGCCACAGCGATCGAATATACGTTTATAGGCTTCGCGCTGATCGTTGAACGCGCGATCCAGCCCAGCCTGATCGATGTCGAACGTGTACGCGTCTTTCATGATGAAGTGACGCACGCGCAGCACGCCGGACTTCGGTCGCGGCTCATCGCGAAATTTTACCTGGATCTGATACCAAACCTGCGGCAATTGTTTGTAAGAACGGAGCTCGTTACGCGCAATCGACGTGAACACTTCTTCGTGCGTCATGCCCAGACACATGTCCGCGCCTTTACGATCCTGGAGCTTGAACATCTCGTCGCCCATCACGGACCAGCGACCCGATTCTTCCCACAATTCGCGCGGGTGCAGCGCGGGGAGGTAAAACTCCTGTCCGCCGATGCGATTCATCTCTTCGCGCAGGATCTGCATCACTTTCACGGCCACGCGTTGCGCAAGTGGCAGATAGGAATAGACCCCGGAGGCGAGCTGGCGCATAAGACCCGCGCGCAAAAGCAGTTTGTGCGAAACGACCTCGGCATCAGCCGGATCTTCGCGCAGTGTTGGAATAAAATATTGTGACCAGCGCATGACGGAGCATTCTCGCTTAGCAGCGCTCCGCAACGCAAACGCTGAACATTAGAATAGCCACACAGGCCAGAGACACAGAGAAAAATAGAAGCAAGAAGGATCTGAGAGAGCGTGTTGCTAATGATTACGCTACACTGCTCCTTTTTCTGCTTACTGCTTACTGCCTTGTGCTTTCTCTTCTCTGTGTCTCTGTGCCTCTGTGGCTTGCATTGTTGCGGGTACAGTTACCGTGATGTACCATCCAACTCTCAAATTGATCTTCTCAATGAGGACTCGATCAAATGAAAATAGCACTTGCGAGCGATCACGCCGGCTACGCCGAAAAGGAACGTTTGAAGCCCCTACTGCGCGAGCTGGGAGTCGAGGTGCGGGACCTCGGCACCGATTCCGAAAGTTCGGTTGATTATCCAGACTACGCCGCGAAGGTTGGGGAAGCAGTGGCGCACGGTCAAGTCGATCAGGGCGTGCTGGTCTGTGGCTCCGGCATTGGGATGGAGATTGCGGCCAACAAAGTGCCCGGTATTCGCGCCGCGCTTGTGTGGTCGGAAGAGACTGCGCGTCTCGCGCGCCTACATAACGACGCGAATGTCCTCGCGATCGGCGCCCGCACAACGCCGCCCAATGAGATTCCGAAGATTGTCCGCGCCTGGTTTGAAACAAATTTCGCGGGTGGCCGCCACGCTGAACGAGTTGAAAAGATAAGGCAGATCGAATTAGCCACAGAGGCACAGAGACACAGAGAAAAGAAGGCAGAAGGCACCAGGCAGTAGGCAGAAAACAAGAGGCGGCACTCGCACAATCATGAACAACACGGCCTTTCTCGCCGTTGACGCTTTTTGTTTCTCTGTGCCTCTGTGCCTCTGTGGCTAATTCTGGAAAGGGAAAATCAAATGCCCGATCTCAGGAACGCGCCACTTTCTCAGGTCGATCCCTTGATCGCAGACGCCATCGATAACGAAGTCGCGCGTCAGGCCGACGGCCTCGAGCTGATCGCCTCCGAAAACTTCGTCAGCGAAGCCGTGCTCGAAGCGGCAGGCTCGGTGTTTACCAATAAGTACGCCGAAGGCTATCCGAAGAAGCGTTACTACGGCGGCTGCGAATGGACCGACGTCGTGGAGCAGACGGCGATCGATCGGGCGAAGGAATTGTTCGGCGCCGATCACGCCAACGTGCAACCACACAGTGGCGCGCAGGCGAACATGGCTGTCTATCTCGCGGCGATTCAATATGGCGACACGATTCTCGGTATGAACCTTTCGCACGGGGGCCATCTCACGCACGGTCACCCGATGAATTTTTCCGGCATTAGCTACAAGGTCGCTGATTACGGCGTCTCGCGCGAAACGGAAACAATCGATTATGACGAGTTGCAACGCATCGCCGAACAGCACAAGCCCAAACTGATCGTCTGCGGCGCCTCCGCCTATCCGCGCATCATCGATTTTGATCGGATTAGCGAGATCGCCAAAAGCATCGGCGCGCGCATGTTCGCCGACATCGCGCATATTGCCGGACCGATTGCTGCCGGCTTGCATCCCTCGCCTGTGCCCGTTGCTGATTACGTCACCAGCACGACTCACAAAACGCTTCGCGGTCCGCGCGGCGGCTTGATTCTTTGCAAGGAAGAGCACGCGAAAGAGATCGACCGAAAACTGTTCCCCGGCGTGCAGGGCGGTCCCTTGGTTCACATCATCGCCGCCAAAGCCGTCGCGTTTGGTGAAGCGCTGCGTGAGGATTTCAAGGAGTATCAACGCCAGATTCTGGCTAATGCGAAAGCACTTGCCTCCGAGTTGCAGGAACAAGGCCTGCGTCTCGTCTCAGGCGGGACGGACAATCACCTGATGCTGGTCGATGTCTGGATGGATGGGAAAGGCGTCACCGGCAAAGACGCCGAGAAAGCCCTCGAAGCCGCACGCATCACCGTCAACAAGAACACCATTCCATTTGATCAGAACAAGCCCTTCGTCGCTTCCGGCCTGCGCATCGGCACTCCGGCCGTAACCACGCGCGGCATGAAACAACCCGAGATGCGCGAAATCGGCCGCCTGATCGCCGAAGTGATTCACGCTCCCGAATCTGAAGATGTGCGACGGAGAGTGCGGCAGGGCGTCGCCGATCTGACCGCGCGATTTCCGCTATATCCGAAGCGATTGAAGCGCGAGGACCATCAACCGGAAGCGATGGGCGCGGATTAATGCAGTTGCTGTTTTGGTTGAGGATCAAAGGTTCGGAGATCGCGTTCGTCTGGCTTCAGTTTTCCAGCCGCGTTCACGCGGCTTTCTCGCAGGGTTACTAGACCAGCAGTTTTACGGCTGGGTACCTGAGTGCCGTGGAGGCCATACTCAATCACGATTAGGGTCGCGGAGCGACCAGTGAATTTAGCCCGGCCTTTCAAGGCCGGGAAACCGGTCCATCCAAATCAATTCGTCGCGTAGCGACGATTGAGAACAGGAGGAAGACTCTCACATGGCCAATACCTACACATCGTTGCATTACCATCTCACGTTCAGTACGAAGAATCGCGAACCCTGGATCTCGCCGACGATCGAAGCACGCGTCTGGGCCTACATCGGCGGCATCGCCCGACAACACAAGCTGAAGGCCCTTCAAGTGGGTGGTATCGAAGACCACATTCACGCTCTAGTAATGGCCCCGCCGACCCTTAGTCCCAGTCAAATTGCGCAGTATTTGAAAGGTGACTCTTCCAAGTGGATTCATGAAAAATTCCCCAAGCTGCGTGGTTTCGAATGGCAGGAAGGGTATGGCGCGTTCACCGTCAGCCAGTCCCAAGTTCCTGATGTGATTGAATACATCAAAAATCAGCGGGAACATCATCGCAAGAGAGGTTTTCAAGGAGAGTATTTGGAGTTGCTGCGCAGATATCATGTCGAATACGATGAGCGTTACTTGTGGGGATGATGATTCACGCGTCGCTACGCGACGCTGTTAGATTTTCTTCCGACGTGTGCCGGCCTTGAAAGGCCGGCTTAAATTCATGCGCCGCTAGGCGGCGCTAACCCAGCGCTAAAACGGCTGGTCTAGTAACCCTGCGGGAAAGCCGCGTGAACGCGGCTGAAGAATCTCGGTAGATGTAGCGGAACCGATCGTTAGCTATGGAAACAATCTTCGGACCTGGCGGCTTAATCGCCAACGCTCATCCCGAGTACGAATACCGGCCCGGCCAGATTCAAATGGCCACGGCCGTCATGCGTGCGTTTGAACACCGGCGACATTTGATTGTCGAAGCGGGAACGGGGACCGGAAAGACGCTCGCTTATCTTGTTCCGGCCGTGGCAGCCGCGATTGGCGGGAACGGGCGTGTGATTGTTTCCACGGGCACGAAGAATCTGCAAGAACAGTTGATGGACAAAGACATTCCGTTTCTTCAGAGCGTCCTACCGAAGAATTTCAAAGCCTCGTACATGAAAGGTCGCAACAACTATGTCTGTTTGCAGCGGGTTCATCGCGCCGGAGACTCGCCGGTTCTCAACGGTCTCGATGAGATGGATTATTTCGAAGAGGTCTGTCATTGGGTCAAGGGAACCGAGATAGGGGATCGCGCAGAGCTGTCGAATCTGCCGGAGAACCTTTCCTTCTGGCGACACATCGACGCGCGCTCGGAGACCTGTCTGGGCCAAAAGTGTCCCGACTTTGATCCGTGCTTCATTACGCGCATGCGCGACCGCGCGACGCAGGCGGACATCGTCGTCGTCAATCATCATCTCTTCTTTGCCGATCTCGCGCTGCGCGACAGCGCCTATGGACGCGTGTTGCCGGATTACACGGCTGTGATTCTCGACGAGGCGCATCTGATCGAAGACGTGGCATCCGAATATTTCGGCGCGCAGGTATCGAATTATCAGATCGACGATCTGACCCGTGACGTTGGTTTCGTGCCGTTTGAGAATGCGGAAGTTGACCGCGAGGTCACGAAGACTCTATCGCGCGGTTCCCACTCGTCCCCGGCACATTTGCGAAGAAAGACGCTGATGGTGAAATGCAAGCGACCCCGCTCGGCGACTCGTATCTGGCGCTCGATGGATCGCTGGCGCGCCTGGAGACTACGCTGGATGCGCTCAAGGAGAAGCCGGCCGAAATCGACAATCTGGTTCGGCGCATGCGGCAGATCCGCTTCGACCTGCAGTTCATCATCACCGGCGCAGACAAGAAATTCGTCTACTGGCTCGAGCGCCGCGGTCGCGGCATCTTCTTGCGCGCATCGCCGATCGATGTTTCAGGACTCTTGCAAGATAAACTATTCGACACGGTGCCAACTGTGATCTTGACCTCAGCGACGCTGTCGAGCGCCGGCACTTTTGCGTTCATCAAAGATCGGCTGGGCTTACACGACGCCGAGGGTTTGATTGCCGAATCGACTTTCGATTATCAAAGCCAGGCGTTACTCTATTTGCCGCCGCGCATGCCCGATCCGCGTTCGCCGAGCTGGGCCGAAGCGGCGGCGGCGGAAGTAATTAGAATCGTGCGCGCTACTGAAGGACGCGCGTTTGTGTTGTCGACAAGCCTCATGGGAATGCAGTCACTCTTCGATCTGGTTTCGCCACACCTCGATTATCCCTGCCTGGTGCAAGGCAGTGCGTCGAAGGGGCAACTGTTGAGAGAGTTTCGGGAGACGCCTAATTCTGTTCTGTTTGCGACTTCGAGTTTCTGGCAAGGTGTTGACGTGCGTGGGGAACAACTGTCGTGCGTGATCATCGACAAGTTGCCGTTTGCCGTGCCCACCGATCCGATCGTGGCCGCACGGCAACGCTACATCGAAGAGAATGAAGGATCGAGCTTCTACCAGTACAGCGTGCCGCAAGCGATTATCAGTTTGAAGCAGGGATTGGGGCGCTTGATCCGGAGCACGACTGACCGCGGTGTGCTGGCGATACTCGATCCGCGGGTGCGGACAAAGAGTTACGGGCAAGTATTCTTGCAGAGCCTGCCACCTTGCCGCGTGACGTCTGAGATTGATGAGCTCACTCGAATCTTCGACGCTCCTTCCGGCATTCAAAGTCCTGTGTCCAAAGTTGGATTCGCATAATCATGATTTCCCTGAAGCTGATTCCCTGAAAGTCGCGGCTTCTCTACTTCAACACTCGATTCAGTTTCCCCGTCCGCACCTCCCACAGAACCACGGAGGCATTGCCTCCGGCACTGGCAATCAGGCTCCCGTCAGGTGAGAAAGCGAGCGAGGTTACTGTTTGATCGTGACCTTTGAGCGTGCGCTTCGATTTGCCCGATGCGGTGTCCCAGATAACCACCGTGCGATCGTCGCCGCCGCTGGCAAGCAATCGTCCATCCGGTGAAAACGCGAGCGCATTGATCATGGCGGAGTGCTTTTTCAGCTTCTGTCGGGAAGCGCCGCTTTGGAGATCCCACAAAACAATGGTGTGATCCTCGGTAGCGCTTGCCAGTGTATGGCCGTCGCGCGCAAAGCGTAATGCAGCGACCTTGCCTCCGGCATTTATTGTCTTCTCGATCCGCTTGCTCGCCAGATCCCAAATCTCGATCGCACCGTCTTCGTCCGCGCTCGCCAACGTGCGGCCATCATTCGAGAACTCAAGGCGGTTGACCATCGTCTGACGCCGGACCAGCGTTTTCAACACTTCCCCCGTCGCGACGTTCAAGAGCTTTATGTCTTTACCTGCGCTTGCTGCCAATGTCTGGCCACTGGCGGAGAGCGCAATAGCAGAAAGTGAACTGCCACTCGGCAGCGGCAGACTTCTTTTCCCCTCGCCGGTCACGTTCCAAACTCGCAGCGTTCCGTCGCCGGCCTCCGCCAGGGTTTGTCCGTCCGCGGCGATGGCCACCAGCGACGGCGCCTCTTCTTCGGCAGCCACTTGCTTCTTGACCTCTCCGGTCCTGTGATCCCACAGCTTGATCTCACCTTGCTCAAGTTCACCTGACAGCGTGTTGCCGTCCGCAGAAAACGCTACTGAAACAACGCGCCTGACAGACAATACAAAACGACTCGCGGGTCTTTCCTTACTATCGCCGGCGCCATTCGCTTCGAACGTATGCTTCACGCCCCAGGCTTGCGTGTCCAGCAACTGTACGGTCGCAGGATCGGAGCGCAGCGCCAGCAAGCCGCCGCTTCGCGAAAGAATCAGCGAGTCAGGGAACTCTAAAGAGTCTCCGCCGGCAGTGGTTAAATTGGCTGAATTTCCTATTTGGAAATCCCAGAGCTTCAAGCCCGCGACGACGCGATCTTTTTCGCGCAGCACGCCGCCGATTAGCAGAAATCTCCCGCTTGGCTCAAAGGCCAGGGAATTTACCGAGCCAAGACTTGGCAATTTGCGCACGACCTTTCCACTACGAACGTCAAAGAGCCTGACTTCGCTTTTGGCCGTCACCACAATCTCGCGCGCGGAGCGGTGGCTATCGTATTCCGTACTGCCTACCGCCAATAACTGGCCGTCCGGTGAAAAGGCGATTGTGTTGGGTCGTCCCTTAAAACCTTTCAGCCTACGCCGCTCCTGTCCCGTCCGCGCGTCCCACAGCTTCACTTCGTGGGAGTTCCAGGCGGCCAGGAGCTCGCCATCTGGAGAAAACATTGCCTGTCCGGGTTGGCTGCCGCTCACCTTGAGTTTCAGTTCGCCTGTTTGCGCATCAAGTAGTTTCAGATCGGCGCTGAAGAACATTGATGGACCAAAGGATCTTAGCGAGACGGGATTCGGATTATTCGGGCCCGGGATATCGAGAGGCGCGCCGGCGGAAACATAGGACACCTGCATGAAGGACTCAACAATTGCCAACTGCTTGCCGTCAGGAGAGTAGGTTGCGCGGAGGGAGGAGTTGCCTTCGCCAGGCATCGTCAGTTTGTGTTTCAACTCGCCCGTTGTCGCATCCCACCATTTCAGCTCGCCGAACACGGTGCCTTCCCGCTCGCGGACCTTCTCACGAATCTTTGACGTGTGGTACTCGCTACTGCCGCTGACCAGAGTTTGCCCGTCCGGCGAAAACGAAACTGACCGTACGGGACCATCGAAGCCCTTGATGACGTGAAGCAGTGTTCCGGTTTGCGCATCCCATAACTCAATCCGTCCGTATCGTTGTGAAGGTTCGCCCGCCCCTCTGGCAATGGCCAACGTGCGGCCGTCTGGCGAAAAGGAAATCGAGAAGACCACATCGTCAAAGCCAGTGGAAATCCGGGAAGGACAAGCCAATCGCGCGTCTCTGCTTCTCAGGACCAACGAGGTCAGCATGGTTTAGGCAACTTCAGGGATTCTCAATAGTAGGAAACAGACTCGGAGTAATCTCGCTTAAGAAGCTTTCTCCGCCGGCTAATTGCAAACCAAAATTCGCCGCGATTGTCTGACCAATGTCAGAGAGCGACTGACGGATACCCAAATCGACGCCGCTGCGGGCCTTCTTTCCGTAAGCAATCAGCGGCGCGTATTCGCGCGTGTGGTCGGTGCCGGGAAATGTTGGGTCGTTGCCGTGGTCGGCGGTGATAATAAACAAATCGCCGTCATTCATTGCGGCTTGAATCTCCGGCAGGCGCGAATCGAAATGTTCGAGTGCGCGCGCATATCCTTCGGTGTCGCGGCGGTGACCATAGAGCATGTCGAAATCAACCAGGTTTGAAAAGATCAGGCCGCGCGTTTTACATTGCAGTGCCCTGATCGTCTGGTCGATCGACTGTTCGTTGTTTTTCGCCGTCAGGTCTTGCGTGACTCCCATTGAATCGTAAATCGAGGCGATCTTACCGATGCAGACGACATCCAGACCCGTATCTTTCAGTGCAGGCAAAAGGTTCACGCGCGGCGGCGGCACGGCATAGTCGTGCCGGTTTTCCGTGCGATAAAAACGTCCTGTTTCACCTAAGAAGGGTCGCGCGATGACGCGGCCAACTTTGTTTTCGCCGTCAAGAATGCGGCGCGCGATTTCGCAGATTTCGTAAAGCCGCGACAGCGGAATCACCTGCTCGTGCGCGGCAATTTGAAAGACCGAATCGGCCGAGGTGTAAACGATCGGCTTGCCCGTCTTGACGTGCTCTTCGCCCAGTTCTTTGATGATCTCCGTGCCAGAAGCGGGAATGTTGCCGAGGATTCCCGGAACGCCGGTCTCGCTGATGAAGCGAGCGATGAGGGGGGCGGGAAATCCATTCGGGTACGTGGGAAACGCGTGCTCGAGAATTATTCCAGCCATCTCCCAGTGGCCCGTCGTCGTGTCTTTTCCGTTCGAGCGCAAAGCGCAACGTCCGTAAGAACCTCGCGGATCACCCGCCGGCGGCACGCTCTGAAGCGGGCGGATGTTTCCCAGACCAAGGCTTTGCAAGTTTGGCAAACGCACTTCGCGCGACTCGAGAATATGCCCAAACGTGTCAGAGCCGGCGTCGCCCCACTCCGGCGCATCAGGCATCGCACCGATGCCGGCGCCATCAAGAACGATAATTGTGATCCGATCGAAAAGCCCGTTTTGAGTCAACTGGGTTGTCCTGGTCTTTGGTCTTTGGTCTTTGGTCTTTGCTTCTTCGCGCTTTGCTCTTTGCCCTTGGCGCTTTGCTCTTTGCTCCTGCCTCCTGCCTACTGCCTACTGCTTCCTGCATACTGTCCCTTCGGCGCGTAGTAACCTTCGCGCGCGTGTACTTCATTCTTTCCGCTCACCTTGCGGAGCTCAACTCGAATCGTTCGAAACTTTCCATCACGGGTCTTGTTCGTCGGATAGTACCCGAGACTGTATTGCGTGCCGATATCCGCCGCGACGCGCGCAAGGGCAGCGCGCGCGTCCTGTAGACTGGCGGCGACGAAATTCCGGCCGCCCGAAGCACGCGCGAGATCATTCATCTCGCGACGAGCCAGATTATAGAGTTGACGGCTGATATCCATGCGTTCGAATTGGCCCATCTGGCAGAAATCAGCAACGTCATCGCTCTTGCCCCCCGGTAAAAAGATCTTCCGGTATCTCTCAAGCTGCTTCGCGGAAAGAGTCAGTTGCCCATCATCGCGACAATCTCTTAGCAGACGATCTTCGACGAAGTCTTCCGTATTAACCTGAATGAAGTAAGTGGCCACCCCAGCGTGCAAAAGCTTTTGCCGCGCTTCGGTGTAATCCGAATCACTCGTCGAATCTACGCCATCGGTGAGGGCCACGACAGCGCGCCTCCCGCGCACCTCCTCGCGCGGGGGCTCGCGAAAGATCTCGTCGCCGATTCGTTCGAGCGCATCGTAGAACGGTGTCCCATTACTCGAGCCGAGACTTTCCATCGCGTTGCGCAACGCTTTGCGATCGCCGGTCAATGTCGATAGCACTTCAACCTTAGCGAGCCCGCCCTCCTTTGCCGACGCCGACTGGTTAAAAGCCACAATGGCCACGCGATCTCCCGGGCGCAGCGCGTCGATGAAGGCGTTCGCCGCCTGCCGAATCAGACCGACGTCGTCTCGTGTAGAACCCGAGGTGTCGAGCAGCAATGCAATCTCGAATGGCGCCTCGGTCGTGCCAAAGTTCGCAATCGTTTGCGGCTTCCCGTCCTCAAATATAACGAAGTTCTCAGCGCGCAATGCCGACACCGGGCGCCCCAGGCTGTTGGTCACGATCGCCGGTACTGAAACAAGCTGTGTTTCAACGCGAATGATGTCCCCTTCGCCGACTTCTTCGGCTGAGTTGGGAGAAGGCTTGGGCACCTGGCTTGCGGAATCTGCGACCCGACGCGGGCGTTTCTGTTGACTCGCGGGCTCTTGCGTACTGATGTTGGCCACCGCGACGAGCGCGCACCAAAGAACGAGGACTAACAAGAAGCCGCGCGCGAAGTGCCACTTGCTACGGAGCAAATTGATTTTTTCCGTTTGCATGTCTTGGCTTAGATGCTGAAATCCTGGGAATAAGTCTATAACCAGAAACCATACATCTGCAAAACGCGATTGCCGATTGGTTGTTCCGCGAAGAAGCCGGCACAAGAAGTTCGCCTGGTCGCGTCAGCGTGAACCGTTGCTCGCTAAAGGATGTCGTGGTGAACCACATTGCCGCTTCGATCATCGACTCGACCAATCACCTTGACAGTCTCGCTTGCTTCTCTTAGCATGGCGATTCGCTTGCTGCTATGATTGGTCAACCGAAAGCAGCGCTCTTTGAAACGCACGTGTCAGAGAAGATTTTTGTAGAACAGGCGCATTCTAGCGTTCGGTCTAACGACGAGCGAGAGTGTCTGTTTCGTTGTTGAAGGCACGTACGTCAATGGTAGACGGCTTCCCTTACAAGGAAGAGGTTGGGGGTTCGAGTCCCTCCGTGCCTACCACAACGTGGAGGTCAGATTCTAGATGTCGGATGTTAGATTCTGAGTCTGACATCTGACGTCTGATATCTGACATCCGATTTCTGTTTGATTGCGGAGTCGTAGTTCAGTTGGTTAGAACGCCGGCCTGTCACGTCGGAGGTCGCGGGTTCGAGTCCCGTCGGCTCCGCCATTTCAATAATTTAGCGCCACTCAGGTGGCGCTAAATTTGTTTTTGCCTCTCAATTACTACTCAAACCTCAGGCAGCACGCTGCTCGGGCAAGAGTCTGAGCAGACAGAGCATGAAAACGCAGGCGACGAGAGGCACCATTAATCCAGCGCGCAGGCTGCCGACGTGAGTGGAAGTGAAACCTACAAGCCAGGGAATCGTGGCTCCGCCCAAATTTGCAAGAGCGAAGATGATGCTTCCCACGCGTCTGGCCTGTTTGCCGAAGTTTCCGACCAACAATGCCACTAACAGAGGAAAGATGCAGGCGAAACCCAGACCGGCGCCAACGAGGGAAATCGCGGCGCTTTGGGGGTTCGCCACCCAGAGTAGTGCTCCATTACAAGCACCGGCGAGCGTCAGACCCAGAATCAAGACCGTTCTTTCGGTGACGCTACGAAGAACGAAGGGACTCAGAGCCCGCCCCGTCAGCAACCCGGCCCAAAAAAACATCGGCGCGAGTTCCCAGAAATTTCCGGTATTCGTTCCAATGCGCTTGGCGAACGCAGCCGCCCAGCCGCCTATGGCACTCTCGGTGCCGCAGTAAAGAAAAAAGAGTCCGCCTAAAACGAAGACTGCCGTGATCTCGAAGCGCGGCTGGTCCCGAAGTGTCGTTTCAGTGTCGTCCCTTTGCGGGCGAGGCGCTATGTCTATCGACACAAGCGCCAGGGCGTGCAGAGCTGACAAACCTGCCATACCGAAGAGCAATAACCCAAGCCTGTGGCTTCTTTGGGCCAGCATCACCAGCGCGGGACAAGCAATCGCCCCGACGCCCCAAGCCAAATTCAAAACACTGAGCGCAGCCGCCCTTCGTGATGCGGCAACTTCCGCCACCCAGAGATTGCTAGCTGACAGAACCAGGCCCAGACCGTAACCGAACCCAGCCGTTGCTACCAGGCAGAGGATCTCGCTGCCAAGATTCAGTGCCGCAATTCCCAGCGCGATGAATATGAAACCGAGCCCGAGCGTCTGCCCGTATCCACGCCGGGAGATAAGCGACCCGAGGGATGCGATTCCCAGCAAGTTCCCGCAAAACTGTAAAGTGAAAAACAGCCCGGCGCGTTCATCGCTCATCGACCAGCGAGCCATTAAAATCGGTAGGATCGGCCCCAGAATAACCGTGACTACCCCTGCGACGATGAATCCTGAATGAACCACAGCATTCGCCGTTCTCTTAGAAGGGATATCATCGATCAGAACTTCCATCGCAGTCACAAACTAAAGCCGCACTCAATTTCGGAGCAAAGACATTAACTCGCGTCCGGGAATTTCGGCGAGACTGCCTGGCGTGCCGACAGGTTCATTTTTAAGCGAGCTTCAGTTCGCCTTGAGTGCGAATCTTGCGTGCGCGCGCGGTGGAACTACGCACGACGAATTCAGGTTCGACGGTAATTTCACCCACATACGGTTCGCGGTTCTCGATTCGGTTTAGCAGCGTTCGCGCCGCGATCTCACCCATTTTTTGAAGTGGTTGACGCACGGTTGTCAGAGCAGGGTTGCTATAAGCCGCGCTCTCAATATCATCGAAACCCAGAACAGAGACATCCTCGGGAACACTAAGGCCCGCCTCGTTGATTGCTCTGATAGCGCCCAAGGCGGAACTGTCGTTATAAGCAAACAGCGCCGTGAATGTTCGATGGTTCGCGGAAAGCAGTTTCTTCGCGAAGACATAACCCAGATCCTGTGTGACCTTGTCGCCTTTGAGCCGAATCATTAACTTCGGATCGCTATGAATTCCCAGTTGGTGGCAGGCTTCAAGGATTGCCTTCCAGCGATCTTCTGAATCCGAACTGCTCGTCGGACCTCTCATGAACGCGATCTCCTTGTGGCCCAGCTCTTTCAGATGCATAAGCGCCATCTGGGCCGCACTCCGGTGATCGAGAACCAGATTCGTAACTCCCTTCACTTGCCGATGCCCAGCAACCGCGATTGTCGGCAGCGGCGGCGGTTCGCTGATTGATGTATCTACCGTAATGAAGCCTTCGACGCCTCTTTCCAGCAGGAGATGAGCATATGTTTGGAGAAGTTTCGTGTCGTGTCGATGAGCCACAGTCAAGAAGAAAAAATCACGCTGCCTTAGATATTGTTCAATGCCGCTAATGACCATTCCGCCGTAAGGGTCACCTATCTCCTCCGTGATCACACCGATCGTGTAGGTGCGCTTTACGCGCAGCGAGCGGGCAAAGAAATTAGGACGATAATTTAGTTCGCGCGCCGCTGCTAGAATCCGATTCTTCGTGTGTTGCGGAAAGGAACGAGATGCGGGGGAATTGTTGAGAACAGCTGAAACCGTTCCTGGTGTAAGCCCGACATACTCGGCAACGGTTTTTAAGGTCACCGCGGACTGTTTCTTGTCGTCCTTCTTACCCGTCTGAACTTTCATTTAGAACGTCTCCTCACATCCCGATAGAAGAATTAAAGGACCCTATGCTTCCCCCCGGCCTGTCCAGGTCGGTTCTCGCAGAGGGCATTCTACCGCAGAGGCGTGCGGGAAGCACGAAAATTTGGCCATCAGCCTAGCCTGAAGTGCTTTAGAAAATCGATTTTTTAGCTTGACAGCCTTCTTTGCCTGTGCTAAATGTCGCCCGCTAACATCCTCGTTCGGCTTTGCGGAAACATGCAAGCCCTTGTCGTTGACAGATGGCCGGCTGCCCAGTCCCGAAAATTTCATTGGAGGTCATTGGATATGCGAAGCAAAAAAAGATCATCGGAACACTTCTCCTACATTTGCAGCCTAATCTTCCTGACGATATTTTGCAGCGTTGGCGTTCAAGCCCAGAATATCTTCGGGCGCATCTCCGGGACAGTGACAGATCCGGCGGGGGCTGTCGTTCCGAACACAAAGATTACGATCACTAACGAGGCGACGAAAGTCGCGCGCAGCGCAACGACTGACGGCAGCGGGTTCTACGTGGCGGATAATCTGCTGACGGGTACCTATGGCGTGACTGCTGAGCGAAGCGGCTTCAAGACGATCTACCAGGCGGGAATTGGGTTGGCGGCCGGTGCACGCGTAACCGTGAACCTAAATCTCGAAGTTGGTGCCGCGTCGGAGACGGTCGAGGTGCAGGGGACCGTTGAAACCGTGAATACCACTTCCGGGGAACTCGCCCGGCACATCGATTCTCAGCAGGTGCAGGCCTTGAACCAGCGAAACTACGCGCAATTGGTGTCGCTCATCCCCGGCGCCGCACTCACTACCTTCGACCAAACTACGCTGACTACCGGCATGTCTACGACCGCTGCGAGTGTCAACGGTAATCGCGCCGACGGAAACCTCTTTACTGTCGACGGCGGTTTCAACCTGGACGGAGGGTCGAATGCAACCCAACTGAACAACGTCGGCATTGATTTTATTCGCGAAGTCGCGATCCAAACTTCGAACTACTCCGCGGAGTATGGGCGAAACGACGGCGCGTCGATCAACGTGGTGACTCGAAGCGGCGGGAACAGCTTTCACGGTGGGGGATTTGAATATATTCGCAACGATAGACTCGATGCTACCAACGTGGCTTCGAAACTGAATGCCACGCCCACGGCGCCGGCGGTAAAGCCAGCCCTGCGGTTCAACGACTTCGGCTGGAATCTCGGCGGCCCGATTGTGAAAAATAAGTTATTCTTTTTTGCCGGAGAGGAGTGGAAGAGGATTCGTCAGTCCGCGACTTCGCAAAACCAAACTCTTCCCACCTCAGCAGAGCTGGCTGGCGACTTCAGCGGCGTCGCGGGACTGACGCTCAAGACGCCGCCCAACGCCCCGGCGGGCTGCGCAATCGTCAATAACGTCATGTCGCCGCAATGCATAACGCCAGACGGCAAGGCCATTGCCGCCGTCTACGCTCTGGCGGCAAAGCGAGCCAGCACTTTCAGGAACGCCGTTACCTCAAATAATGCGACCTTTCAGCCTAACAATCCGCAGAACTGGCGAGAGGATATCATCCGGCTCGATTATCAACTTGGCGCGAAGCACAGTCTTTACGGTCGCTACATTCACGATGATCTTATTCTGACCGATGCCTTTGGAACCTTCACTCCCGGGGGCTTGCCAACCACCCCGACGCTACGGGTCCGGCCCGGGTACAGTTACCAGGTGGGGGACGTGTGGACGATCAGTCCCCGTATCATCAATGAAGCAAAGATCAACGCCTCCTGGAACAAACAGCGCATCCCTCCAACTGGTACCACGTGGCAGCGGAGCACGTATGGATTCGCGTTCATTCCTCCGCTTGGCTTTGTCGGAACATATCCCGACGGAATTCCTCACGTTACCTTTACGGGGATCGGCAATGCTTTTCCGACCGCGGCGCCCGCGCAATTCACAGGTCCGTATTTCTCGTTGTTGGCGCCGACGACCGATATCTCCGCGGCTGATAACGTCACGTGGCAGGTGGGAAGTCATAGTCTTAAGTTTGGAGCGATGTTCGCCCGCAACCGCAAGGATCAAAACTCGCGTCCCAACTCCTACAACGGCGCGATCAATTTTAGCGTGAACGGGAATCCTAACACGACGGGCGATCCTTTTGCGGATGCGCTGATGGGAAACTTTCAGACGTTCACCCAACAATCAGCAGATCCGATTGGCCATTTCCGGTTCAACGACTTCGAGGCTTACATCAATGACAGCTGGAAAGTGAACCGCAAGTTGAGCCTCGAACTAGGCGTCCGATACTTGCGCACGGGACCGACTTATACTCAAGCGAACAACATGGTGAACTTCGACCCGGGCCTTTTCAATCCGGCTCAGGCTCCGACCGTCGGCGCGAACAACATTCCCACGGGTGGGCTCCTCGACAACGGATTTGTGATTAACGGGTTGGTACGCCCCGGGACTGTGCCATCTGACCAGTTGGGCAGAGTGCAAAACGGAAACAGCGCATTCGTGACTGCCGTACCAGCAACCGCCCCTCGCGGTTTTTACAAACCCGAGAATCTCTTCGGCCCGCGAGTCGGTTTTGCATTGTCGCCTTTCCGTAATGACAAGACGGCGATTCGTGGCGGCTTTGGAATCTTCTTCGATAAGCCTGAAGGCAACATCATCTTCGGCCAACCGGGGGTGGTTCCGTTTCTGCAGGCGGTGACTTATCAGAACGGTAATCTGTCGAACCCTTCTGGCGGAGCCGGAGTTACTCCGACGATCTTTGGCCTTAGCGCAGTTGACCCCAATTTTGTAGTCGCGCGCGTGATGCAGTACAGCGTCAGCGTGCAGCGGGAGTTACGCTATGGGATTTTTCTGGAATTAGCATACGTGGGTAATCAGGGGCGGCATTTAGTCCGTCAACCGAATATCAATGTGCCAACGTTTGCGACAGCAGCCGCTAATGTTGGGAAAACGACGAACCAACAGCGGCCCTTCCTCGGATACACGGATATCACGCAGTTTCGCAGCGATGCCGACTCCAAGTACAATGCCCTTCAGGTCTACGCAACCAAGCGCAAGGGGAGCCTGACGGGCTCGATCAGCTACACGTATTCCAGAGCCTTCGGCAACGCCAGTGGTATCAATGACAACCCGGAACCTGAATGTCCATTTACCTGTCAACTTGCCAACGGTCAAGTAGTAAGCTGGCAGCAATTCTATTACGGACCGTTGGGGTTCGACCGACGGCATATCTTCGTCGCTACCTATTCGTATGACTTTCCCTTCTTCCGGAATCTAAAGGGAGCCGAAGGCGCGATCTTATCTGGTTGGGAATTGAGCGGCACCACGCGGGCACAATCCGGCGCACCGCTAACCGTGTCAGGTACTCAAACAATTGGGCCAGCCGGGTCTGGGGTCACGTCTTTCACTCGGCGCGCGAATATAGTGCCCGGTGTATCGCTCTATTCCGGCTTTACCTGCCCGACGGGAAAGGTCTGCTGGTTCAATCCAGCCGCCTTTGCTCAGGAGCCGAATAACGCAGCGGGGACCGCTCCAGTTGGCGGCATTATCGGGCCAGGCTATTACGGGTGGGATTTGTCTCTGCGCAAGCACTTCAAGTTGCCAAGAGAGGGCATGAGCCTCACATTTCAGGCTGACGCGTTCAACGTTTTCAACCGGACAAATTGGGGCAATCCAGGCACCAGTGTCACGGGCGGTGGCTTTGGCCAAATCAGTTCAACGAATCCTCCGCGCAACCTTCAGTTTGGGTTGAGATTTACTTTCTGAGCTCTGGGGCAATCAGAAACCTATTAGGACTCTTCCGTGCGCAGTTATTCAAGATCACGGAGAGGGTCAACTCGCGGTTCCAAGCAGACATGTTCAACCCCTGTAACCGGGAACCTTGTTAGTACCGTGGTGACCGCCGATGGCGAGGCTGTGGTAGTATCCGCGCGGTTCTGATATCAGCTCCGGGCGTAACTCTCTCGGAGTAAATGAACCTCACAGTCTAGAGGCGAATTGCGTTCGGCCGTGGTTCGCCAAGCTCGCCGCCGTTTGCTGGTTGGGAGACCGCTCAAGGTGTGAGGCTGTAGGTAGGTGGAACCAACTTAGCCTCGCGAAGTGTGTGCCTGTCCACTTTTGTGTTTGCATCTTATGAGGACTTGGTATGTCGTGTTCACGATCTCGCACTTTCATTGTACGTTCAACGGTATTCGCCGCTCTTTGTTTAGGTCTTCTCGCAGTTGTTACGCCAGCCAGCGCTCAGCATCCAACCTTAATTGCAAACACGGATGGCCGAAAGACCATCAGCCTTGATGGCCAATGGCAAACGATCATCGACCCGTACGAAACCGGCTACTATGATTATCGTTATCAACCTAGTGCCAATGGCTATTTCAAAGACGCCAAGCCGAGGACCAAGAGCGACCTGATTGAATATAATTTCGACACCTCTGAATCACTGACGGTGCCGGGAGACTGGAACACTCAGCGAGAGCGGCTGCTACTCTACGAAGGCACGATCTGGTACAGGAAATCCTTTGACTATCAACGAAAGCCGAATACCCGACTCTTCGTCTATTTCGGCGCAGCCAACTATCTCGCCGACGTCTATCTCAACGGAGAGAAACTCGGGCGACATGAGGGCGGATTCACTCCATTCAATTTTGACATAACCAATCTGGTTCGGGACAAATCGAATTCCCTGATTGTGAAAGTAGACAACAAGCGCCGGCGCGACGCAGTTCCGACATTGATCACGGATTGGTGGAACTATGGTGGACTCACGCGCCAGGTCAAGCTTGTGGAGACGCCGGCTACTTTCGTGGAGGACTACTTTATCCAACTGCAAAAAGGCTCTCGAAACCAGGTCAGCGGCTGGCTGAGACTGAATGGAGATAAGCTCAGCCAAAGAGTAACCGTACGCATTCCGGAGGCCGGGATCGGCAAGTCCTTCAGTACGGACGCGAATGGATACGCGGAGATTAGCTTCAACGCCGACCTAACTTTGTGGTCGCCAAACAATCCCAAACTCTACGACGTAGTGATCGAAGCGGAAACCGATCGCGTGCAAGATCAGATTGGCTTCCGCAGCATAGAATCCAGGGGCACGGAGATATTGCTGAACGGCCGGCCAATCTTCCTGCGTGGCGTCTGCATACATGAAGAGGCGCCGTTTCGTGGAGGACGTGCCTATAGCCGGGAGGATGCAATAACCCTGCTCGGATGGGCTAAGGAGTTGGGCGCTAATTTTGTCCGCTTGGCTCACTATCCGCACAATGAATTCATGATTAAAGAGGCTGATAAGCTGG
>WNGK01000876.1_pt1 | contig 37622 bp, 29 predicted proteins | sample 5400601 | NCBI WGS metagenome assembly WNGK01 (sample SAMN13153376, study PRJNA577476) | soil metagenome | isolation source: 60 cm soil or saprolite under Garry oak tree replicate 1 | place: USA:California | collected 2016-06-15 | reverse complement strand
CTGGGCTTTGCGGATTCCGGTCGGCACCTGGTGGACGCGTTCCGGGCCGATCCGCGACTCACCACCGTGCTCGGGTCCCCGTGGGTTCTCCTGCTCCTGATCGAGCTCGCCACGGTCGCGCCAATCACCGAGGAGTTCGCCAAGGCGCTCGGCGCCGTCATCTCCCGGCCGAAGAGCCGGCGGGAGGCGTTGCTCTTCGGCGTGGCCGCCGGGGTCGCCTTCGCCATCGTCGAGAACGTCCTGTACGCTACGCTCGGCTCTCTCGTCGGCTCTCCCTGGCCGGCCATTACGGTGGGGCGCAGCGTGGGCGCCGCGGTCCACCCGCTCGCCTGCGGCCTCGTCATGCTCGGCTGGTGGGAGTGGCGGCAGACGGGACGGGTCGGCGCCTTGCTCAAGGGCTACCTCTCAGGGATCGGGATCCACGCGCTCTGGAACGGCTCGCTCCTGGTCGTCTTCGTGCTCGAGACGGTCCTCTCCGCCGGTGACAGCGCGCCCGCCCGGCTCGCTCCCCTCGCCCTGACCTATGCGGCCATGCTCGGCGTCATCCTGGCCGCCGTGCTGTGGCTGGTCACCGCCGGCATTGCCGAGGACCGGTCCCCTGTGGAAGCGATCAGCTTCCGAACCGCACGCCCGGTCGCGATCTGGGTAGTGCTGAGCGCGTCGCTCATGGTTCCTGTGGCGTTACTGGTGCTGGCCTTTCCCGCCTTCTACCGCGGATAAGAGACATGTCTCCCTCCCCGTCAGGGGGAGGGTAGGGTGGGGGTATCTAGTTGGCCGCTCGAAGACTGGTTGGCCCTTTGCCGTCGCTGAGGATATAGCGGCACTCGGTCTTCGCCTCTCCCAGCAACTTTTGGTGGCGCCGTCGAACATCCTCGGATATCGCCGAGAGATCGACGGCGTTGAGTTCCTTCTGCAGTGCGGCCGCCTCGCGCTTGACTTCCTCTCGCGGACGAGATCCGCTGCGGAAGTCCTGGATGAGCCGCCAGGCGCGCTGGTTCAAGTCCAACACCTGGGCCGACAGCGCATCCCCCGTCATTTCGCGGCTCATTTGAGGCAGGCGATGGCGTCCGCAAAGCGGCCATTGTCAAAGTGACCCTGGAATATCGCCCAGGTCTTGTGCGGCTTCAACCCGGCGGCCACGTCCGCCTTGTACTTGGTGAGGTCGGCGCCGGCCTTGAAGTAGGCCTTCTTCATCTGCTCGAAGCTCGATTGCCGATTCATTGCCTCAACCAGGGAATCCTGATCAGCATACGAGGTGCTGGGCCTGAATCCGTGCGCCGTCACCGCGTCGTGGGTGAGCAGCTCGGTCGCGCCCTCATTCACATGGGTGGAGTGCTCTTTTGCAAAGGCTTTCCAATCCACGTGCGCCTGGGCGTGCAGCATCTCGTGGACTTCGGTGTCGACGGACTGAAGCTCGATGTTGAGATAGTTCACCCCATCCTTGTTGAACCCTTCGAGCGGTCCGTCCGTCGCATAGGAACCGGCCCCGTAAAAGCCGTCGAACTTCTTCTCCATCTCGGCGCCCGTGAGCACTTCCATCTTGGGAAGCGTGATCTTTGCGTAACCGCCGAACTGTGAGTCGAGGATCGCCTTCGCGTGAAGCGATCCGATCCATCCGGCTGGCAGGAGCGACTTGCCGGCTTTCTTGCCGGCTTTCTTTTTAGCCCGGGCTTCTTCCTCGGCGTACGCCACTTCCGCGTTCGCCGCCGTGACATCGCGCCGCGCGTCCCAGCTAGCCGGCGAGTAACCGAGGCGCACGGCCGCGGCCCGTTCGGCATCCGTCAGCGCTCGGAACTTCTTGCTGGAGGCGGCCGGCGGGGTCTTCGACTTCCAGGTGGCCGCGTTCCATCCCAGCGTGGTCCAGTCCTGCCGGTCGCGCTTGCGCAAGCCGGACCAGGGAATCCAGCTCTTCCACTTCTGTTGCCGGCCCAACCCGACCGCCTTCACCGATCCTGGTTTCGCGGTCGTGATCGCCGTCCAGGTGTCGGCGTCGACCGTACCGCTGACCTTGACTCCGACGTCGCTCTGCAGGCTGGTCACGGCCGCTTTCGTGCGCCAGCCGAAGTTCCCATCCTCGGTCAGGGCCGCGCCGAGGTCGTTCATCTTCTTCTGCAGGTCGACCACCTCGGGCCCGGCGTCGCCCTGCTTGAGCGTCGGCGGTGCCACGGCCGCTGCCGCGGGAGCCGCGACCGGTGGAGCGACCGCTCCCTGGCGCTGAAGCGTGTGTGCCTCTTGAATGAAAGCGGTGACGGCCGCGTTTCCAGCCAGCCGTTGCAGCTCGCGCAGCGAATGAGGCTTGCCGTTCGCCTGGGGCTGGCCAAGGCGCCCAGAGTTGGGTGCCCGTTCCCGCTCCGAATGGAGGTGGGGCATTACCCCGACCATGCTATGGCTGCGCTTGATCTCGGAATACGACCTTAAGGGCGTACTTTCGTGCAAATCTCGGTCGTCACACGGCCTTCTCGACACGTGTTGCCCGTCGCACAAGGGCCCTGCACCACCCCCGTTTGAATTGGAAGGGAGTTGCCTCTCGCGAGAGGCGAGGAGGGACCGTGGAACGCACGTTTCACCGGGCCGCGTCGAGGCTTGTCAGCGTCTTCGGCGTTGGTTTCCTGTTGGCGGCCGCGGCATTCATCGGCGTCACCCCGGCGGCGGCGTCTAACGGGATCGGGGTCTACATCGGATATGCCGACAGCTCGCATCCCAACGTCACGCACTTCCCCACTCCCTGGGCCGGATCTCCGAACGTCATCTTCGAAGGCTGCCCGCTGACGGTGGTGTGCGTCTTCGACGCGGGCGCCGTGCAGGTCATCAATAACAGCGGCGGGGCCGTGACCGTCAACTCGGTCGCGATCCATGTCGGCAGCTGCACCTTCAGCGGCTGGCCGAGCGCTGTCCTCAGCGTGCAGTTTACGATTCCGTCGGGCCCGAACGCGGGTAGGACCGGAAGCGGCACGACGAATGCCAGCGGGCAGGCAACCTTCAGTTACGTCAGCGTGGCGACGGGCATGGACACTGTTTCTGCCGCGGTGGTCAACACCGCCGGCAGCATCCCCGCGAACAACGTGGCCGTCACCTGGACCGTCATTTTCGCCCCGGGCGGCGGCGGCGCCTTCGTGATCGGGAACAGCAAGGGCGCCCCGGCGTACTGGTGGGGCGCCCAGTGGTGGAAGCGAGACCACCTCAGCAGCGGCCTGGCGCCGGCCAGCTTCAAGGGCTTCGAGAAGAGCAACCTGGCACCCTGGTGCGGGCAGACCTGGACGACGCGGCCGGGCAACAGCCCCAAGCCGCCGAGCACCGTGCCCGGCACGATGGCCGTGATCGTGGCGAGCCACGTCAGCAAGCAGGGCCCCGTCATCTCGGGGGACATCGTCCACATCGTCCTGGTCAGGACGAACCCCGGCTACGGGCCAAACCCGGGTCACACCGGAACGGGCACGATCGTCGCCCAGCTCTGCTAAGGCCGAGCTGGCGCTGGCTGAGGCCGTTTGGCTAGAATCGCCTGACGAGCGACGGTTCGCAAGGAGGGAGCGAAGCCATCCGCGGGAAGGGCCTATGGCTTTGGAGTAAATCTATATTCGCGCCGACTGAGGTGGCGGCCAGCCTTGCCCTCGTCGTGCTGGTCGGCTTGTTCACGGTGGTCTACTTCAGTGCTCGTCACTCCGCCTCCACCCACGCACCGCCTGTGGCGACCATCGAAACCGCAGCCCCCCAGATCAGCCCGAGCCCGTCTGCACCCCGCGATCACATCGCGCCGCCGGCGCCGGGCACCGTGATTCGCGCCGCGCTCGCAACGACCCACCCACGCGGGACCGGCTTCCCGTCGCCTGCCGGGCTACCGAGCCCGGGCTCGACCGACGCCGGCGCCTTGCCGAGTCCGTCGCCCAGCGCCACGGATACGGGGACACCAGTTCCAACGGCAACCGACACGCCAAGCCCCACGCCGAGCGACACTTCAACCCCAATTCCCACCCCCACTGACACGGCGACGCCGACCCCGACGCCAAGCGCGACCGATACCGGCTCGCCCTCGCCCTCGCCCTCGTAGCGCAGGGGGGAGGTTGGGGGGCGGCGCGCGCAGCGCTGCTCTCGCGGAAGGCGTACGATACGCGCGAGGGAACAAATGAAAAAGCTCATTCTTATCCCGACGATCGTGCTGACGGTGCTCCTGGCGTTGGCGTTCCTGGCACCCGCAGCCGCTGCGGGTTTACTCAAAACGGTCGCCCCAGCGAATACAACCCAGACGGTGGCGTCGCGCTCGGCACTGTCATCCACCACGTCGATCAGCGAGTCTCAACCTACGGCCGCCGAGGGCCATGCCGTGTCGACCGCCGGCCATAGCAATTGCGGCCGCTTCGGCGATGGGTTCCACGGCGGCAAGCACGATTTCACGTGCCCAAATCGGCCGTTCCCGGCACGAGCTCCCTGATTTCGAGCTAGCGGGCGCGAAACAGGCGTAGCCGCTCGGTGGCCAGCCGCCAGCCCTTTGAGCGGGTAATCACCGTGTCGCCGCCCAGCTTGGCTAGAAAGTCATCGGCGCCATCAAAGGCTTCCATCTCGACATAGACGCTGCCGATCTCCTTGACCGTGTGAGCGTCCGAGCCTGCGCCGGCGGGGACCCCCAGGGTGCTCCGAAGCTCTTCCGCCAGTCGGTTAACCTCCCGCCTGGATCGGCCGTTGAAAACCTCGACGATGTCGATCTGCGCGGCGATTCGCTCGATCGCCCCTTCGCGGAGGTTTCGCCGGGTCGTGTCGTACGGGTGTTCGAGGTAAACCAACCCTCCCTGGCCCTTGATTGCCTCGACTGTCGGGCCGGATTCGACCAGCGATTGTGCGCCGCCAATCCCATCGTGATCAGTAAGGAAAATGGGGGAGAGCCCAACCTGGCGGCAGCGGCGGGCCACCTCGAGAGGTGATACTCGGCAATCAAACGAGGCTGAGCTGTGCAGGTGCAGGTCCACCCGGACCCGGGGGGCAATTGCGCCTCCGGCCACGTCCGTTACTATAGGTCGGGACAGGGCTCGGGATGGGTCTGCACCAATGAGGGGTGGCTATTGGGTTGTAAAGAACGCTTAAGTTTACGCATTAAGCGATCGCCATGGAACTGATCCGTTACGCGCGGGTAGCGCGCCGATGGGCCTGGCTAATCATCCTGTGCCCGCTGGTTGCGGCGCTGGTGGCGGGGCTTATCAGCCTTCAGCTGCCCAAGATCTACGAGGCTAAGGCCACACTTCTCGTCAAGCCGGCGCAGCCACTGACTGTCGACGTCGGGGTGGCCCAGTTAACCACGGACCAAATCCTCCGGACCTATGCCCGGCTCATGACCGAACGCCCCATGCTCGAACAGGTCATCACTGAGATGAGACTTAAGACAGACCCGATTCAGCTCTCTCACAACATCACCGTCACGCCGCCGCCAACGACATCCCTTCTCGATGTTTATGTGCGGGACACAGACCCGGGGCGAGCGAAGGACATCGCGAATACGTTGGTCGGCGATTTCACCGCAAAGATCAAAGACGTCCAGCGGAGTGAGGCGCAGGCGTCTTCAACGGCCAATCCGAAGTCGACGCTGAATCCGAGCCCAACGCCGAGCGCGAACTCGACGGAGAACCTGGTCTATGTTTGGTACCCAGCGACCCAGCCGCTTGATTCTGTCTCGCCGAAACCGTTGCTCAACACCGCCCTTGGAGTGCTCGCTGGCCTACTGGTCGGTCTCGGACTGGCCTTCCTGCTTGACTATCTAGATCAATCGGTCCGCAGCGACGAGATCCTTCGCGAGCGCGTCGGCTTAGCGCCACTTGGCCACATCTCCTTCGTCCCGGCCAAGTCTGATCGGCGAGGCGAACTTCTCACCTTAGGAGGCGAATCGCCGGTAATCGAGGCTTATAAGGCGTTACGAACCAATCTCCTCTTTTCGAGCGTGGACAGAGAGGTGAAAAGCATCGTGATCACATCCGCCGGGCCAAACGAGGGTAAGTCCCGGACCGCCGCGAACCTCGCGATTGTCCTCGCACAAGCTGGCCACCCTACGCTCCTTGTCGATGCTGACTTCCGGCGGCCATCGCAACACCGAATGTTCGGAAGGGTCCGCAACATTGGCTTATCGAATCTATTTGTCCAAGACATGCCGGAATCGGCCCTCTTCGTGCCGGATGAACATGTCAAGGATCTGGTCATCCTGGCATCGGGACCTACGCCGCCAAATCCATCCGAGCTTCTGGGCTCGGCGCAAATGAACGGGCTGCTCGCGAGATTCCGAAAACACTTCGACTATGTTGTGATCGATACGCCCCCGGTCAACGCGGTAACCGATGCCTCGGTGCTGGCAGCGAACACTGACGCGGCGATTCTGGTGGTTGACACGAACAAAGCAACCTACACAGCGGTGCAGCATGCAAAGCAGGCGCTCGACCGGGTCGGCGCAAAGGTGCTGGGCTCCGTCATGAACAAGCTGAAGGCAACCGGAGGCAGATATTACTACTCGGAGTATGGATACGGATACGGCGCCAGCGCTCCAAACGGAAAGGTTCATCCAGGGGAAAGTCAGAAAGAAGGCAAGGCGAAAACGCCGGTTGGCGGCGAAAAGAAGGACTAGTACTGCCGAGTGGTAAAGAGAGCGTTCGACTTCGTTGCCGCAACCGTTGGATTGGTTGTGCTCGCTCCGGCATTCTTAGCGATTGCTCTACTGATTAAGCGTGATTCGGTGGGCCCGGTCTTTTACCGCGGCGAGCGGGTTGGGCGCAACGGTATCCGGTTTCGCATCTACAAGTTTCGGACGATGGTGGCCGAGGCGGATCGTCACGGCTCCGGGCTCACGACCCAAGGTGACCACAGGATCACCCGCCTCGGTAAGCGACTTCGTCGATCCAAGTTAGATGATCTGCCTGAGCTGATAAATGTCGTCCGAGGGGACATGAGCCTCGTTGGACCACGTCCTGAGATCCCAGAAATCGCCGAACGTTATCCTCCACTTTTCCGTCGCCTCTTGGCCCTTCGACCCGGAGTAACGAGCCCGGCGGCTCTTGAGTACAGGCACAAGGAAAAGATAAGTGGGACCGACCCCTCGCGCTACGCGGATCTCGTCCTGCCCGAAAAGCTAGCCATCGACATCCGGTACATGCTTCGGCACACCTTTTGGGGTGATCTTCGAATCATCGGGCAGACTCTTGGCATCGTTTTTGGCCTGGATTCATTGGCGTTCCGATGGCTTTCCCGCTCCATCAGGCGCGTTGTCCCGTGGCTCCTCCTGGACATGCCCGTGATCGTCCTAGCCTTTTACGCCGCACTATTCTTGCGACTCTTGGACTTCCCGACGCCAGCCGTCAGCAGTTATATCGGCGCGATGGGGCGGTCGATTCTCCCACTGCTTCTCCTGTACCTATTAATGACCTCGCTCTGGGGCGTTCACCGCCGCGTCTGGCGGTTCGCCACGGCTGCGGACGTTCGTCCGATCTTCGGTGCGGTCGCGACTGCAACCGCTATCGCTTTGGGATTCGACCTTGTGAGCAGCGGCAGTGGGCGTCGATTCCTTCCACTTGGGGTAATTCTCCTCGGGGGTTTTTTCTCCGGCTGCGGCATGGTGCTCGTCCGATACCGCTCCCGCCTGCTTCGGGGGCTATCGCCTGCGGGTCGACATGTTGGCGAAGGAACGCGAGCGATCATCTATGGCGCCGGGGACGCGGGCCAGCACTTGGCCCTGCGTCTTCTGACCCACCAATCTGGTGACGTTTACGAGCTGGTCGGCTTCGTGGATGATGAGCCTCGCAAACGAGGGCAGCGCATTCACGGGCTGGCAGTGCTAGGCGGACGCCAGGATTTAGTCCACATCGTGGAGCGGCGGCGCATCGACCTGATCATCATCGCAATCAACAATGTTCGCGGCGAAGATCTCCGTCAGATCCTGACAGTTGCTCAGCAAACTGGCGCTCAGATACGCATCATTCCCAGCGTGTTTGAGGTTGTCAGTGTCGCAAACACGGCGCCGCTTCTTCGCGAGGTGCGTGTGGAAGATCTGTTGGGCAGACAAGCCGTTCAGCTTCAACGGGACGCCTGCGAGGGTGTCCTGCGCGATCGGGTCGTCTTGGTCACTGGCGGATGCGGTTCAGTCGGCAGCGAGCTTTGCCGTCAGGTCGCACAGTTCGAGCCCAAGCAACTAGTTGTTCTCGACAACAATGAGACAGGGCTCTATGACTTGGAGATCGCGCTGCGAACCCGGTTCCGAGCCCTGGCGGTGAGCATCGTCATTGGTGATGTGACCGATGCTTCGCGAATGGATGCCGTGTTCGCAGAAGTCAAACCGCAGATCATCTTCCACGCGGCCGCGTACAAACATGTGCCACTAATGGAGCGGTTTCCGCAGGAAGCGATTAGAGTCAACGTCGGCGGGACGGCGGTCGTCCTTGAAATGGCGCGCCGGTTCCATGCCCAGCACTTCGTATTCGTCTCGACGGATAAGGCTGTAGAGCCTCATTCGGTTATGGGCGCGACCAAACGGATTGCCGAGCTACTTGTCATCGGCGCAAATAATCACGGCGAGGCTCCGGACAGCACCCGGTGCACCGCCGTTCGTTTTGGAAATGTGCTCGGTAGCCGGGGCAGCGTCGTACCAACGTTCGCCAGACAGATTGACCTAGGAGGTCCGGTCACGGTCACGCACCCCGATATGACCCGTTATTTCATGGACGTTTCGGAGGCGGCTGGTCTTATCATCCAGGCGGCCAGCTTCACCCAGGGCGGCGACATTTTCATGCTCGAGATGGGCGAACGTATTCGCGTGGATGACCTTGCACGCAAAATGATCCGTATGCGCGGGCTTCGTCCGGAAATTGATATCCCCATCGTTTACACGGGCGTACGCCCGGGAGAGAAATTGCATGAGGAGCTGGCGTTTGCAGAAGAGGGCCGAGAGCCAACTGAGCATCCTCTCGTGCACCGGCTGAGGGTGCCGATGGCAGGGAGCCTGAATGGTGAATTGCAGCACGCCATCGAGCGGCTTCTGAGGCTGTCCAGGAATAGCAACGAGCGGTCACTGATCGATGAGGCGATGACGTTGGCGCGTGGCTCGGACAGAAGTTATGCTGAAACCGCTGCGGAGGCGGACCGAGAATCGCGACGGCAGTCGATTAGGTCGAGAGGATAAACGAGCCCGATAGCCTCTGGAGCGACATTCTAACGGGCCCAAGACTCGAATCATTAACCGGGTCCGAGGATGACATGTGCGCAGCCGACGATGAACTTCCATGATCCTGAAGGCAGTCCGTTCCTTGTTCTAGCGACGGCTGCCGGATTCGAACCTGGTTTCCGTGCGGGAGGGCCCGTTCGATCGCTAGCCGCGATCGTTGATAGCATTTCCGACAAAGTCGACCTGCGGCTTATCACCCGTGATCGTGACATCGGATCTTCGAGCCCTTATCCACATTATTCCGGCCGATGGATAAGCCGCGGGCGATCCCGGATCTTCTATCTGAATACTCGAAGACTCGGACACTGGATGGGGCTCTGGCGAGAGTTGTCCGCGTTGAAGTTTGACCTACTCTACGTCAACAGCCTTTGGAATCCCAGCTTCACGGTGGCCCCGATTGTAGCCGCTCGTCTCGGAATCATTCGTGTAAGGACGATCCTGATTGCGCCCCGTGGAGAACTAACCCTCGGTGCGCTGTCGTTGAAGAAGAGTAAGAAGCGACTCTTCTTGAAGTGGTGGGGCCCCTTCCTCAGCCGAATGGATGTCCGCTGGCACGCTTCTTCTAATGCTGAGGCGTCGCAGATTCGCTCCGTCATCCCCTTGGCGCGAATAGAAGTCAACAGCAATCAGGTCTCGCTCCCAGACGAGCCGCTCCAGGCAACGGAACAGAGGGAGGGACGCCCTCGTCTCATCTTCGTCGGTCGAATCTCGCCAATGAAGAACCTAGACTTGGTCCTGGAGAGTCTCTTGAAGCTTACGAACCCAGTCGACTTTGACATCTACGGTCCAATAGAGGACAGGGAATACTGGTCGAAATGCGAGTCCTACGTTCGCCAAGTGCCTTCGCTCGTACAGGTCAAATACCGAGGCGAATTAGCGCCCGCGGATGTTCGTCGGACATTCGGCGCCTACGACGCATTTATCTTTCCAACTCTGGGAGAGAATTTCGGGCATGTAATCGTCGAGAGCCTGTCAGCCTCGTGCCCCGTAGTTTGTTCTGACAGAACGCCTTGGACCTCCGTTTTAGAAGGAGGTGGTGGCGCCATCGTGCGAAATCTGACGCCGGCGGACGTCGCCAAAGAGCTCGAGCGTATCGCCGCGATGACTCCCAGTGAGCGATTAGCCGCAAAACAAGCTGCAGGCATCGCATATCGGTCGTGGCGAAAAAGGATGGGTGGACTGAATATCCTCGAGCAGGCCCGTGTTGCCGAGTGGTCATCTCGCCAATGACGCAATGGCGACAGCCGACGCCCCCCAGGATCGCTCTTGTAACGGCGGGGTTTGACTTTGGTGGCGGCGTCCCAACCGTTGCGCGGTGGTTACGCGACTGTTTGCGGTCCGTCGCTGGCTACACGGTCGACGTCCACGACTTAGCGACTTCCAGTCGCGATCCTCACAGTCGCCGCTTGGTTGTTCCTAGATCCTGGCTGCGGTCCACTCTGCGGAACGCTTCCGGTGAAGAGGACGGCGTCTTCCGCTGGGGCGCGAATGCCGTCGAGATTGAGGCTATGCGGTATCGGCCTCGACGCGAACTGCGAAACGCTCTGCAGGGTTACGACCTGATCCAAGTGGTTGGAGGTGTCCCGGCATGGGGGTCTGCGGTAATCGGTACGGGCATTCCGACCGTGCTTCTGGTCGCGACGACGGTCGTCTGGGAGAGACCCTGGCAACTTGCCGAGCGGACTGGACCTAGCCGCATTTTGCGTGAAATCATGACATTACTCACGGCGCGAATCGAACGAAAAGCCCTGCGAAAGGTCGACGTAGTCGTGGTACTCAACTCCTCGATGCTGGAGCATGTTCGCTCGACGGTCCAGGGAAGCGTTATCAAGGCTCCGCCGGGCATCGACACGGCCTTTTTCGCTCCGCCAGCTGCTGGATGGCGACCCGGAGGTTATCTGTTGTCCGTATGCCGCCTGAACGACCCGCGGAAGGGGCTCGATCGAATGATCCAAGCCTACTCGAAAATGTTGCAGCTAGATAGATCAGTTCCACCGCTTGTCCTCGCTGGCAAAGGCCAGCTTCCGGCTACTCTGCTGGGCCGCTTGACGAATCTTGGCCTCTCGTCGCGCGTATCGGTGCAATCAGATGTCGGCCATACTGAATTGCCCGAACTATATCGCGGCGCCTCGGTCTTCTTGCAAAGCTCATACGAGGAGGGGCTAGGTATGTCGGTTCTTGAAGCCATGGCCTGCGGATTACCCGTTGTCTCTACCGATAGTGCTGGTGCTCGCGAGACGGTGGTCCATGGATTGACTGGATGGTTGGTGCCGCAGGCCGACGACTCGCAGGTAGCGACTTCGATCGCGGACCGTGTACTGCAAGTGCTACGGACTGACGCAGGAGAAATGGGTCGCCGCGCGCGCCAGCATTGTGAGAAGACCTTTTCGAGCGAGATAGCCCTCCGGCCGTTTACGGATGTCTATCAGCGTCTGCTCGCTGGGCGCAAAGTAGACAACAACCGGCACATCAGCCGCCCTACTCGACGACCTTAAAGCCTGGAGGAATATCGCTCTGATGAGCAGCTTTCCATTGGTACAGGGCCGCTACCACCCAAACGCCCGACCAGTGGAGATGTCCAGCCTCAAAATCGGTCAATAGGCCAACGGTTTGAGTCGGGTCAATAAAGGATTGCGCCCTCGGAAGATCCTGGAGCGCTTCGAGGGTGGTGCCGCGTAGGGTCGTCCGGAGCCATGAATCCCATGGCAAAGAAAAGCTTCGCTTTGGCCGGTCGAACAAACCGGCCGGAAGGTCAGCGCGAAATGCATCCTTCAGAATCCGTTTGCCTCGCAGGCTCTTACGGTTAGGCATTGCTCCAGCCAGGGCTATGATTTTCGGACTCAGCAAGGGCGCCCGTACCTCCAATGAACAGGCCATGGCGAAGACATCAAGATCGCGCAATAGCTGGTTACGCATATAGCCCCTAGCCTCCAACAGACTAGTAGCCTGATCCCCTTTCGTTCCAGTTGTGTCGAGGTCGAGTCGGCTCAAGATGCCGGCCCAGTCGATGGGGCCGCCAAGCAGCCGCTCCGTGCGTTGCATGCCAAGTACTCCGCGGACGGCGACGTATGCCTCGCGCTCATTACGTGCCCGTAAGACGTCGGTTATCCTTTGTCCGCGGAATCGGTCTGCTTTCGCGCCCAAAGAAAACAGTGCCTCCCTACCAGGGACGCGTCGGAGCCACTCGGCCCGTTGCATATTCGAGAATGTCTTGTAGCCGCGGAACAGCTCATCGCCGCCTACGCCGGAAAGTGCAACGATGAGGCCAGCGGAGCGTGCTGCCTTGCAAACTAAGTATGAGTTAAACCCGTCGACCGTTGGTTGATCCATGGCACTAAAGAATGCAGGCAGATGGCTACGCGCTTGATCAGCCGTAACCGTCACAACCTCATGGTGCATACGTAAGTGACGCGCCGTCGCCGACGCGTCGGCTGACTCGTCATCTGAGCCGCGGGAGGCAGTCACCGTGAAAGCAGTCAGGTCACAACCAGCGGCCCGGGCGGAAGCGGCTACGATCGAGGAATCCACGCCTCCGCTCAAGAAGATTCCAGATGGAACATCGGACACGGTCGATTTGCCCACTGCGTCGATGATTGCGCCGCGCACAACGTCGGTTCGTATGGGCCCTTGATCTACGGTTGGTTGCGGCCACCACGTGTGGGTCGCTTCGTTCCCGTTGGGGTCGACCTCAAATATGCTTCCCGCGCTGAGTAGCTGCACTCCCCTATAGATGCAAAACGGTTCAGGCACATGGCCCAGGCGCAAAAGCATGGCAACCGCGTCGCGGTCGATTTCCGGCGCAAGGAGACCGGTTACCACCAAGGCATGCAATTCGGACGCGAAGGCAAGCCAGCGCCGGTTCCGCACGACATAGAGCGGTTTTTCGCCTGCAGGGTCGCGCGCAAGCACCAACGACCGTGACGCTGCACGCCACGTCGCTACCGCGTACATTCCCGAGACCTGGGTGAGCGAGACCGGATCCGTACACGTGAGCTGATGAATGATTTCTGTGTCACCCAGCGTTCTTCGCTTGACATCAATCGAGTGATCCGGCCATTCGTAGAGTTCCCCGTTATAGACCGTCGCGCCCCTTTCCGACACAAACGGCTGGTCCGCCACCCGTCGTAGATCCCGGATAGCCAAGCGGGTGGCGGCCAGCGCGGTGCGTCGGTCTGGTGCCACCCATGTACCGGCAGCATCCGGGCCTCGGTGCCGAAGCGCCGGCGGTACCCGGCTCAGTGCGTCCAGTACCGCCGGTGGCAATTCACCCTCGAGGGCATAAACGCCAGCGATTCCGCACATTAGCTAAGCGCAAAGTGTAGTGGAAATCGATAAAGTTCATGAGAGTAGCCTAAGGGCCGGAACGGTTGGGTTCGCACAATGGCCCAGTCACGTTCTGACATTCAGATTTAAACCAAATCCGATCCGCGCTTCCTTCGGGTGCCTTGGAGGTTCGCTCCCCAGCGCCGGTCATTATTCCGCAACCTGTCGCTCAGTCGGCCCACGCAACGCGACCTGGTTTATGAGGAGCGAGACAATGAACGAACTTACTGAAGACCACGCCACGCCGGTCAACGTCGGGAAGGCCTCGATTCCAATCGCGAAAACCAAGACGCCGACGCCTTGGCTGGTTGCGAGAACCCAAGGGCGGCGACGGCTCAGTAGTCGACCGCTTGAGCCCTGCAGTGCATAGTTGACAACTGCGCCGATGGCCAGAATCCGGGCGATCGGCACTGCCGGCAAAAGGGACGGGCCGAAAATTGCCGGTACAAGCACGGGGGATGCGACGATCACGATGCCAGCCAATAACCCTGCAATGCCCACGCCCAGGAGGTCTGTGCCATCTCTCTCCCCGGTAATGCCACGGAGGAACCCGGCGCTGGCAGTAAGCAATGCCATCTGGCCAAGGGCTGCACCAACGGAGTAGTAACCCAGGCTTTGCGCTGACACAAGCAGGCTTAAAGCCAGCAGGTCCAACCGTGCGTTCAGGTACTGAAGGATATTTGCCGTCTGCACAGCCGCTCCGAACCTCAGCAATGGTAGGCTCCCCCGCCACACCATGGCAGGTCGTCTTGGCAGGGCACCCAGGACCAAAACCACGGGTATAACGATGGAGACGGCGGCCCCGATCCCCATCGCGACTGTCCTCTCCTCGGCGCGAGTGGAGCGCAAGCTTAGCGCTAGGACAGTAAGAATCGCAAGGTACAGGGCAGGCTGGAAGAGACGCCAGACGATGAATGCGTGACGGCGGCCTCTGGCGAGGAGCCATCCGCTGATGATCTCGGTCTGCGCGGTTGCGACCGCGAATGCTCCCATTGAAATCGTAAGCCAAATGTTCGAGAAGAAATGTTGGCCGGCTAGAACGGTGCCCACAAGGGCCACTGCGCTGAGGGCGAGAACCGGGGGTCGCACCGCTCGCAAACCCTGGTCGGCGGAAATGGCTGCGTCGTCGCGGGACGCCAAAACTATGAGCGCCTTGTCGAGGGAAAATGCCGACAGCCATCCCAGTAATTGACCCCAGACCGTCAACGTAACGATAATGCCACGCCCAGTTGGGCCGACACTTCGGGTCACAATTACGCTGGCAACCACGCCGGCCACCTGGCCGCCTACGAGCATTCCCTCGAGCGCCCGGTTGTGTTGTAATGCGCGCCGGACCCATCCGGTTAACCTCCATTGCCATTGTCGCCGATGTGATGAAGTCACTAGCGCCCTCTAAGTCGTGTGCGTGGCTCGCTCGGCTTGGACGAGAAGTTACGGCGCTCCATGTGGCAGGATTAGATGTTGGCTCGATCTATTTAGTCTGTCTGGCACTTAGGCTTGACACCGCGGCTGCGTTCTAGCCGTGGTCAGTAATGGGCGCTGAGTCACGACGAAGCCCGATTCCCGTTGCCTTGTCGCCTTTTCCTGCGGTGCTGACGACTACCACGGTTACCCAAGCAAAGGCAAGTCCCACCAAGCCCTGGAGCACAGCGGCAAGATTATCCGGATAGGTAGCCTCGATCCAGAGTAGCTGAGAGACCAGGAGCATAGCCAAAGCGAGGCGCACCGGAGTAAGGCGCCTGGATACCAACGAGAAGGCAAGGCAAACGGACCCGACGTAGATGATCACGCCGAGGTAACCCCCGTCGAGCGACCAAATTGTTCCGAGAAGTGTGAAAGTTGACGACGACGTGCTGGTGCTCCCCAATGCAAGGCTAAGTGTCGTGCCACCGGGTAAGGATCCCCGATTAGGATCCAAGGCGCGTGGGATCAGGCCGAACCTAAGGATGTCCATGGCACTGGGCTGCGGCAGTCTTGTGGCGTCGCCAAACACGGCCGCTTGCTGAAGAAGAAGATCCTCGCGCAGGCGGGACGAAGGATCGAGACTGGATTGCGCGGCTAAGCCAAGAACCTCGGTTCGGGCGGCATCTCTCGCAGCGTATAGGACTGGCCAAACAAGAAGCGCTGCGGCAAAGCCAATCAATATCCATCGCGGCCGAATGAAGCCGACCATCACTAGGGCAGCGCCAAGACAAAGGCCGAAGTTCATTACCGGAGCTAGTCTTGCAATCGACAATGCGGAAATGAGCTGCGCGGCCAGAGCAACCGCGATCAAAACAATGACGGCCCGGCGAGACAAGGTGCCTGCATACCAAGAGGCAAGAGCAAACCCAGAGCCGACTGTGAGCCACGGTTGGAGAGGCGTAAGAAGTGTTGTCAACGGCGACGCATTTGTAGCGCCGACCTGGGTCGCGTACGTTCCGGCACCGAGCCAGGTTGCAGCAAGGAGCGCCACAGCTCCGGTGCCTGTGACGATGGCAACTGGCATAAGGCCGGGATAATGAGTTGCCTGTGGTCCAGGATGAGAGGGCCATGCGACGCGGAAAAGCCACTCGGAAAGCACAGCCGTGAGCAGCGCAGCCGCCACAATTGAAACGATGAACGGCAGATAGGAATTATCGTTGAGAATTGCAGGCAATACGGCCAGCGCAAGGTATTGCAGACCGAGAAGTAGGGTTACAGGAAACCGAATGGCTGGCCTGACCGACCTAGCGGTCCGAAATCGAGTCGCTCCCGGCAGCATGGCCGCATCCTACCAGCCACCGGCGGGGAGGAATTACTCCGGGCACAGCGTTCCCTCCAGGCGCTCCAGAGTCCAAAGCGGGGCGATGCCCCAGACGCAAGGCTCGACACGGAATCTGGCCGCTGCTTACGGTTTAATCAAAGAATCCGACGTATGCTGTAGAAAGTGAAGCTGGGGCGGCCACCAATGGGCGGTTGATCATACGCTTGACTGCATCGCAAACCCGACCGCCATCATATCTGTCCAGCTCGTGGGGTTGGCCTTGGCCCCGCTTGTGGAGTGGCCGTGCCTCGTCAGATGCTGAACCAGTTGGGCAGATCCTGACCCCAACTCGGCCCGCGAGTGTTAAGAACTGTTCGGGCATGTGCGCGCACTACGTCTCGGTCGAATGCTGCGTGAGCCGTTGTGATGACCACTAGATCCTGGTCTCGAAGGACGGCGGGCGATAATTCGACTGCGCAGAGCCTTGCGCCCTCCACCTCCAGTGGGCCCGGGATGTGCGGGTCCGAATAAGACACGACGGCGCCACGTCGGCTAAGCAATGAAAGGACATCGAGAGCTGGTGACTCGCGCAGATCGCCGATGTCCGGCTTATAAGCGACCCCCATCAAAAGGATTCTCGATCCTCGAACACTCTTTGACTGCTCATTGAGAATCTCTGTCGCCCGGGTAACGACAAAGTCCGGCATGTGCTTGTTGATATCGTCCGCTAATGCAACGAAGCGGGCGTTGTAGTTGAGTCGCCGCAGCTTCCACGAGAGGTAACTCGGATCCACGGGGATACAGTGCCCTCCGAGTCCGGGACCCGGAGAGAATGGCATGAACCCGTATGGTTTGGTCGCAGCCGCCCCAATAACCTCCCATACATCAAGGCCCAGGTGGTAGCACATGATCGCAACCTCGTTCGCAAGGGCGATGTTGACGCTGCGGAAGGTATTCTCGAGCAGCTTGGTCATCTCAGCGGCCGTAGGGTTTGAGACTTGAACGACCTCGTCGACTATGGTCTCTAGTAGCTGCTTGGCCAGGTCGGAGCAAGTGGCGGATACACCGCCGACCACCCTGGGCGTGTTACGTATGTGAAAGGTCGTGTTCCCGGGATCAATCCGCTCAGGGGCAAAGGCAATGAAGGTGTCTTGTCCGACGCTGAGCCCTGCAGCCTCGACGGCTGGTTGAAGCAGCTCTACGGTCGTCCCTGGATATGTTGTGCTCGTTAGGAGCACCAATTGACCCGCACGCGCGGTCGCCCGAATGTCGTCGACGACAGCCAGAATCGCTGAAACGTCTGGGTCGCGACTTTTGTCCAAGGGTGTTGGGACGCAGATGTCGAGGATGTCTAGATCGCCGGCCTGATGGATGCTCGCCACTGCGTGCAACTGTCCAGCATGGACCAGTTGGGCTAGCCTGGCGCTATCGACGTCCTCTACGTGGCTCACACCAGTGTTGACGCTGTGGCAACGTCTGTCGTCGACGTCGATGCCGACGACCTCGAATCCGCTCTCGGCGAAGGCTACGGCCGTAGGTAGACCGACGTACCCAAGGCCTACGATGCCGACTTTCGCCGTACGGTTGGCAATCTTAGTGCGCAAGGCCGCCGCAGCGTCATTCATCGGGCCGGGTTTAGCGAGCGACGGCCGGGGATTATCAATTCCTTGAGCGCCGTACATGGTTGCAACCCGCTCGGATTCGATGGCGACGGAAGCCACAGGTGCCGCGTAGCGTTAGCCACAAAGCTCAGTTGCCCTCCCGGAAAGTCTTGAGCCCGCCCCTCAACGCCGACGAGATCAACTCAGCGGAAATTGTAATGAATTCGATGGCTCGGACGGCTGTCGTTCACTTACCGACCTTCCCATATCCTTGGATTGGACCGAGAATCATCGGAGGCTAGATGAAGTTCGTCCACACATCATGCACAGCAAGCGGGTGCTTAGCCGTTGTGCGTGGACGAGGCGGCGAGCGTTTTCCCGACATGGCCGCGAACTTCAGCTCCAAGTTCAGCCAGGCCTCGGACGAGTCGTGCGTTCGTCCGATCCGGTGGCCGCCCTGGGGCCAGTGGAATATCTATGGACGAATCTCAGCTAGACCGTGGCCGAGCTTTTGAGTGCAGTATCGGAGCGTCGCCTCGATTCGCGCCTTAACTGCACGACATGGTCAAGCGGCCGCGCGACCGGGGCCTCTTCGGAGCGCGTTTTGCAACTGGTTCGCCTTAGCCGGACGATGGTGCTTACGCTTCCGCCGCGGTGGCTTTACATCGAAACTATCAGCTCTCTTGGGGCAGTGTCTAACATGCCAAATCGCGAGGAACCGGCCGAGTGCGCCGAACGCTAATACTGAACCTGTAGGACCATACGAAATGGCAGGCGCCCATCGTAACGCACTAAGCTGCGCCAGCCACTAAGGACTACGGCGTATTTCGGAGACCACGGGAAGGGCTCCTGCAGAACGAAGTCACCTGAGGCTGGGAGATAAAGGCGCATTTGAATCCCATCAATGGAGAACTGACTCCGGAAAATACCTTCCGACGTATCCGTCTCGCCTGGTATGGGTTCATCACCCCAGTGCCACCAAGCCTCGACAACCCGGGAACGCCCAATGCTCCCTCTTTCCGTCACCTCATCGACGAACGTCAACTGTCGAGCGATCCGATCTAAATACGCCGTGCGGAGATGCCTCGGTCGGCCAGGAAGGCCCCTGAAACCGTTGTGGGTTGTTGTAACGGAAGAGCTCGCCAGATCGTGCAGCCACGAGCAGCGGTGACTCCTTGTGACCGCCGGCATGAAGAAGATGTCTGCGGGATCGAAATAATTTATCTCGCAGCCGTCGACCGTGAGCGTGCTGTGCGCCGCGGTTGCTCGCAGTCGATTTCGGAGGTCCGTATTTCCTAGGTAAATGCCTGTGCCTGGATCACGGAGAATGTGTTTGCCTCGCATCCAGGCATCCACCGAGTTGTGGTCGGAATGAGCGTGCCCAACTACTGAACGAGGGGATGGATCCCTGCTCCAGAGTGTCACATGGCATTCGGGATCGTCCGCCAAAACGTGTAAACCACTCGTTGGGAAGCTCTCGCTTTTCAGTAGGGTGTTCCGAGTCTTGGCAAGCCTCGCGAGGCGCGGGGGACCCTGACCTCCAAAGAGCCAGCTAACCGCGGTCGCTGCGCCACCAGCTGCTAGAGCTAACGTCGCATCATCGAACAAGAGTGCCGCGACCGCGCAAACCTCCTGCACCCTTGGATCGAAGCCCCACGTATGAAGGCGCCCGGAATCATCGTCGCCCAGTAGCGGAACGGAACCGTCGGGTCGAGCAAGGGCAGCGGCAAAGTGGGCGGCTCGAATAATCCGCTCCCGCGTTTGCGGTGGCCATTCTTCCCCCTGGCCTCTCAGCAGAAGGGTCGCCCCCAATACGACCTCGAGACTGAAGAGGTGGTAGCCAGATGACTGTTCGTAGTTGCCGCCGTCCGTGCGAAATTGCCGGAGCACCTCACGGGCAAGGATCGAGTAGCCTCGCCGCGCCCATCGGTCCGTTGCTCGTGTACCCGGAAGGAGACGACCCAGGTAGAAGAGTCCAGTCGCGTGAGTCAGGTAGTGGTTTCCTCCGAGTGGTACCTCGTAGAGCCTCCGCTCGATTAAGTCACCGACTCGGAGGAAACGTGAGGCAAGTTGTTTAAGCATCGGCGGCGACAGCAAGCCGGTGGAAACAAAGAATCGTGTGCTCTCAAGCCACGCGATACACCGAAGCGCAGCTTCCATCGCGTTGGGCGATCGTGTATTCAAGTAGCGCTCCAGCCGTTCCTCCACCTTGGCGCGGTCCGACCCTTGGACGCCCTTAAGACGGACCGACATGGCGAGCGAGCTGAGATCCTGATCCCTGACGACTTCCCAACTTAGCCGGGGATCCCAAGTGGAGAGATTGGTTTCAGGCACGACAGGGTCGAGTCGCTCCGCGCTTGGAGGGACACCATCCTCATGTCCAAAGCCACGTTGGTAAAGCACTGGCGCGTTCTGGCCGAACCATCGGTCGATGTCACGCTCTGTGACCTCGTAATGTTGTAAGACTGGGAGGCGACTCACGAAGCTCGTATACAGCGCCAGAACCACCGTTTGGGCAGTTTGCTGCGGCGATAAGTAACGTAGCCGACCAAGGGCCTTGTTCACCGACTGCCGCTTCACGCCAGCTAGTATGATCCCGAGGTCCCGGTGGTTATTGAAGGGAGGCAGTTCTGATGTGCGGTCTCGCCGGGCGCCTGTCACGGTCGCCAAACGTCCACCTTAACGGCGCCGTCCTCGAGGCGCTGAGTCATCGTGGTCCGGATGGCCGGGCAATGCGGGCATGGTCGGGAAGTATGAGTTCGTGGGCCTTAGCCTTTACCCGACTCTCGATCGTCGATCTATCGCCAGCCGGCCAGCAACCTATGGCTAACGAAGACGGTTCTCTGATTATGGTTTTTAACGGGGAGATCTACAACTCTCCAGATTTGCGTCGTTACTGCGAGAGTAGAGGCCATCAATTTTCCTCTGCCATGGATGGCGAGGTCATCCTCCATCTTTGGGAAATGGAAGGCTCGAAGGCCCTCGCGAGGCTTAATGGCATCTTTGCAGTTGCCATCGCCAGCAGCCGGACTGGGGAAGTTGTGCTGGCCCGCGATCCTGTCGGGGTCAAGCCCCTCTTTTACACGACCGATTCGGACGGGGGGTTGTGGTTTGCCTCGGAAATTGCCGCGCTGAAGGCCGCCGGGGCTCCAATGGGATCGCTGGACGTGGTCGCACTGGCACAATTTCTGGCGTTTCTCTGGGTCCCTGATCCCCGAACCCCGTACGTCGGGGTCCGGTCCCTTGAGCCCGGCCAGGCACTTCGCTGGACGGCTTCGGGCATTGACCAATTCCGGTACACCCCGGCCCTAGTTCCGGAGGTAGGTCCGCAGCCTCTATCTTCGAGTGAAGCGCTGGCAGCGTGCGACGCGCGAATCAGCGCTGCCACGGAGCGGCAGTTGCTCGCCGACGTGCCGATCGGCCTGATGGCATCGGGAGGCGTGGATAGCGGATTACTGTGGGCCTTGACCCGGCAGCGGATCGGCCATGCCTTTACGATCGCCTGGCGGGAGCAGATGGACAGAGAAGGGTTGGCTGACGACACCTCGACGGTGGTGCAGTTGGAGCGTCAGTTTGGCACGGCGACTGAATACTTGAAAGGAGACGGCGATAGGGGCTCGTTTTCCTCTCGCGGAGATCTCTTTGCCGATCCGGCATACAACCTCACCCGGCTCATAGCCTCGAGTGCGAAGGGCCGCGGATACAAGGTTCTACTGTCTGGGCAGGGTGGAGACGAACTTTTCGGTGGCTACCGGCGCCATCAGATGGCTTCGCTGCTCGGGAAACTCCGAATCGGAGGCATGGGTCGCACTGTGGGGAAGTTACTGGGAAGTCTGGGTTCGCAGCGGCTTGAAATCGAGTATCTATCTAGGCTAACGATCGCATTGGCCGAGCCGGATGAGTTCAGCGCCTACATGCGTTTGTGCACTTATAGCACCGCGAGAGAGCGCGCGCAAGCTCTTGGCTGTACCGAGGCCGAGGTCCGAGACGACGTGGTCTGGCAGCGCCACCGACAGGTTTTCGAGGGTCTTCCCAAGCCGCTATCGTTGCTTCGACGGGTCATGGCTCTCGACCTTGCGGTGTACCTCCCGGGTCTGGGTCTGGCTTACGTCGACAGAGCTGGCATGGAATTCGGTGTCGAGATAAGGGTTCCGTGGCTGGACCTGGACTTCATCAGGTGGACCCTTCAGTTGCCGGACGCTCTTCTGACCCGAAACGGTCGCGGTAAATGGCTAACGCGCCAGCTGGCGGACCGTTATCTCCCGGTTGGTGTCGCCAATCGACCAAAACGAAGTTTCGCCGCGCCGATTAGCCAGGTGGACCCGAATCATCGTCAAGGCAGAGGCCAGTTTCGGCAGCAAGGGTACCGCCGTCGCGCGGAACGAGTCCTTTCTGAGTTTCGGGCGAACGGTGTTGACCGGATTGCTCAACAAGAGTTTGGAAGCGTGGGCCACTAAAGGACTTCGAAGTGCACCACGAGCAGGCGCTTAAGCAGGAGGTCCGGAATTTTTGGGACAGAGAGGCGTGTGGAGAGAGGTATGGGGACGACCAAGACCGGCTGCGTTACGAGCTGGAGCCGGAGATCGCGGCCTTTGCCGATTTTGGATCCACAGCTGGGCTTAGGGTTCTTGAAATCGGAGTGGGCATGGGGAGCGACTCCGTGCGATTCGCTGAGGCTGGCGCGCTGCTTACTGGAATCGATCTGACGGATAGGGCTGTAGAGATCACGCGGGAAAGGCTCAGCGTAAGGGGATTGGCAGCGGATATTCGCGTGGCGGACGCGGAATCGCTGCCATTCGCAGACTCTTCCTTCGATGTTGTCTATTCTTGGGGGGTCCTACATCACACGCCTAATACGCCGCGCGCGTTGCTCGAAGCGGAGAGGGTCTTGGCACTAGGCGGGCGCCTCAAGGTGATGCTTTATCACCGCCGATCCTGGGTTGCGTTTGGCGCTTGGGCGCGGTTTGGACTTATGCGTGGCCGCCCGACCTATTCAATTCGACAGGCGGTGGCCCATATCGAAAGCCCCGGAACGCAGGCGTTCGTCAAATCGGAGGTCATAGCGATGCTCCCAGGCATGCGCCAGTTATCTGTAGTCTCGCGCGTAACTACGTGGGATCGAAAATTCGTTCCTGGTCTGTCAACGATCGGTGGCGATAGGCTCGGATGGTTCCTGCTCGCAAGCGGAACAAAATAGGACCGGATTGAAGCAGGTGGTCCAGGCCGTAAGAACCGGCGAACTGAAGGTAATTGACGTGCCGATGCCGGCGGCGGGACCCACGGAGGTGCTTGTGGCCACGACCCACACCCTGCTTTCGCCTGGCACCGAGCGGACGGCCCGTCAGCTGGCTAGCGCAAGCCTTCTTGCCAAAGCCCGGGCGCGGCCTGAACTGGTTCGCCAGGTATTCCGGAAGGCGCGAGTCGACGGCGTGCGAGAAACCATGCGCGCGGTGCAAAGTCGGCTAGATGAGGACATGCCACTTGGCTACTCGGGAGCCGGAGAGGTTATGCAAATCGGCGAGGCTGCTATCGGATTGGTCCCTGGCCAACGCGTGGCAACAGCTGGAACTGGTAAGGCGAATCATGCCGAGTTCCAGGTAGTGTCTGCCAACCTTGCTGTTGCCATCCCCGAAGGGGTTGCAAACGAAGAAGCGGCCTTTTCAGCTATTGCGGCGGTTGCACTCCACGGCCTTCATTTGGCTGAACTCCAACCTGGGTCGAAGGTGTGCGTTATCGGCCTCGGGCTGCTAGGCCAACTGGCCGTACGGATTGCCGGCGCTGCCGGCCACGAGATTGCAGCGATCGACCTGCGGAAGTGGGCGGTTGACCGTTCAACTCAGGCCGGTGCTTTCGGAATGGTGGAATTGGGTGATGAGACGACATCGCGCATCCTTGACTGGAGTCGAGGACGAGGAGTCGACGCCGTCATAGTTGCTGCAGCAACGCCGTCCTCTGGCCCAGTCCGGCGGGCCGCCGCGATCGCAAGAGATCGAGCTACGGTCGTCATAGTCGGAGATGTTGGGCTTCAGCTAGAGCGGACTGCCTTTTACAACAAGGAACTCACCCTTCGCGTCGCCCGTTCGTATGGTCCGGGCCGATATGACCCGACTTACGAGGACTGGGCAGTCGACTACCCGGTGGGTTATGTTCGCTGGACGGAGGGGCGCAACATCGAGGCGGTTCTCGACTTAATCGCTACGAGACGACTCCAGGTCAGGGACCTGATCACACACACTTATCCCGTTGATGACGCAGGCAAGGCTTACAAGCTCATCGGGCAAAGCGACGAGCCATTTCTCGGGGTCCAACTCACGTACGCGCCGTCGGCGCCTGCAGCTGAACCGCCGAAAGCTCGAGCGCGTCGTGTCGGCGGCGGGGGAATTGGGCTGTTGGGTGCAGGCTCGTTTGCCAGGACTACCCTGGTCCCGGCCCTTAAACGAGCTGGCTTTCGCGATTTCGTCTCGGTCGCGTCGGTCAGCGGAGTGAGCGCGAGCCGCCTAGCCAAAGATGCCGGGTTCGAGCGGGCCAGCTCGACTGCAGACGAATTGATAAATGATCCGGATATAGAGGTCATCGTTATAGCCACACCCCACGACACGCATGCGGGGCTGGTCGTCAAGGCTCTCACGGCGGGTAAGCACGTATTCTGCGAAAAGCCGTTGGCAGTCACGGGCGACGAACTAAGCAGTGTGGCGGAGGCCTGGAGAACCCATCAGGGCCAGCTCTTCGTTGGATTCAACAGGCGCTACGCGAGCCAAATCATTACTCTGGCAAACCATTTCGCCGGGAAGCCGGGACCCCTTCTGCTGACCTATCGCGTAAGTGCCGGGCGGGTGGCCGACGGCCACTGGTATACGGACAGGCGCCAAGGTGGGCGAATCATCGGTGAGGTATGTCATTTCATCGATACCTGTAGCGCCATTGTCGGCGCGCCGCTTACGACCGTATTTGCCAGCGGACAATCCCAACGCGAGTTGCTGCTTACGGAGGATGTGGTTGTCCTTCTAGCCTACGAGGACGGCTCCGTAGCAAGCATTTCTTATGGGAGCGCTGCCCACCCGAGGACGACTAAGGAGCGGCTCGAGGTTTTAGGCCGTGGGCATAGCGCCGTGATCGACGACTTTCGTCGCCTCACACTGGATGAAAAAGTCTCGGGCACGTCCGGCAAGGACAAAGGACATTGGGCAGAAATTGAGGCTTTCCGAGAAGCAATAACGTCATCCAAATCAGAAGCCTCGACTTTGGCAGCGTTTCAGACAATGGCTGCGACGTTTGCAGCCGTGGAATCGCTGAAGACGGGCTCTGCGGTAAGGCCCGCGAATTATTGAGTCGACCGCGCGAGATAGAGGACGGCGAGGGCACCCGCCAGCGCAGCGACCGCGATATATAGGGTTGCAACCCGCGCGTGTGACCACCCAGCTGACACCATTCGCTGGTAGATGTGGCTGCGGTGGGCCTGCCAGATCCTATTTCCCTTGGCGAGCCTAATCACCAGCGTTAGCCCTGCATCTGCCAGGAAAGGGGCACTCGCCAAACCGACGAGCAGCAGCGGGATGCCGGAGCGTTGGCCAATGATGAGTAAGGCTGCCAGAGTACCGCCGCAGAAATAACTGCCCGCGTCGCCCATAAAGCACCGGGCAGGACTCCAGTTGAACGGGATGAATCCGGCGGCCACTGCCGCCAGGCAGGCCGCGAAAACCGCGATCGTGAATGCGTGAACAACCAACGCGCCCGCCAACAGGGTGAATGCGGCGACGAGGGTCTGTCCGATGGCTAATCCATCTATGCCATCCATGAAATTGAACAGGTTCACAGTGACGAGCAGCCCAAACGCACAGATTGGGATCGCAGCGAGACCCAGCTGCAGGGTCGGCAAGCCCGGGAACGTTAGCGATTCAGCCCGCACACCAAGGAGGACAACGGCAAAACAGAGCACTACTTGAGCGATAAGACGGACCCCGGCATTCAGGCTGCGGAGATCGTCCCAGAAGCCGACCATACTCAACCCGAGAGCTAGGCCGATCACAGCGAAGGCACTGGAAACTGCATCCAAATGGAGCGGAACGATCGAAGTGAGAGCGACCACGCACCAGGTGAGCGCCGGCGCGAGCCCAGCCCCACGTACGGTCGCTGCGGCATGGGAGCTCCGCTGATTGGGGATATCAAGTATGCCGCGAGCCTCCAGTCGAGGTACAAGCCACCGAGTAAACAGATTGCTGATCAGGGCTGCGACCAGCCCTGCGGCGATCAGTGCAATCAACATTCGGGTCGTTCAGCCGAGGTGTTGGCCAGGCAGCGCGCCATCATGGCCTCGCGCGACCGTGGGAGTGGTCAACCCCAAAAGGGCTGCCTCCTCCTTCACGCCTTGATCAAACTCTCTTGGTGAGTAGCCGAAGTCCCGGATGGCGGGCACCGGGTCGCCTTTCTTGTCTTCGGCCAGCCTGAGCACTTGATCGCCTCGAACTTTTGGCCAAAGGCCCGTCGTGGACCATGCTCGCACGACCGAGTGGGCCAATCCGAGTGGGACCGGTATGAGCACCGGTCGCCGATCGATCGCCCGGGCGGCTTGATGAATCATCTCGACGAAGGGCATCGCCCGGGGCCCGGGCAGGTTGTACGAACGCCCAATGGTGTTCGTGGCCTGAAAAGCCCGTCCGACCGCGATGGCCAGATCGTCCACGTGAACGGGCTGCTGTAGGCTGGTGCCCGAGCCAACGAGCGGCATCACAGGCGAGCGCCGGAGAAAGCGTAACAGGCGCTCGATATTCCGGTCCCCGGGCCGGCCGTAGATCATGGTCGGTCGGAACACCGTCGCGGGCAGCCCGCTCTCTGCGATTAGACGCTCAGCTTCCATCCGAATTTCGCGAGACTCAAGCGGAAGGGTGCTGTAAATGGACATTGTGCTGAATAAGATGACGTGGTCCGGCCTTGTCGCGACGAGAGCCCGCACGAGGTTAGGCGCATGGCCGAACCCCAGCGAGACCGTAGAGGCTACAAGCCGTGCGCCATCAAAAGCTCGTTGCAGAGCCTCAATGTCAGCGAGGTCGGCGGTTCGGACAGATACCCCTTCGTCGACGAACGGCTCACGGGCTCTTTGATGACGGACAATCGCGCAAAGCTCTTCGCCGGGATCCTGTTGTCGTAAGCAGGCGACAACCCGTTGGCCGGTAAAGCCAGTTGCGCCGATGACAGCGATCATCCTGGACTTTTCGCTATGGCTTTGAGGTACCGATCTGCCAAGATATGTCGCGAATAGTGAGCGGCGACATAAGCTTGGCCTCGCCGGCCCATCTCCGTCCGAGCCGCGGCCGACAAGGCACGAAGTTCCGCAACCGATTGAGCTAGTGCCTCGGGGACATCGGGTGCGACGATTCGCGCGCCACCAGATTGTTCCAGAATGCGACGGGCTTCACCCGATACGCTGCCAATTATCGGCCGTGCGGCCGCCATGATCTCGAACATTTTTGACGGGACGAACGTTTCGAAAAGGGCAACGTCCCGGAGAGGAACGAGACACACGTCGGCTAGCGCGTAGAACTCTCGGACCGCCTCTGCCGGTTGCTCACGAAGCATGAGCACGTTGGGCAGCTTCCGCTCCTCCTTGTAGCGTTCCAGCTCGGCACGCTCGGACCCATCGCCGACAAACAGAAAACGAATGTCAGTATTGCGGACGCGGAGCTCGGCTGCCCGCAATACCGACTTCAATCCTTGGGAGATGCCGTGCGCGCCGATATAGGCAACAACAAACAGTCCATCGAGGCCCAATTCCGAGCGCCGGGCAGCCGCCGCAGAGTGTACGTCAGCGCTGAACCACTCAATATTGGCGCCGTTGCTAATCACGACGATTTTGCCCGGCGGAACACCCTGCTCGGCGATCCGATCTCGAAACGGTTCCGTAACGACGACCACCAAGTCGGCCCGAAGATAGAGAAACCGTACTAATGCCTGCAGCACGCGAAAGACAGGGCCACGTTGGAGTGCTCCGAGATCGAGAAAGACTTCCGGCCAGAGGTCGCGCACCTCGAAAACAAACCTGGCCCGGTGGAGACGAGCGATAATCCAGGCCGAGAAGACGACAAAGAATGTCGGGGAACTGGCGATTACGACATCGGTTCTCCCGAGACGCGGTCCACTAAGGAGCAAGCTTGTGACGGCGAAGCTTAGGTGGCCGATCAGCTTCCGGATGCCGGCTCGATTCGGGCTCGTGTAGAGCCAACTGCGCAATATCCGCAGCCCCTCCCTTGACTCTGACACCGATAGCTTGCCGCGGTAGGGCGTGGGAATGACGCCCGACGGGTGATTCGGCATAGCGGTTACAACGGTGACAGCGTGTCCAGACTCCGTCCACTCCTTTCCGAGATCCATCAAGCGGCGCGATGGCGCCGTGATCTCTGGCCAAAAGAATTGGCACCAGTAACTGATGCGGAGGCGCCGCGATTTCATCGCTTAAGTCGGAGCGGTCGATCCGCGGAAACCCAATCGGCAAGAATCAGGGCGATTCTCTCGGCGGCGTGACCGTCCCACAGCGGTAGTCTTACCGCCACGGGTGCTGCAGCATCGAGGACTGCCAGAGCTGCGGCTCTAATCGATTCGGGATTCGTCCCGACCAGGCGATTCGTCCCGAGCCGGACGGTGACTGGTCGTTCAGTATTGTCTCGGATGGTCAAACACGGAACGCCAAGGACTGTTGTCTCTTCTTGAATTCCACCCGAGTCGGTGAGCACAAGGCGGGCGTGTTCGACAAGGTCGAGGAAAGCGAAATACCCGAGCGGCTCAATCAATTGGACATTGGCGTATCGTTGCTGGCTGAGCCGCCGACGGGTTCTCGGGTGAACCGGAAAAATCAGGGGCTCTTTGGCGGCGATCTCATTGAGAGCCTGCATGAGGCGGTCGAGCGTGACATCGTCGTCGACATTGCCCGGTCGGTGCAGCGTCACGACTCCGTAGGAGGATGGGAGATCCGGAAGGCTTCTGCGGGCCGATCCTTGCCAGCGAGGTTGCAAAAGGATCAGGCTGTCAATCATTACATTGCCTACGAACTGAATTCGCTCGCGAGGCACGCCCTCAAGAAGGAGATTGTCATCTGCCTCTTCGCAATGGGTAAACAACAGATCGGCAAGACGGTCAGTCACAACACGGTTGGTCTCTTCCGGCATGGTTGGGTCCCCGGACCGCAAACCTGCCTCGACATGGGCTTGTGGAATCCCCGTTTTAGCTGCCACGAGGGCAGCTGCCAAGGTGGAATTGACATCGCCAACGGTCACGACCACTGCGGGGCGGACCTCCCTCATCAGCTTCTCCAGCGCTACCATGACAGCCCCAGTTTGTGCGGCATGGCTCGCGGACCCGACCTCGAGGTTGACCTTCGGCCTCGGCAGTTCGAGCTCGTCGAAGAATATGGCAGACATGTTGGCGTCATAATGCTGACCCGTGTGGACCAGGCATGGCTCCAACCGCCCTGCCGACTCCAGTGCGCGCACGATAGGCGCCATCTTCACGAAGTTCGGACGCGCCCCGACCACCAGCATAGCGACGGGCCGGCCGGACTCATCTAGATGATGACGTCGGCCCATTTGTTCGTTGCTAAGGTTCGTTGAAAGCGACCCTCCAGCCAAAAATTCTATGGCAGTTAGGTGGTGGAGGTTCGTCTCCAAAATCGGCGCGCCGATTGACTTGCCGCCAGAGGGCGTATTAGGCGGCCCGTCAGCCTTGGAACGTTCAGTACCAACATGTTCCTTGGATCTCACCCTCTGGACGGATATATTCTCGCCATACCGCCGTTGGGCAGCTCGGTCGAGTTCCTGATCAGGAGTGCGGGAGTTTGGTGGCCACGCTCAGAGGCACCCTAAGCCATCAATTTTGGGAGAGGCTGGCATCGTCGAACCAGAAGGTGCCCGCCGCTGAGTTGTCGGCGTAGACGGCCAGGAAGATCACGTTGGCGGCCGGTTTGTAGGTAGTGGCCACCCCGACCCAGCTCCCAGTGCCCGCAAAGGCAAGGCCCTGGTTTTGACCGACGGCGGCGCCGTTGGCATCAAGACTCTCCAGCACGAACTCCCCGCCGGGGCTGGCAGAACGGCCAAAAGCGGTGACGCTGTAGCTCTGGCCTGGGGTGACGGGGACGATCTGGCGAGTTGCCTGCCAGGGACCGGTGGCCACCACTTTGAGCGAGTTGTTGCCAGCGTGGGCATCGGCGGGGTTGCTGTCGATGCCGGCCTGGGGTGCAAGGCTCCAACCGGGCATTCCCGCCTCGAAGCCGCCGTTGGCCAGCAGATTAATCGTTGTCCTAAACGTGCCGTCAGAGCTCGATCCAGTGTTTCCATACTGGTCCGTACTCGTCGACTTGAAATGGTACGTCGTATTGTTGGTGAGGCCCGAAACAGTTACCGAGTGGTTGCTGGCGTTTGTCGTATCGCCGACGCGACTTCCATAGGACGTCGAGGTCCCATAGTCGACCTGGCTGGTTGCGGGGTGGTCAGTCTGCCAGGTTATTACCGCTGAGGTGCCGTTGATATTGCTCGCCTGAACCGAGGTTAGGGCGAGAGTGCCGGCGAGGTCTCTCGCAAGGTTGTTGGCGTCGAAAGAGCCCCAACCAGTCGGGTAGTCCCAGGCAGCGGTGGCTGCATAGAAGAGGTTGTTGCCGGTCGTGACGTCGTAGTACGGCGGGTAGGCCTGAGCAAATGACCCCGTGCTGTATAGCGTTGGATTCGCATAGCCGAGATTCGGCTTTCTATAGACGGCCGCGTACTGGTTGTAAACAGCGGTAAAAGCAGCCCACGCGGGGGCGGCGGCGCTCGTGCCGCCGACAACGTTCCAGCCGGTTGATCTGTTGTAAGTGATGTAAACCGAGTACCCAGTCTGCGGATCTGCATCCAACGAAACGTCGGGGACCTGACGCTTGCCCGTGCTGTACGCATTGGCAACACCGGGGCCCGTTTGCCAGCTCGGCCGCGCGAAGTAGCCAGATAGGCCGCCGCCACTGCCGCGTGGTGGGGATTTACTTGGGTTGGACCACGCGGACTCTGACTTGTAGCTGCCATCGGCGTTCAGTGCAAGGTTCGTACCCCCGGTTCCGGTCACGTAGGGATCGTTCGCAGGGCTATCGACCGTGAGCCGGCTATCGCCGCAGTCGTAAGCACCGTTGTCGCCGGACGCGGCGTAGAAGCCCTGCCCCTGGGCAGCGCCCTGCTTAAAGATGTTGTCGAGGGTCGTCATCTCCGACTGTGTGGTGTTCGGCTCGCAGATCCCCCAGCTGGTCGAATTCGACTTCGTCGTGTTGCTGGTCACCATGGCGTTGTAGGTCGCGTTAATGCCGGGGGCCGTGTTCGGCCCTTCCCAGACGGTGATCGGCGAAGCCGGTGCGATGGCATGCATAACCTCGATGTCCAGCTCAACCTCGATCTCGCCATTGCCGAGCGACCCTGGGCCGCCACTGATCAGCACGGTGCTGGGGGCCGAGCTTCCCAGACCGTACTGGTTGTCATAGGTCGAGACATTGCTCTGCGTGAACCCGTCCAATTCGAAGAGGCCAAGGCGTTGCCCGCTGCCGTTGTAGCCAGCCGACGCCAGAGGCGTTACGTCGTAAGCCTTCTTGATTTCGTTGGGTGTGTAACCGCCAGCTGGCCCGCCGCCGACCCTCGGCGCCAGCCCGACCCGTTGTAGTGGATAGTGGTTGTTCAGCCCGGCGACGCCCACAACATAGGATGCGACTGCTGCCGGTAGAGTCGGCTCGGTGTCGTTCCCGTAAAAGTCTCGGTTCTGGTCGCGATCGTGCCAGTCAGAAATGGTCACGCCGAAAGCGCTCTCCACTGCCGAGACGGGCCCAGCTGCCTCTACGATGGTCCGATTCGTGCTTACTGAGCTGACCGAGAGGCCGCTGCCTCGGAGCTGGTCGACCACCTGCTGGACCTGCGCTTGCGTCGGACTGTAGGTAGCCGCGAACTCCTCGGGCCTGAGGTAGTGGCCATACCTCGGAGACTTGCGATCGCTTATCTGGCTGATCAAGCCCTCGAGCTGTGCCTCATTCCTAAGGGCCAGGTTCACTCCAATCGTTAGCGGGCGGTTGGGATCAGTCCGCCGCAGCTTCTCCGCATGTTGGAGGCCGGGCGTGATACTGGATCGCGCCAATTTCGCTCGGGCGGGCGGCGCCGCCTCTGCGGGCAGGGCGCTGGCGGCAAAGAGGCCCAGCGCTACGAGAACAATGACGGTCCTGTGAACGATGCTGCGTCCCTCCCCCAGTGGCCCGCGTGAGCGTCGGCCGAGTCCGGAGCGCTCATGGTATGCGCTGCGCCAATTCAGTTCAACTATTTTTGGACCACTGTTTTTAAACCCCGAACATCGGTTCGTTTCAGTGAAGAGAAGTTAGTCTTTGGTGTAGTTAGGTGCTGGCCAGGTTGACGTAGCATCGGCGGTCGCGTAACCTGTTTGCAAATGAGGGGTTTGAAGGGGCTATCTAGGCTTGTCGTCGTCGTCATGACTGCGGCGACGCTGATGTTGATGGCGGCGGTCGGTGCCGCGGCTACGTCTGGGAACCTGGGTTCCGCTAGATTGGCCGTCTCTGTCACCAAGGTCCTCGACAATGGCAAGCACAAAGGCGAGTGCCATCCCCCGAAGAAGACCCACAAGCACGGCACGCCGGGACATAAGAACCATCCCTGCGGCGAAGACGGAGACGATTCCGACTAGCTGACCCAGCTGGCCTCGGCGTAGCACCCGTCCGACCCACCGAAATGGATGACCGCGCGCCGTTAACCGATCCTCTCGCTCGGTGGATTCTCAGAGCCGCGGTCTTCCTGCTGCCATTGGCGTTCCTTCCCAATATCGTCGATGAGTTCGTCCTACCCAAGCTACTTCTGGCGCGTCTGCTCGTCGCCGTGTCTGTCGTACTGTTGCTCGTCCGCTGGCTCCGGCAAGGAAGCATCACGTGGAAGCGCACACCCCTGGATCTGCCGCTCTTGGCTTTCATCGGCTCGGCTGCCCTGTCCACCATCTTTGCGATCAACCGCAACGTGGCGATCTTCGGCACCTACGACCGGTGGGAAGGCCTCCTCACGATCATCACGTATGGCCTCGTCTTCTGGCTCAGCGTGCAGCTGCTTTCGGGCGAGTCCGATGCTCGCGGACTGACCTGGAGCCTGCTTCTCAGCGGCTACATAATCGCCGCCATCGCTATCCTCCAATCGGCGTTCGGGCTTTTTGGTGGCGGCTACTTCACCACCGCAAATAACATCATCCGGCCCGACGTCACGTTGGCCAATCCCGATTTCCTGGGCATCTTCCTCGCCATGCTGCTGCCGCTGGCCTTCGCGAAACTGATCAGCCGGCGTCCGATTACAACGAGAGTCCTGGCGGCCAACCTGGTCGTCGTGCTCTCTTTCGGCTTGCTCGCAAGCTTTACGCGGGCGGCCTGGATCGGCGCGATCGTCGGCGTTGGCGTCGTCCTGGTCCTGCGCCGGGGCCGCTTTCATATCTGGCCGTTGGTGGTGTCCGTCCTCGTGTTGGTCATTGGATTTGGGGCGCTGGCCGCGATTGCGGCAGCGCGGCCGTCAAGTGGAGGGATCGGTCAGGCGCTCATCGCCCGAGTCGCCTCGATCGCGGACCTCAGCTCGGGCACGCAGAATGAGCGAATCGCGACCTGGGGCGATACGCTACCTCTGATTGCGAGCCGGCCAATCGTGGGTTATGGCCCGGACACCTTTGGGCTGGTGTACCCGCAGTTTCAGAGGGGCAACCAAAAATTTGTGTTATGGGACAAGCCGCATCAGGACATGCTGGGCATCGCGGCATCGCAGGGTCTTGTTGGCTTAGCCGTTTACCTCTGGATTCTGGTCGCCTTCGTTCGGGCCTTCTGGAGGGGGCGCTTCCAGCGCGGGGCGGTCGCGCTCTTCGCCGGCTGGATCGCGTATATGGTCGCCATTCAGTTTGACTTCTCCTGGATTCCGACATCGTTCCCTTTCTGGTTGTTTGCGGCGGCCGCCATCGTCACCTGGTCACCCAAAGTCGACCCGGTTCGCGTCGCCGAGTTCCCGCGACGGATCGCCGTGCCCGTGCTCGCAGCGGGCTCGATCGCATTGATCGCGCTACTCATTCCCGCGGTCGCCTTGCCTTACCTGGCGGACGCGGACTACTACGCTGCCCAGTCGGCGCCCAACCTTCAGCAGGCCAGGGCCACCATAGGACAGTCGCGGCAGTTTGCTCCGAATGAAGCCGTATATGCGATCGTGGCCGGGAACTACGCACTGAACCTCGATGAGAATGACAATCCCGCCGCCGACGCCGATTGGGTCGCAGCCCGAGAGGCATACGATGCGGCGGCGCGGCTTGGGAGCTTCAGCCCCGAGATGTTCCGCCACCTCGCCATCGTGGATGAACATCTCGGTGACCACGCCGGCGCCGTGGCCGCTGCCCGGCGCGCTGTCGAGCTCGATCGCTACGATCCGGAAAGCCGGGCGCTATTGCAGAAGCTAACGGGTCACTAGTTGGGCCTAATTCTTGGAAGAAGACTCGAGCGCCGAGCGGGCTCTTGTGATGTCATCGGCGCCGATGACCACGCGGGTACCGGTGGCGAGGTAGATGAAGCGCAGGTTTATGGACGCGTCGGCTAGCCGCTGCATGATCATCGAGAGCTCCCCGGGCCGGTCGGTCAACGGCAGGACCAGAACCTCGAGCTCGCCCTCAATCGTGTAGCCGCCGGCCCGCAGAGCCGACCGCGCCGCACTGGGGTCGCGAGCCAGGACATGGACGATGCCCCCGATCTCGGCGATACCCTCGATGTTGACGCCGGAGCTGCTAAGTGTCTGGGCGACCCGGGCCAGCTCGCCAGGGCGATCGTTCGTCAGCCGTAGCGCCAGGTCGCGGCCCATTGGGAGTGAATTGTAGAGCTACCGCCTGCGCGGAAGGTTCGCGTCGAGGGCGCTCAGCTCAGCTGCGCCGAATAGCGCTCGAAGTAGGCGACGAGGAACGAAGGAAGGTCGCCAGGCGAACCACTGCCAAGGAGGCAATAATTCTCGCTCTCGAACGCGCGCGAGCAGACGGCACCCAGTTGCTGGCCCACGCTCTTCAGACCGTATAGGCCGCCTCCCGATTCGCGGTCGCGGTGATGTAGCCAGTCGAAATAGCGCTGCTGCGTGACGGCTCCGGCGAGCTTGTACCGCTCGAGCAGGTCCAGAACGGCGGACCGGTCCGCATTCATCAGGAGGAGCCGTCGGGGCAGCGCGGCCGCGTCGGCGGGCGGGCATTCCGACAGGACTCGGTCAAGGTCGGCCGTCGCGTCGAGCAGGACGATGCCGCTGGGTGGAGCGGCGCACAGACGGTCTTCCAGGATGTCCACTCGCCCTCCGCTTCGCGCCGCCAGCTGCCTTGCAAACTCGTCATAGGCGTTGAGTTCGCGATTTGAGGCCGGGCGATGGGCGGGCACCGGGCCTGTGAAACGACTGGGCTCCGCGACGATGGTGATTGGGTGCATGGAACTCATTTCGCCCCGCGAAGTTTGAGCTCGATGTCGTAGTCCCAGAGCATCTCATCGGTGCGCCCGAATCCATATTTCTTTAGCAGGGCGTCATTCGCGGCCACGACCGCGGGATCCTTTGGCCCCCCTGGGTTGCCATGTGTCTCATAGTGGTCGAGCAGGTCCCCGATCGGTGTTCGTTGGCCGCCCTCAACGTGGGCGGAATCGATCTGGTTGCCACCCTGCTGGATGTTGGTCTTGCCATACTTCACAGATTCGGTGTTCATCACCGCCTGATCCTGCGGCACGCCAGCCCGAACCTGCTGCTCGAGTTGCATGATGGCCTCGATGTTCTGGATGGTGCTCATCCTAGCGGTGACCGGTTCGCCGAAGCCTACGCCGAGGATCTTCATGATGCGAAGGGTCATGTAGGTCTGGGTGGGCGTGCCCTTTCCTTCGATCATCGGGACCTCATTCTGAATCCATGAGGGCGCATCGCCGAGGAATGCGTTCTTCATGACGAATTCTCCGGTTGTCGGGTTCCAGGCTCGTTCGATCCATCCTGATTGCCCATTCGGACCGGTAAAAGTTGTTCGAACGACGCGGAGCTCGCCATCGATAACAATGGGGCCGTCCACGATCGTCCAACCCTCCGGCACATTCGCCGGATCGATTGACTCGAATAGTCCAGCCTTGGCGACCTCGAGACGTCCACCCGGCGTCTTGAGTTGCTCTTCCTGCCCCTGCAGGTTCTCGTCGACCGGAGGCTTCTTGCCGCCTGGCTGCTCCTCGAGTAGTCCGGCTGGATCGAGCCCCAACGCCTTCACCAGCCGGCCGATCACAGGCGCGAGCAGCATGGCGGCGATGATGCCGCGGTCCCAGTTTTTCCACCCGCCGGTAAGGACGTTCGCGAAGATTGTCGAACCGACCGCCGCTACCTCCAGCACGATAAAGCCGCCAATTGCGGCCTCCGCCCCGGTCAAGCCGAGTCCGGCGACCACGCCGCCACCAAACAGGATAATGCCGGCGGCGACCGCACCCGCCGCGCCTCCGATCAGGGCGTTGGTGAGGACATTCATCTGGAGGATGTCCTCTCCCTTCTGGGCGTTGCTGACCATCGTGCTGGCGGCTCCATGCCGGGCTGGTCACCATCTCCTTGATGTCGCCCCATTGCTTTGCCCACCAGCCTTTCTTGGCGTCCGCCTCGGCCTTTTCCTGCGCGGTCTGGATGCGCGCGTCGAGCGTGCTGACTGGCTGTTGTGCGTTCGAGGCGCTCGCGGCGACGTTCGTTTGAAGTTGGGAACCGAAGCTGGCGAGGACATCGCCGAAGGATGTCTGCGCTTTGTCCAGGTGTGTGTCGAGGTCGGTGCCAACCTGGGCAACGCTCGTATCGCCCGCGGTCATGGCGTTGCTGGCCACGGATGACGTCTGGGTGGCGTGCTGCTGCACGACGTCACCCAGTTGCTTGTGCACCGCACTGACCTGGGTGTCCGTGTGACTCTTCGCCTGCGTCGCCGCTGTCCCGATTCCTGACGTCAGTTTCGTCCCGCCCTCGGCAAAGCCAGACGCCATGGAATCGGCCGTTTGCATTGCCGCGCTGCCGGCGGCGCCGAACGCCTGCCGGAACTGCACCGCTGTCTCGTCACCCAGTGACGCGGCCTGCTCCGGGCCGATCTGCGATCCCGCCGCCAGATTGCTGACCTGACCGAGCGCCTTGCTCCCGGCCGCCGAGGCTGCTCTCCCACGCTTGCGGAGCTGCTGAACGGCCTGCTTGCCCGCCGCGGTCAGCTGCTGTTTGTGCTTGCGAACCTGGCCCTGGACCTGGCTCACGGCCTGCGTCTCGAGGCCATTCGTACTTTTGGCCGCCGTTTGATGCAGCCTGGTGATGGCATCGGCGCTCGTCGTCAGGCCGGTGTCGAGGCTTTGCTGGGCGGACTGGTGGACATTGTCGACCTGTTTGAGGATCGCCGGGACCTGCGCGTCGAGCTGGTCGACGACCTGGTTCGCCTGTTGCGCCAGCGACCCGGCCAACTGGCGGCCCTGGTCACGCAGTTGCTGGTCTGCCTGGCCCAGACCGGCCTGGATCTTACCGGCGGTGTCCTCGGAGATCTCGCGCGCCACCTTCGCCTTGACGGCTCGCACCTCCTCGCTTGCGCCAGGTGCCTGCGCTTTCCGCGTGCCGATCGCACGTGCCTCCTTTGCTTTTGCCGCCACCTCCGTCTGCATATCCGCGGCAGCCTTATCGGCATCCTGCTCGGCCTGGGTGGCGTGCGTCGATCCCATCGTCCGCGCCCGGGTGGCGCGAGACGCCGCCGCGGTTTGCGCCGCGGTGCCGCTCCGCACCTTCCA
>WNGK01001942.1_pt1 | contig 37685 bp, 42 predicted proteins | sample 5400601 | NCBI WGS metagenome assembly WNGK01 (sample SAMN13153376, study PRJNA577476) | soil metagenome | isolation source: 60 cm soil or saprolite under Garry oak tree replicate 1 | place: USA:California | collected 2016-06-15 | reverse complement strand
CTCTATCGCGCGCCCCGTGCACCGTCAGACTGGGAAGGCGTGAGCACCCATTTTGGTGGAGTCGGCTTGGACACACCCAACCCTCTTGCTGAATACAAGGCGGCACAATCAATTCAAGAGACGGCCTTGAGTTCACCTGCTCGTGTCATCGTATTTCCGGAAACGGTCGTATCCAATTGGAACGACGCTACTGATGCTTTTTGGTCTGAGTCGGTGAATCTCATAAGGCGCACAGGAAAAACCATCCTCGTTGGCGCAAGAGTCTCCGACACCGAGACTCGTCACTATTTCAATGCCATCGTAATCCGCGGCAATGACCGACAGGCTGATTTCCTGCAGCGTATTCCGATTCCCATTGCAATGTGGATTCCAGGCAACGAGCGCGGTGTCCCACTGCGTCTGGGCGGGGCAGGTACCTTGCAGATTGCGGGTCGGAAGCCTGCAGTACTGATTTGCTACGAACAACTACTCATTTGGCCTGTCCTTACGTCTTTCAGAGAACATCCTGACTTGCTCATCGGCATCGCAAATGACTATTGGGCTCGCTCTACAAGCGTACCTGACATTCAGTGGGCCTGCGTCACCAGTTGGGCGCGGCTCTTTCACGTGCCCATTCTTTGGGCGGAGAACACCTAGATGAGAATGCGTGATATCGGAGTCGCTCTTGCAATCTCTCTGTCATCAGTCGCACTGTGCTCGGCGCAAGGAGCGAGCACTCAAGGCCTGAATACTAAAGTTAGCTCAGAGGACTTTCGCACAATGGCTGGGAAATGTGCGCCGGACGTTCCCCTGGTGACGCTCCGAGCCATCGCGCACGCAGAATCAGCGTTTCACCCCTATGCGTTGAGTCTCGACTATCCCCTGCGTACGGCCAGAGAACAGGGGCTGAGCCAAGGGGGGATCTTTCTTGCACGCCAACCGAGAGATGCGGCGGAGGCGCGCACTTGGGCGCACTGGTTGGTGCAACATGGCCACAGCGTGAGCATTGGTCTTATGCAGATCAGCACTCGTCACGCACGCGACCTCAACCTGACTGCAGATCAACTGTTTGATCCGTGTACGAACCTCCGCGCCGGAGCGCAAATCTTGAAGGCAGCGTACCAGCAAGCTGCGGCAGTGAGGGGAAAAGGGCAAGATGCACTTCGACGTGCGCTGTCCAGTTACAACTCGGGTTCGGAGATTTTGGGCTTTGACAACGGCTACGTCAGCAATGTCGTAGAGGGAGATTTTGACCAAAAAATCCGCGCTGAGCGGTAGGGCGGTGCGTTTGGACTGCCACTAAAAGGATCGAGACATTTATGTCCACTCAAACTGCCTTTGTCAGGCCGCCTGAGCCGGTTGAACCTTTCGTTGATCCTCAGAGCGCTGCCAAGTACCTCCAGATAACCCGCCGCCAAGTCCTACAAATGGTGCGCGAAGGACTGATTCCTGGCTACCCGCTCGATCCTCACTCCAAGAAAAAGGATTGGAGATTCCTGCTATCGGAGCTGCATGCCTACATGCTAAGCTGCGACGAGCGGCCACCTGGAGCACGCAAACCACCAAGGAGGGTTTGATGCCCAGGTATCAGGAAGGAAGTATTCGCCAGATAAGACGCGCAGAGGGTATGACGTGGGTGCTTCGCTATTACACAACGCGATCGGATGGGAAGCGAGTCGAACACACGGTCGCAATCGGTCTTGTGAAAGACATCGGTCCCAAAAACGCTGACGCGTCCAGGGAAGCCGATCGTCAAAAGCTGCGCGAAACCATCAACCAATTACAGCCCTTCCAGGGAAAGCCGAGGACGTTTGGCCAGCTCTGCCAGCATTACATCGAGAACGAACTGAGAATCGACCAGTCGAAATCGGCGCGACCCAAGGAGTTTCCCACCATCGAGACCTACGAGCGACACCTCATCAAGCGCATCATTCCCCGTTGGGGAAATCTGGCGCCCTTGGAGATCAAGTCGACGGAGGTCGAGAAATGGTTCCTCGAACTGAGGAGTGGAAATCCGCAGAAGAAGGTGAAGCCGTTTGCCGACCCGACAGTCGACAAGGTCCGGCGCATCATGCATCTGGTCTACAAGCACGGACAGCGGCACGAGTTTCTTCCGCGCCAGCAAGAGGGCAATCCCATGAATTGGGTGAGCCAACGAACGACCAGCGACTATACGGCGGTCCCCATGACGCCGAAGCAGGCGTTCGAGATTCTCCTCAACATTCCGGAGCCAAGGCGCACGCTCACGTTGAGCGATGCGGCTACGGCGCTGCGAGTATCGGAGTTGCTGGCCTTGATGTGGACGGACCTGGACTTCGCGGATCTCGTGATGTACGTGAGACGGGCGTACGTGTGGGGAAGGTTCAAGGTGCCGAAGTCGAAGGCGTCGAAAGCCCCAGTTCCCATGCATCCTCTGCTGGCCGGGTTTCTTCTCGCCTGGCGCGATAAGACCCCTTTCAGCAAGGACACCGACTTCGTGTTCCCGAGCGTTAGGCTCAAGGGCAAGAAGCCACTGTCAGCGTCCATCATGGTCCAGAAATACCTCAGGCCGGCGGCAGTGAAGGCCGGAGTGATCAAGGAAGGGGAGAAGGTGCGTTTCGGCTTTCATAACTTCCGCCATGCGTTGGCGACGGCGCTGATCAAACTGAGAGTGGATGCGAAGACGGTGCAGGGGATCCTGCGTCATGAGGATTTCGGGACGACCATGCAACTCTACGCACAGTCGGACATGGAATCGATGCGCGAGGCACAAGGCAAGTTCCTGGAGCAGCTATTGGGCGACAGGATTCACCTGCTCACAGAGAGGGTTCAGTGAGAAATCGTGGGTTGGATCTCCGAATCGTGGGTTGGATCGTGGGTTGGAAATTTCGGCTCTGCGCCGCTAAGTTATTTAGAATGATGGTGGCCAGGGACGGAGTTGAACCGCCGACGCCAGCCTTAGAAATGCTGCTCTCTAGGTGCGCTTCTGAAGTCGCGGTGTTGAAGTCATGACGCCCGCGCAAATACGCTTCGTAAGCCTCTGGATTCACCTGACGGGCATTGCCATGGGCGCGCAGATTCGCGCGAACCTGGCCAACAATGCCGCGAGCGATCTCATCTTGAAGCACCAGTACGTTGCGCAGATCGCGTTCGTAACTTTGCGCCCAGAGATGCCGGTCGGAATCCGCCTGAATGAGTTGTGCCGTAACGCGCACTCGGTCGCCTGCCCGGAGCACTGATCCTTCCAGCACCGCATCTACGTTCAGCTCGCGTGCGATCTGCGGCAGGGTCTTGTTCGTGTTCTTGTAACGCATGGCCGAAGTGCGCGATATCACGCGCAGATTTCCGACCTGCGCGAGCTCGGTGATCAAGTCGTCCGTCATGCCGTCGGCGAAGTAATCCTGCTGAGGATCGTTCGACAGATTCTGCAGCGGCAGCACAGCAATCGAACGGATCGGAGTGGTCCGGCCGCGCAGCCACTCGCGCGCGCCAGCGATGTCGAGTGCACCGAAGTCGCGGGCTTCAACTTCCCCGGAGACAACTACGCCATTCGCGCCGAGGTCTTACGCCGCCTCAACGGCACTCCTGCCTACCGGCTGCTGTTCGGCAAAGTTTTTCCTGAGGTCAGCGCAGGCGCGCCAATAACTTTCGACATGTTCGGCAAAGCGATCGCCGAATTCGAGTTCAGCCTGATTTTTGCTGACGCCCCGCTCGACCGCTTCGCCCGCGGGAATTCCAATGCCATGACCGATCCGCAGAAGCGCGGCGCTCTGTTGTTCTTTGGAAAGGCGGGCTGTGCCGCCTGCCATGAGACCGCAGGTCACTCGAACGAAATGTTCAGTGACTTTCATGATCGTGTCGCCGGCACCCCGCAAATCGCGCCCCAGGTCACGAACAATAACTTCGATGGCCTCGATGCCAACGAGGACTTTGGCCTGGAGGAAATCACCAGCGATCCGGCCGACCGCTACAAGTTCCGTACCTCCCCGCTGCGCAATCTGGCAGTGCAGCAGGCCTTCTTCCACAACGGCGCATTCACGCGCCTCGAAGATGCTCTGCGTTACCACCTGAATCCGACGGCAGGCGCAAAGACCTATTCGCCCAAACAGCAGCATCTCGATTCCGACCTTGCCGGACCGCTGGGGCCGATGCAGCCGGTACTCGACCGTTTGGATCCTCGGCTGAAAACCGACGCCCAGCTTTCTGCGCGGGAATTTAACGACCTGATTCTCTTTCTGCGCGACGGACTGCTCGATCCTCGTGCGCTCCCCAACAATCTGCGCTCGCTGGTGCCGGCTGTGGTGCCCAGCGGCCGGCCGGTATTGAAGTTCGAGTTCGACAGCAACAAGCAGAAGAAATGAATGCAATCGCTGGCTCATAAGAAATGAAAAAAGGAGAAAAACGATGAACAAGGGAATGAAACTGGTCGCGTTGATTCTTGGGGCGTTGCTCTTGCCTGCGGCCGCACAGGCCTCGCAATGGGGATTCGCCATTAACAATCCCACCACCGCTGTGGATCCCAACACCGGCCAAAGTATCCGTACCAGCGGCTCTGGCCTATTCAATGACGTCACCGGCGCCGTCACCGGCGGCGGAACATACTTCATCGCAGAGGCTGGGGGAAAGGTGACCGAACGTGGCACCTGGACCGCAACCTTCTTCGTAGGATTCACTCCGCAAGGCGGTCCAAATCCTGGCGTACAAGGCGGAGTGATGAATATCCTCGTGACCCTCAATCCAATTCACGGAGATCCCAGGCCCGGTCAGTTGATGACCATGACCTGTTCCCTTTGAAGCCGACGAAGGCACATTCGACGAGGCGGACGATTCCACGCTCGTTGGAAACTTCACAGTCCCCGCAGGGGGGATCACCGTATTCCACCTCATTAAGCCATAGGACCGTTCGCAGCCGAGGACAATCGCAAGCGCTGGCAAAGGGCAACTGAGAAAGAGTTGCCCTTCGCCGATTGCGACAAAAGCCAGGTTTGCGAGCAGCGCAACAGCCCGACCAGGTTTCCCGCATTTCAAGGAGCGGACGATGAAACGCGACACACTGATCAATATTTTGCTGGTCATAGCAGGGATCTTGTTGGCGTTTGCTTTATTCGGAGCAGGCGCTTTGTGGAAGGGCAAGACACCCAGGAGTTCGATTTTGCCGGTTGGGTTCGTTGTCTGCGTTCCTGGCACTCGTCTCCCGCAATTCGGCCAACTGCAATCACCGTTTTCGAATTATCCATGAGCCACGTAACTAGGTAATGTAATCTGCCTGCGGTTACGCAATTGCGGCCAGCAGCCGAATCGCCATACTGATCTCCCAAGTGCCAGCCCAACTCCGAGTGAGCCCTATCGCCCCTAAAAGGTAAGCAGGAAACTTCCCCACGTCTGGAATACACTGTGATGCACCAAGAACATGCGAATTCGAAACAGAAACTGCGCTCTGATTCTTGCCGGCCTGTCGCTTTTTATCGAAGCTTCCTACGCGGGCAACGACGTCCTCGGCGAGCTCCAGTTGGAAGGCGCTACCAAAGTCGAAAAGACCTCCGGGGTTTGGATCGACGGCCAGTATCTCGGCTACCTGGAAGAGCTCAAGGGATCAAAGAAAATTCTTTTGCTCCCCGGCGAGCACAAAATCGCAGTCCGCCAGAACGGCTACGTGGACTTCACGCAAAACGTAGTGCTGCATCCCGGAGAAAAGCAACTCGTGAACGTGAAGATGGTCAAGGACACTCGCTTCGTAATGCCGGCAGTGACCGCGGAAATAAAAATCTCGGTGAATCCCGACCGCGCTGCCGTGTTTCTCGATGGACTCTACGTTGGCCACGCCTCCGAGTTCGGCGGCATTGCCAAGAGCCTGATCGTCGCCCCCGGCCATCGCAAAATTACCATCAGCCTGCCCGAATACCAGACCTTCGGCACCGAAGTCGACTTAGCCCCCAAACAAAAATTCGAAATCAAGACCGATTTGGTTAAGTCCGGCACGCCACAAATGCCTGAGCCCGCAAAGTAGGCGCCGAGCAAGAGCCTCCCCTAACTAATGTCGTCCCGTCAATAACAACGACCGCATTGTTAAGGGACATGAGGGTGTGTGCGCTTCAGGTTTAAAGAATCGCCATTTCGCTCTCGTGGAAAAGTTCAGACCGCTCATGCTGACTAAGTCTCGGGCTCGATCTGAATCTGTCGATGGAGCTGAGCTCCATCACGCATCTATGCGATCGGTCCGCGGGCGACGACCATGAGTCGTGGTTCGAACTCTCGCACCACGCCGGGAGGCAAAGCGCTCATTCAAAACGTTCGAGCTGCCTGCAGCGGCGCTCACGAAATGACTCGGGCTGCTCTGCACACGAGCCGGCACGTACGGCTGCCGGGTTTTCAGCATCCCAGCCGCACCGTCAGTTTGCGCGCCACCATCACTTTCGCCGTGCCGGTGTGCTGTTTCTTATGGCACAAGCGCTGGTAGGCGACGTCGCCCACCACCAGCACGAAGGCCAACCCCGGCACCGGTCCTTAATCGTCCTTGCAGAACGCTGGGTTCAGAGCCAAGTGCTAAATGCTAAGTGCTGCGGCGGGGCCCATTCGGCTCCGCTCAGCGCAGGTCCGCGCACATTTCAAGTCAAAGATGTCGGATAGGAGTATCCGACCCAGACGGCTGGGGTGAATTCCTAGTGGAGAGGTAGTTTGCGGACGGTTTGGCCGGGGGGTAGGGCATCGCGGAGTTCGCGCATGGTGCGTTTGAAGATGGGATGGCGGGCGTCGGCGGCGATTTCGGCTAGGGGTTCGAGGACGAAGCGGCGCACGTGCAGTTTGGGGTGGGGGACGGTCAACGAGGGGAGTTCGATGATCGAGGTGCCGAACAGCAGGATATCGATGTCGATGGTCCTGGGGCCCTTTTGCTGCTTGCGCTGGCGTCCCATGCTTTGCTCCAGGTTCAGAATGCATGACATCAACTGGCGAGGCATTTTCTCCGTGTTGAATTTCACCGCGCAGTTCATGAACCAGGGTTGGGCGGTCAATTCGACGGGCTCCGTTTCGTAAAACGAAGATACTGCGACCACCTTGCCAAAGTCCGACAAACTTGCAATGGCGGCGCGGAGGCTGGCCTCGCGGTCGGCCACGTTTGAACCTAGAGACAGATAGACGATCTTGTGCATGCTGGTTCCAAGTCTGCGGTTTTCTTTTGGATGTTTCCAGAACACAATCTGGTTCCGGGCAGGAATCTTCACGCAGGATTCGTTGCCCGGGAACCCAGGTTAAGACTAGCTGGGACGTGGCCGGGTGCGGGATGCTATGTGGATAGACCAGCTATGCTGCCCATTGAATTGAGAATCGACCGTGCGCAAAGGCTCTTGCGGATGATCGAGGAGGATGCTCCGCTGCTTGCGGCGCGAGTGGCTCTGCTGTCGCGCGAGCGGCAGGAGTCGGTGAAGTCTTATGCGCGAGATCTGGCGGCCTATACCCGCGCGGAGATCAACAGGCTGCTTGAAGAGAAGGTCAGCGCGGAAGTGGGCGAGTTCAGTCCGCAAGCGGCGGATTAGAGACTAGCGTGCTGCGTGAGGTCTCTCCCCGCAAAGGAATTTCTGCTCTGGGGCTGAAGCCCGCATCCATTCAAACGAGTTACGAGGCGCTGAAGAGTCTGTTTACGAAACTGGTACCGTCCGCTGAAGCGGACTCGTACCTGTCCACTTTTGCTGTCCCAGCGCTAACGCGCTGGGCTAATGAATGCCGCCGCTCCGCGGCTAATGAACGTTTTGTGCCACGGCTCGGGATTGGCGCGAGTCTCGTAACAGGGTCTGAACCGCGCGTTCAACCTCAAAGGCGTCGGGCAGGAATGCCCGACCGACACTTCCACCGCTGCTAGAGGGTTTGTTCCGCTGAAGCTTCTGGGTGGAAATAGTCTTCTGCAAGGTCGTCCGAAAGAGTTGTCTCTTCCCACAAAGTGTGGTCGCGAAGCAGGCGCGATACCAGAGCTGTGTGCATGGCGTGGCCGGCTCGGTCGGCGACCACTTTGCCCAGGATCTGGCGGCCAATCAGGGCGAGGTCGCCGATCAGGTCGAGAATTTTGTGGCGGACGAACTCGTCCGTAAAGCGCAGCGGCGGGTTCACCAGGTCGTGGCGGGTGAGGACCAAGGCATTGTCGCTAGAGGCGCCACGAATCAGGCCTTGCTGGCGCATGGCCTCGGCCTCGTGCAGGAAACCGAAAGTGCGGGCGGGAGCGATGTTTGAGACGTATTGGCCGTTCGAAAGCTCGAGGGTGAAAGATTCGCGGCCAATGAGCGGATGCGGAAAGTTGATCGTGTAGGAGACGGAGTAATTATCGGCCGGGTAGACGGCGATGAATTTATTTCCTTCGCGGACTTCGAGGGCGCGGAGGATTCGGATGTAAGTGCGTGGGCGCCTTTGCTTTCGTACTCCGGCGCGGCCGATCAAATCTACGATGGGCCGGGCACTGCCGTCGAGGATGGGCAGCTCCAGATTGTCCAACTCGATGATCGCGTTGTCGATTCTCATGCCGACGAGCGCGGAAAGCAGGTGCTCGGTGGTAGAGATCAGAACGCCTTTTTTCATCAAGCTGGTGGCGTAGCTGACGCGGGCGACGTTTCGGCTGACTGCCTCGACTTCAAAACCATCGAGATCCACGCGGCGGAAAATGATGCCACTGTTCGCGGGAGCGGGAAGGATGCGGAGTTTGACGGGCGCGCCGGAGTGCAGGCCGATGCCCTCACATTCAACCACGGAGCGGATTGTTTGTTCCTGAATCAGAACTCGTTCCCGCTTCTAGGTTACGAGTTGGAACGGAAATCCGCATGTGGCAAATTAGCCACACCATGTGGCTGGACTGGCATACGTTAAACCATGCAATGATCTTGTTTACAATTATTTACGAGAAGTGTCGGGCTGACAGTGCGATGTACTAGTGGGACAAGAACTTTAACGCTTCTTTGATGTATTGGCTACGTCGCGGGGACTGAACTGGGTGTCAGGAACACCCTGGTTGTAGCTGGCCTTGGTAAGAAAGGCCTGGGCTGACATTTCTCCGTTGAAGAAGCGGGTGTCGTCGAAGGCGGTCATTACGTTCTGTATGAGGCGGTAGTTGTCGAAAACTTCTTCTTCTACGTTCCGCTGCTTGTCGACGGGATCGCGCCAGGTAAAGCTCTTCTTCACCGGCAAGTGGGTGTTGGAGTCCAAGTAGAGGGTCACGGCCTCGTTCTTTGCGTTCATAACCGTGACTTGATCGACGGGCTTTTGGGCTGCGACCGTTTGTCCCTCGTAAAACAGCGCTACGCCCGGTTGGTTCAGCCATTGCCGCAGGACGGCATCGAGCGAAAAGTGGCGGCGGCGCAGATAGGCCCCAAGTTCGTCCTTGTCGTTCATGTCGCGGACACCTTTGTTCGTGACCTCGTAGCCTTTGTCGCCGTTGTAGATCAGGCTGACGTGCGTCTTCGACGAGCCTACGGGGATATCAATGTAAATAAAGGGATAATCGATCTCGTGGGAGACTGTGTAGTCAACCCGGTCCTTGTCCCAGAGCTTACGAACCCTTGTAAACGTAACCCCGGGCCCCTTGGTTTCGCCTCGGTGAAAGCCGTAGCTGCGACCCTCCTGCTTGACGTCCTGGACGTTTAAATAAGCTTGGCCGCCCAATGCGTCGATGGCTTGGTCCAATACGGCGCGGGCTTTCTTTGTGTTCTCGGGATCGGTGGGAATGGGCTGAGAAGGAGCACTTTCGGACGGAGATTGAGCTTCTTGAGCGCACACGAAAGTCGCTAGCGCGAGGACAACGATGATTAGGACATGCTTCATTCTTTATACTTTGACGCTTCGAGCAGCAGTATTAGCTGCCCGAACGTTAATTCATCCTGCTAACACCGCGCCGCCGTTTACGTTGAAGACTTCGCCAGTGATAAAGCCAGCCAGCGGGGTGCAAAGAAACAAGATGGGGCCGGCAAGTTCCTCCGGTGTACCAACGCGGCCGAGAGGTATTTTGTTAAGGATTTCTTCGGCGGTCTTGAGATCTTGGAGAGCCGGCTTGGACATGTCGGTGTCGACCCATCCAGGCGCAACGCAGTTCACGTTGATGTGCTGCGGCGCGAGTTCGGTCGATAGACCTTTCACCATACTGATGAGAGCGCCCTTAGTCGCGGCGTAGTCGCAGTGAAATGCTTCTCCGCGTTGTCCGGCAGTCGAGCTGATGAGCACGATGTGGCTGGGAGATTCGGCGCTGGCGGTCTTTTTCATCTCGGCAACCGAATGCTTCACTAGCGCGAAGACCGAGTCTAAGTTGATGGATACAGTCTTGCGCCATTGTTCATCGCTCATGCTCTCAATTGGAACATCTTCTGGCGGCCACACGCCGTGGTTTGCCACTAGAATGTCGAGCCATCCGAATCGCTGGGTGGCAGCCTTGACCAGATCACGCGCGGTATCGGTTCCTGCTAAGTTGCAGGCGATTGCCGCGCAGTTCTCCTCACCGCATTCGCAGACTAGTTTGTCCGCTTCTGGCTTGGCTTTCTGATAATTGAAAACGACCCGAGCGCCAGCTCTGACAAAGATGCGGACTGTCGCAGCACCAATCCCGCGCGACCCGCCAGTGATTAGCGCGACTTTTCCTTCCAAGGACAGGGGCACAGGCATAAGAGGATAGTTTCTGGGTTGCGTTCTGATTTGGCAAGTTAAGGGGGCTGATTTGCGGACCGGGTGGTCGCTTCAACTGCCCAATGGCAGACTGCGCTCCGATTTGAGTTCGCGGGCGAGAATGCGTACCAGCATTCCGTCGTACTTAATCCCGCTGGATTTTTCCAACTGGGTGATGGCCTGTTCGCTGGTCTTGCCGGCAGCCAAGGAGCGATCGCTGGTGAGGTTCACATAGGCATCGGCCACCGTGATGATCCTTGCCCATAGGGGGACCTCGTCTCCTCGCAGACCTGAGGGATAGCCACTGCCATCAGAACATTCGTGGTGGCATTCGACGGCTTTTTTAATGCGCTCCCCGTTTGGAAGAGTGCTCAGAATTTCACCTCCCAACTGCGGGTGCACTTTGAGGAGTTCGAATTCTTCTTCGGTCAGAGAACCGCGCTTGTTGAGAATTCGCTCGGGGACAAAAATCTTTCCAACATCATGGATCCGCCCGGCAAAACCTAATTCTCGAACTTCGTCGGGGCCAAGACCGAGCGCGCGCCCGATCATTTCAGAATACTGCGCCACAGCTTCGCCATGCCCGGATGCGTGGGTCTCGCGAGACTCTGCCGCGCGGGCGAGGGCTTCAATGGATTCCTTTAAGAGGGGAGCGCCCTGCTCGCGGCTGTCCGCGGATAATTTGTGCAGGGTCGCGACCAACTCCTCCATGTGCTCAGGGCCGGTGCGCTCACGCTGGAGGAAGCCCTCAATGTAGCCGGAAACGAGCTGGCGCTGCAGTGCACCGCCTTCTTCCTGCGTGAGGTCTTCGGATGTGGAGACGCGATCTCCTCCGGCTTTTTTGGAAATGTACATGCCGGTATCGGCAACCCGGATGATGCTTTCCGCCGAGAAGCCGTGCACGGGGAAGCTGGCGACACCAAAGCTGCCGGTAATCTTGTGTTCGCTCAACATTGGATCAGTGGCGAGCCACAACCGCAGACGTTCGGCGAGAATCTGGGCCTGTTCTACGCCGGTTTCCGGCATCAGGATGATGAATTCGTCGCCGCCGTATCTCGCGACTACGTTCGATTGACGGCATTTTTGCTCAAGAAGGCGTCCCACGCGGGCAAGGACCAAGTCACCTTCCAGGTGCCCGAAGGTGTCGTTCACCTCTTTGAATTTATCGAGGTCAACGAGTACGACGGAGAACGGACGTCCGGAGCGCGATGCACGTTTCCACTCAGAAGAGAGAGCTTCCCAGAAGAAGCGGCGCGTCTTGATTCCTGTAAGGCCGTCGGTGATCGACTGCTGCTGCAGCTTTTGGAATACGAATGAATTGTGTAGCGCGGTGGCGAGCAGGTCAGCCAGTGTGTTCATGACCAGAACGTCTTCCGAGGAAATCGCCTGTTCTTCCTCACTCTCAACGTTGAGCACACCAAGAAGAGTGTCACCATATGTGATCGGGATGCAGAGGACAGTTCGCGAACTCGGCAGTAAGCCTTGCAATTGTCCGCTTTCGCCGGCGTTCATGATGACGGTTTCGCCGGTGCGCGCAACCCGGCCCAAGATTCCGGCGCCGATCGGAAGTTTTTTACCCTTTTCCTGCGCGGTCGAACCGGCCTCGGCCCTAATCTCGATCTCCTTTGTCGCGTAGTCCAGGATTCCGATTCCGATATGGTCAAATCGGAAATTCTTCTGAATGTTGGAAACGATCTCGGCGAGCATTTGCTCGGCGTCTTCGCTGGATATTGCGGTTTTTGAGACGCTGTTCAGAAAAGCGAATTGGCGCGCCCGCCGTTGTTCTTCGGAGAAAAGCCGGGCATTCTCAATAGCCACGGACACCTGTCCGGCGGCGGTCTTCAGCACTTCGAGATCACGTTGCTCGAACACATATTCGCGAGCGGTGCTCATCGCCGCCATGACCCCAGTAGCTTTGCCGTTTACGAGGATCGGCGCTCCGCAAAACGACTTGGCAGGCTCAGGAGGAACAAGCGTGACGCCGAGGCGCTCACGGGCGCGATCGAGATCTGAGCGGATGAGCAGCGACTGGCCGGTACGAAGAATGTATTCCGTTAGGCCATTGTTAAGCTTACGTTGCCTTTTGGGCAGCACTTCTCCGCCTTCAACTTCCAGCTCAAAAATGATGGAATCACTCTCTTGGAACGCGACGTAAAAATTCGAGGTATCGAAAATTTGACCGAGTTCTTTTTGAACGGTACGCAAGACCTCGTCTTGATTCAGGCGGGAGCTGATGGCTTGCCCAATTTGGGTGAGAAGCTGGTATTCCTTGGTGCGGCGCTGGGCGTCGTGCATGACGACGTAGTTTTCCAGCGTGAGGCCGATCTGCAGCGCGAGGCCGATCAACAGTCGCAAATTGGAATCGCCAAAGAGTCTGCGCTCGGCGTGAGGAAAAAGTATTACTCCGAAATTGTGCTCGCGAGTTTGCAGGCTGACTGCGGTGACATTGTGAATGTTTTGCGCGCTCAGCGCCTCTCGAAACTGCTCGAAGCGCCCACCTGGAAACGCTGGGAGTGGTTCCGACATCTCCCGCAGGTTACGGAAAGTTACAAAGCCACCGCGTCGGTAGGCCAGTTCGCAGACGTACTCTCCGGCGCCGCTCGAGTCGAGGGTCGCAACAAACTCGGGCGAAAATCCGAGTTGCACCGACGGCAATACCGCGCGCCAGCGCTCTGAAATGCAGATTGCGGCGCGACTGGTCGGTAGCGGGGCGACGAGCCGGTCCAGAATATTTTGCATGCTGGGGACCAGGTCGGTGGCGGCGAGCAAACGCATGGGATCGACGCCCAGGGTCGAGAACGCCAGCGCATTCTCCTGTACAGCGTTGCGCTCGTTCTCGAAAAACACCATCACCATCGAGATGCCGAGCAGCATCTGGGGAACTGGACCTAGAAGGTCGCCACGGAAGATCTGCAGGACCGGCGCTTTGAACTGACCGAATAACATCAGCACAGCCCAGAACGCCAAAGAAAATGAGAGCACCCAAAACGCCAGGGAAGCCTTGCGGCGAGAGGTCACATAAAAATCAAATGAGCTGTAGCAGAGGATGGCGGCAACGCCGATTTGAAACTTGTCGAGGGTGACTCCACCCGGCCAGAAAGACCATTGCAGCGAAGGCTGCCAAGCATTCCAGAACGCCAGCGCTACTGCGGCAGCTGCGACCGCGATTTCATATCCGCGCGGACGCAGAGCGTTTTTTCGTTCGGAGCTGGTAAGGCGGCGAGTCAGGCGAGTTGAGACCAGAATGCATAACGCCATGCCAACCAGCAGCAGTGACGCCAGGAATGTCAGAAGAGCGTTGCTTTCCCGCAGGGTCGACCAGGCATCCAGCAGGAAGTGCAAGGTGTAGGCAGCCCATGCAAGCTGCCACGCGCGGAAATACGGTTGGCGGCTCTGCTCGTGCAGATAGGTAAATACCAGGAACAGCAGGAATGCGACCACTCCTGGAAGAACCAATGTGCTGACTAAGATACTATTCATGAGTTGACCGACACGAATACCGCTCCGTCAGTCTGTGCGTGGGGAAACGCCATCCTTATCGTTGCATACGTTTCTTCGCAAAACAACAGTTTTAGTCGCGGGGACTGGTGTCTTTTGTTGCTCCTACCCTAATCTTTTGTGTGGCTTGACCGCGACTTTGGACGGGCCGTAACATCCAGCTTGGTTACCAACGGAATGCCTTCCCCGATTACCCCAACCCTGGATGCCGCCTCCGGCCCCCGGGTCCGATTTGCTCCTTCACCCACCGGCTATTTGCATGTCGGCGGAGCGCGCACTGCTCTATTCAATTGGCTTTTTGCCCGTCATTTTCAAGGGACTTTGGTTTTGCGGATCGAAGACACCGACTTGGAGCGTTCCACTTCTGAAATGGTGGAAGGCATTCTGGCAGGCCTGAAGTGGCTGGGAATCCATTGGGACGAAGGTCCCTATTACCAGACTCAGAGAATGGACCTGTACCGTGCGGCTGCCGCCAAACTGATTGAGTCTGGAGCGGCGTATTACTGTTTCTGCAGCAAAGAGGAATTAGAGAAGCGGCGCGCCAAGGCTGCGGAAGAAGGGAGGCCGCCTCGCTACGAAGGCACGTGCCGAAGGCTGGATCGCGAGAAAGCTTTGCGGAGGAAGTCGGTTGGTGAACACACGGCTGTACGCTTTGCGGTCCCGCAGGCGGGCAGTACGGCTTTTGAAGATGCGGTGTTCGGCAAAGTTGAGTTTGCCAATACTGAACTCGAAGACTTCGTGCTGCTGCGTTCTGATGGCGGGCCTACGTATCATCTGAGCGTTGTTGCCGACGATATCGATTTGCGAATTACTCACATCATTCGCGGCGCGGACCACATTTCAAACACTCCGAAGCAGGTTTTGTTGTATCAGGCGCTGGGCGTGTCATTGCCTGTGTTCGCGCACGTGCCGCTGATACTCGGTCCGGACAAGACGCGGTTGAGCAAGCGCCACGGCGCAACGAGTGTAACGGCATATCGGGAAGAGGGCATGGTTCCGGAGGCGTTTCGAAATTTCCTGGCGCTGCTTGGCTGGACTCCGCCGGAAGGCACGCCGGAAGTGCTCGGTGACTCGGAACTGATCCGGCTTTTCGGCTTTGAGGGAATCTCGCGCTCGAACGCAGTTTTCGATCGCGCCAAGCTGGATTGGTTCAACGCGGAATACATTCGCGCCTATCCCGCCGGGCGCCTGCTGCCGCTGATTGAAGAGGAATGGAAAAAAGCCGGACCGTGTATAGAACACGACCGCGATTGGCTGCTTTCCACGATCGAGCTGCTCAAGCCGCGCGCACGGAGCTTGAAGGACTTCGCCGGTTCGTTCAGAGCGTTCTTCAGCGATGAGTTCGACCCCGATCCGGCAGCGGTCGAGAAATTTCTCAAAGACGAAAGCGTCAGGCGGTTGCTGGTCGAACTTGGGCATCGCTATGCCGGTTTGGAAGAGTTCAGTGAGCAGGGGGCAGAGAGAGTCTTGCGCGATTTCGCCGCCGAAAAGCGACTGAAAGCGGGTGCTCTCATCAACGGCGCCCGCGTTGCGCTTACGGGGCAAGGTGTGGCGCCGAGTTTGTTTGCGGTCATGCGGGCGTTAGGAAGAGACAGAACGGTGATGCGGTTGCGGGGCGCCGAAGAGCTAGCAGCAAAGGCGACTGCAGTTAGGACTTGAGGTTGCGGAACGTTTCAACGTTCCTGCGGACCCCCGAATCCCCACCCTTTGGAAACCGCAAAGGGGTGGGGCACCCTCATGTTTTGGTGTTGAGAGAGTAGGCCGCGCACCAACCGGATCGCCTCACTTGCTCTTGTACGCGAACGTAACTTTCGTCTCCTCGTTGACCACCAGCGGCCTGACGAAATGGAACGCCGTGCCTGCGTGGGGCACTTCTATGGCGACTGGCAAGACCCCCGCCACCCGGCGTTGCAGATTGACTACATTGGAGGATGGGGCCGCTTGGGCGGCTTGCGCCTGCTTTTTCGCCTGACGCTCCAGTTCATCGTATCGACCGTTCACTGCCGCGCCTGTGCCAGTGGCCATGACTTCGATAGTCTCGGAGACTGAGCCGACTTGGAGGACCAGATTGACAGGGCCGGGGCGGTTAGCGTCGTAGATGACGTCTTGTGTGAGTGATTTGAACCCTGGAGAGTCGACCTGGATCCTTACGCGCCCTGACGATACGCCAGAGACGCGCCAAGAGCCCTGTGCGTTTGTCGCCGTATTCATCTTGAAACCAGTATCCGATGAGGTGACCGTGATGCGCGCATTGCCGATAACCGCGCCGGCGGGATCGACCACACTTCCACCCAGCTGTCCTGGCAACAGTGCTTCTGCGGCTCTGAAAACGAAACGCCGGCAGAGGGTTGGGACTCTGCTTCCTGAATCAGTTGGTTCGTTCCGGCCGTACTCTCGAGGAAGGCAGGAGGTACAAGGTCCGCTGCCAGAGCATCACCGCCAAAGTCCTTAACTTTGTATTGCTCCGGGAGAAAGATTTCCCACTGAAGCAGGTCAATGGGAATATCCAAGCCTGGCAACGACAGCTCCGATCCACCTTTCTTTGCAAACGGGGCGCCGGAGTGGATGAAGACGAACGAGACTGGGTATGCGTCGGTGGGGCGAAAGCCAGGACGCAATAAGGGTACGCGATCACCGTCGGGGGCCTCTACCGGCTTGACCTTCTCACCGGCGACATCCGCCGAGAGAATGCTTGCGCCCGCAGGCAATGCAACTTTCAAGAACGGTTGCGCCTGATTCTTGATGACCAGCTTTATCTCGGTGAGAGATTTTCCTTCAGAAGTCACAAGAGTCGTGACCACCGCGTTTTCCGCGACTGCCGCGAGGACGCTGCTGTCAGGAAAGCGGACCCACCCCAAAGCCAGAGTCGGAGTCTCGTTGGGCTGCCGGTGATAACGAAACGCCGCCTGCGGAGGATAGTGCGCGAGCGAGCGCAGGTACGGATTGGTTTCGCGCACGTCCATGCGCTTCAGGCCGCCACCCTCGGTTGCCGTTAGTTCCATGCTGCCAGTGCCTTCGATCAGCAGCTCACCCGTTTCGCGCTGCGCATTTTTGAAACTAAGGAGCGGGGTGTCGGCTTTGGTGGAAGAGACAGTTCTCGCCATCGAGATTAGGAACTCATGGTTGCGTTGGGTGGCGGCGGCGACTTTCAGAGTCAGAATGCCCGGCTGGGCTTCAGTCGATTCCAGTGACGCGCCGGTCACCCCGGTGACTTCATATCCATCGGGAATCGCAACTTCGAACTGCGAAGGTTCGCCTTGCACCACCGTGACGTCGGCAAGGGTTGCGACTGTCAGCTCCGCTTCGCTGACAGAGACGAGTGATTTCACGTCCGCAAGAAAGCGTACTTCGCGGGTGACCGCAGGGGTGGCCGTTTCTCGTGTCGCCCACCAGATATCTGCGGTCTGTCCGGGTACGAGCGTTGCTTCGAGCGCGGTGCGGCCATTCTGGGAGGTGCGACTGGTGATCAATCCGGGAGTGATACTCACCTGCGTATGTTCGCCCGGAATTATCAGCGAGAGTGTGGCGCTTCCGACGGAAGGTACAGGTAGCCTTAAGGACGCGCGTCCAGCCTCGATCCTGAGCGGCAGGCCTGCACCAAGAAGAATGGAAAAATCAGACGGGCCGGAGAGGATTGCAGTCTGGATCCCGTTCTCCGGTTGCAGTGGAACGGTCTTGCCTTCCCAATGGGCGTCGAAAATCGTCACTCCTGCGGAGAGAGGAACTTTGACTATGCCTTTTCTGAGAATCGCTCCCTCGAATTGAATCGTGCCGGTCGCCAATTCGTCACCGGCGCTCAATTTGAACTCGGCATGTTTGAGGGAATACGGTTGCGGAGGCAGATCAGATTTCTTCGCAGGCTTGCTCGCGAGTTCGGACAGACGGTTGAATTCGTCGAGCGTCAGGGTGACGTTTCCAGTGTCGGGGAGTGGCAGGGCCTTGTTATCCTGGGCGAACACGGACATGGCTCCAATCAGCATTAGAATCGTCACGCCTGTTCTCATCTCCGGCCTCCCTTCTTCTCCTGTTGATAGTTCAGCACTGGAGTGGGAACTTGGTTTGCGCTGGTTAGTTCCGCAACCAGAAACAGCGAAGGACCGAAAGCGGGGAAGGACACTCGAATAGGCAGAATTCCTTTTGCTCGCGCACCTTGGGATTTGGCGAAAAACTTGTCGGCCAAGTCACGCGCATCTTTGTTGTTAGCGGGCACGTTAAGATCTATTTGATTCTGCTGCAGAGATTGGCCGGCGCCCATCCCCGAGCCAATCCCTCCCGCAACCACACCGCTCACCTCGGTATTGAATGCAGCCGAGGACGGATTTTCGTACGTCTCCGTTCTGAATATGCCAGGTTCAGCAGAAACCTTGAACCGCGGCGGGTAGTAGACGAGAAGTCCTGTTCTCGAAACTGGCAGATCCAGCGCGGGCAGTGCTAGCGGAAACTTCCCTTTGTCGTCCCATTTGGTTCCCCGGCTGAAGTACACCACCTCGACAATGAATTCTGGAGCTTCATCTCCTCCGTGCGTTTTTTCAAGAGGAAGTAATAGGTTCCCGTCCGATGTTTGCCCCGGCCGCACTGGCTTCCCTGCCAAGGCCGCGCTCCAGACAGCGGCGCCTTGCGGGAGCGCAATCTTTATGAAGTTCCGTTGATTGTTTCGAACTGCGTATCGCGCCTGCACCAAGTTCTTTCCGTCATGGCTCAACAACACGCGATATCGCGCTTCTTCAACATTGGCCAGTAAGACAGCTTGCTGCGTGTATCGAGCCACGTTCACTGTGAGCGAGCGAGCCGCCGGATCGCCGTTCCGAAATCGAAATGCGGCCAGCGACGGAGATTGACGGCTGGCGACCATGTCGCCAAGGTCTGTGGCGTCAGCCTCTTCCAAGCCCTGAGACTTCAGGTCCTTGATCTCGCCTGCACCGAGGACTTCGACTGCTACCCCGCCGGTTTCGCGTTCAGTATTCAGCAGGCGGAAGAGAGGGACGTCGAGTTGGCCTTCTCGCGCCAAGTGAGTTTCTCCGCTAACCACGAACCGGGTGTTCTGTTCGACCGGCTCCAGAAATGTCACTGAAAGATCGCCGCCTTGCATCTCCCAATCGGCGACCGATGCGCCCGATACCTGATTGATGGTGATCTTTTCGGGAAGATGGACCTTGGTTTCGCGCGCCGCTCCCTGCGTTACCACGACCGCGATCTCGGCGACGATGGCGGTTGAATCCTCGCCCAAGCTGACCAACTCTGTAAGCGATCCTCGCTGCCGCAAAGGTTGAGTGCTGTGATGGTCTTCAGTTTTCCTCCGCCACGTGAACGTGAGGGGCTGCGTGCCATTGCCGTATGCCAGCCACTTGCTTTCGCGGTTCTGCTCGGATTTTTCCGTCAGAAGTCCGCCGGTGACCCTGACATCAACTTCCGGGCGGGGAAGTTGGACAGTGGCGCGGGTCACGCCGGACTGAGTCGCCGGCAGGGAGATGCTTTCATCTCCAGTCGCAGACGCCACGGGCAGAGCCACAGTCAGCATGAGGACTGCCCGTCCGGGATGCGACAGCAACGCTGATACTTGGGCGCCGGATTTCCCGCTCGTGCCGAACGAGAGTGGAAGAAGTTTGCCATCGAGTCGCGCCTCGCGCACCAATAGCCCTGCGGGAATCGGCACGGTCACCCAGCCATCCTTCAGTACGTCAACGGTGAGATCAGCGCGTCCGGTCGCGATATCGCGATTGATCCGCAGATCGTAGTCAACTCGCGTCAGAGTGGCATCAATGCTTGGCGGTGCTGGCTCATGCTCTGTGGGGAAGGCCCTGGCGCGCAGATCTCGATAGTTGTCCACGGAGATCACGACCCATCCTGGCGAATGGACGGCTTCCTGGGCCGCGGATCTCAACGGGCAACTGATTGCCAGGATGAGGCAGAGAGGGAGCGGCGATGACCGCCTCCGCGCTAGAAGGCCAGAAAGCCCAGACATCAGCATATGCACTCCAAGTCCAGATAGTGGAATCTACGCACGCAGCATAACGTGCGCTTCTCGAAAAGAAAGGTGTCTGAAACGGTACGGGGAAGCGGCTACGTATGGGTGTGCGGGCTTTGTGGGGGCACTCTCTTCTTGTGTTCGGCTGGGGCCTTCGCCACTTTTACTTCAAAGCTTACGGGCATCTGTTTGGGCGGGTAGCAGGCGGCGTTATCGCACGCCTGATATTTCAAAGTCCCGTGAATGGCATATTTGGTTGGCAGCACCGTTTTGAGGGGGCGGACTAGAACTCCGATGTCAAAGTCTCCGCTATATACGCTGAGTTTCTCGTCTGGTGCGAACGGGAAGCTCCGATCCTCGCCTTCGGGATAAGTGATCTTGCTGATGACGATGTCGGTTGGCGCATCCAGCTTCAGTTCGGTTTTCTTGAGATATTCCTGCTTGGGCTGGTTGGAGTTGATGTGAAATCCGGAGGAGATGCGAAAGTGTAACTGCACTGTGCCGGGATGTCCGCGGTAAATGGAGATGACCTCTGGTGGTTGCATAGTCACCGAGGGCTTTTTGGTGCCGGGGATGTCGTCCTGGGCAGACACGCCAATGCCAGCCATCATAGCCGCGCAAGCAACAAGGCGTCGCCACATCACTTTTTCGCGACCTCGCCAGATTGGCCGAGGGCTTTCTGAATATTGCTTTCAATTTCCGAACGGCTCACCAGCCCGAACACGTGGTCCAGAATTTTCCCGTCGCGGGTGATGTAAAACGTTGAAGGAAGAAACTGCACTCCGCCGTATTGGGTTCCCACTTCTTCCTTCCCAATGACGATGGGATAGTTAACGCCCAACTTTTGCGCGAACTCAGCAATATCCTTCGGCGGCGCGTCGTCCATGGCAACGCCCAGCACTTGCAGTCCTTGCGGGCCGTATTTCTTTTGCAGGTCCACGAACCAGGGCATTTCAATTTTGCAGGGCTCACACCATGTCGCCCAGAAATTGAGCAATACCGCTTTGCCGTGGTAATCCGAGAGCTTCAAGCTCTTGCCGTCCAGGGAGGCCAGAGTGAAATCAGGCGCGGACTGGCCTTGCAATTTTCCAGCGGCGGACGGTTTAGAGTGCCGGGCCTTTTGGATACCAAACACCAGCATAATGGAGATGACCATCGCCACAACGATTAGAATGACGGGATCGCGTTTCACAGAACTCCTCTACAAAGCAAAGCGGTTCAAGAACGAAAAGTAGCGCGCGAGGAGTGTAAATCTGCCGAATACCAACAGTACTCCAAGCGCAATCAGCAGGCCGCCGCTCGCAATTTCGAGCACGTGCATGTGGCGGCGGAAGCGTCCATAAAAATTCAGGAAGCGTTCAATGCCCAGCGAAGTTAGCAGGAAAGGTACTGCTAAGCCCAGCGAATAAATGGTTAGCAGCAGGATTCCTTTTGTAATGGAGTCCTGGGCTGCGGCGAAGCCAAGAATCACAGCCAGGATTGGACCCACGCAGGGTGTCCAACCGAAGGCAAAGGCGAACCCGATTACGAATGCTCCCCAGGCGCTGCTGCCGCCCTTTACGTTGTGCAAGCGCTTATCCGCATAGAGCGCCTTGATGCGGAGGATTCCCGTCAGGTGCAGGCCAAATAGAATAATGACTACGCCCGCAACTTGCGCCAGCAGGGATTTGTATCGCGCAGCGATCTGCCCGACCTCCGTAGAAATCGCCCCCAGCGTGATGAATACGATACTGAAGCCGATGATGAACGCTATCGAGTTCAGCATCACCTTGCGCAGCAGTGAAGCTTCCTGACCTTTCAGTTCCTCGACTCCGACGCCTGAAATTAGTGATACGTAGCCGGGCACCAGGGGCAACACGCATGGCGACAGAAAAGAAACTAGGCCGGCCAGGAAGGCGGCGATCGGGAGCGGCAGATTCGACATTCACAATTATTGTACCTTTCCGAGTGCGCCGGCACATGGTAACTAGGGGATAAGGGGCTTATTACGCGACTTACCGCTGCGTCTGCGGCCCAACTTCCCGCGGCGCTTCGGCCACCATCTTGCGGATAAGTTCGACGGGTACGGTTGCGGTCAGCACGGCGCGATCTTTCTTTTGCTCAACCTTCAGGCTATCCAGAGCCTTTCGGATATCGGGATCGGGCGTCTTTCCCGCTACCGAGACTTCAGCAGAACGAAAGATTGCCAGAAAAGTTGTGAACGCCTCTGCCCGGAAGTGCACCGCGCCCAGGTATCGCACCGACGTGACGACGCTGGCGGGACTGGAAAACGGCAGCGGAACAGATGCTGCCGGCGCGGAAGTGGAGTTCAGGCGGAAAATTCCCCACGCCAGACTTGCAATCGGCACGTGCTTATAAAACTGCCGCAACAGCGCGGGTCCGCCGAACGGGGATGCCAACTTGCGCGACCGATCAATAATGCCGCGGATCACTCCGGGATCGTTATGGTTGGAGGCGGCCACGGTGTCGACGCCGAGTATGGCCACGCGTACAGTGCGGTTCTGCAGGGGGATGTTGTAGATGTCGATCGAATGATAGGGGTCGGCGGAACTTGCCAAGGTCTTTAAATAGGCGCGCAGTTTATCGCCATCAATTTTCGCTACGAAAACTTCCGAAAAGCGCGTTTCACCACCAGTCTGCGGACTCGCGTAGTGGACGGCAAGCGCGCCTTCCTGCAGGTCGCGCTCAAACTGAAATCCGGTGGCCTGGATGAATTGCTCGTATTCAGGATCGTGGGGAACGGCAGGCAGATGGCTGCCGATTTCGGCGCGGCGCATCCACTTGAGGTCGATGTAAACAAACGCGTCTGCCCCAGGAAGCAACCGCGCCGCTTCAGGCGGAGCATGCTTCCGGAGTTCGACCACAGCAGCCACTGCGGCCACAACCAGCAGAAAGCCAAACAGGATTGGAAGGCGACGCCGTATTCGCATGAAAGCGACGGGGAGATGATAGCAGGTTGCCGGGGAGACTGGGCTGTGGTGATGCTTAGGGAAACTCTCCGTCACGAACAAGAACTTGGCCACGGATCTGCACGGATTTCCGCGGATCGATTCCCCAAAATCAAGTCCTTAGATTTCTTCAATGTCGGTGTTCTTCGATGGCCTTTTCTGGTTGAGTTCCCGGTTGCAATCAATGATTTCAGTGCTATCATTGATTGCATGGCCAGCATAACTATTCGCCAGCTTCCCGAAACCACCAAGCGCAAACTCCGAATTCGCGCAGCGCAGCACGGTCGCTCGATGGAGCAGGAAGCACGGGAAATTCTGAAGAGCGAACTCAACCGGCCTGAGGACCAGCCTAAGGACCTAGCGGAGGCAATCCGCCGGCGCTTTGCTCGTTTTGGAGGTGTCAAATTGGAGATCCCGCCTCGTGAACCCATCCCGGAGCCGAGAATCCGGTAACTCGTGACCATTTTGGACACGAATGTTGTTTCCGAGCTGATGTCGCCTTCGCGATCATCGCAAGTGGTCGCGTGGATCTCAGGCCTGCGGTTCAGGGACGAAGTCTGCCTCACCACGATCAACGTCGCAGAAATTCTTTACGGTATTGAAATTCTTCCTAAAGGAAAACGACGCGACGGATTGCTGTCCGAGGCAGAGGCCATGTTCGCCGAAGACTTTACGGGACGGATACTGCCGTTTGGCGAGCAGGCCGCTCGCGCATTCGCCCAAATCGCTGCCGCCAGAAGATCTCAAGGTCGTCCAATCTCCGAGTTTGACGCCCAGATTGCGTCAATCGCAAGAGCAAATGACGCGGCTTTAGCCACGCGCAACACTGCGGATTTCGAGGGTTGCGGTGTGCGGCTAGTAAATCCGTGGGTGGATTAGACTAGGTGGTTTGTTCTCGGAGGTCGTCATGCGTGGTCGCCTCTTCGTGCTTGTCACCCTTTGTGCGCTTCCGCTTGCTGCTCAAACCAAACATCCTTTCACGTTTGAAGACATGATGGCGCTCAAGCGTGTCGAGGAGCCGGTGCCTTCGCCGGACGGGAAGTGGGTGCTGTTTGCGGCGGTGGATGTTGATCTGAAGGCGAATACGAAGACGCCGCATGTTTGGGCGGTGCCGTTAAATACCCACGTCTCCCAACAACAGGGAGAGGTGGGGCACCCCATCTCAGATCGGTTCAACTCTGGGGTGCCCCACTTCTCGCCGGTTTTGCGAGAAGTGGGTTTTACTGCTCAGACAGAAGCAGATTCCTCCACTCCGGTCGGAATGACAAAGAGTAGAGAGAGGGAAATCATTTCTGATCAGGACGCCGACCGGCCACGCTGGGCTCCGGATGGGAAGCGGTTTGCCTTTGTTTCGACCAAAGAAGGCGGATCGCAAATCTGGATTGCGGATTTCGATGGCGCGAGTGGGACCGTGACCGCCAAGCGCCGGTTTACGAACATTGCGACCGAGGCTGATGGCGAGCTGTGGTCTCCAGACGGCCGCTACATTTTGTTCGTCTCAAGTGTGTATCCGAAGTGCGACGGTTCGGCTGTCGAAGAGGAAAACTGTAATAAGGAGAAACTCCAACAGTCGAAAGATTCAAAGATCAGCGCGCAGGTCTTCACGCATCTTTTGTACCGGCACTGGAACGAATATAAGAAGGGTAAGCGCAGCCATCTGTTTGCGGCCCAAGCTCCGCAGAGCGAACTCGGCGGCGGGAGTTCACCCACCATTTACAAAGGTGCTCCACCCAGTCGTGATCTCACTCCCGGCGATCACGATGTACCGCCGTTTCATCTAGGCGGACAGGATATGTATGTCTTTTCGCCCGACGGAGAGGAGATTTGCTACACCTCGAACCACGATGACGATGAGGCGATTAGCACCAATAAAGATCTGTTCACCGTGCTGGCAAACATGTCAGTGGACGCCACACCTGCTCAGGTTTTAGCGCAGACCAAGAACATCACTGCCGACAACAAGGCGGCGGATGAGACTCCGCTCTATTCGCCGGATGGGAAGTACATCGCCTATCGCGCGCAGACGCGTCCGGGATACGAGAGCGACCGCTGGCGCCTGATGCTGTACCACCGCAAGACGGGGGAGAAGAAGGATGTGACAGACAAGTTTGACCACTGGGTTGAAAGCTTCGCGTGGGCGCGCGATTCAAAGACGCTTTTCTTCACTGCAGAACACGAAGGGCACTCATTGATCTATGCCATAGAAACGGCGTGGCCTTCTGGGGCCGATACGGATCAGGATAGGCATTCAACGCGCGCTCTCGTAGGCGGTTATAACGATGACTTGACCGTGACTCCCGATGGGAAGAACTTGCTGTTTTCCCGCATGTCGATCACCGCACCAAACGAGATTTATGCGAGCAGTACGGGCGGTGAAGGTTGTCCTGCAATGACGGGCAATGTCGATCCTGGAAAAGAAGATTGTTCTTTGAACAAGGATTGGGCCATCGCTCGCATGAATGAGCCGGTGTTGTCCCAGATAGAAATGGCGAAGATCGAGTCCTTCTTCTTTCCCGGGGCAAAGGGCGAGAGTGTTGAAGGCTTCTTGGTTCGACCGCCGAATTTCGACCCCAGCAAGAAGTATGCGGTGAAGTTCATCCTCCATGGCGGGCCGGAAGTTCCCATGGGCGATCAGTGGAGCTTTCGCTGGAATCACGAACTTTTCGCAGCGAATGGATACGTTGTTATCTTTATCAATTTTCACGGGTCGCCCGGATACGGGCAGAAATTCATTGACGCGATCAACGGCGACTGGGGCGGCTCTCCGTTTGAAGATCTGATGAAGGGCCTCGACTACGCCGAGCGGCACTATCCGTTTATTGATAAAGACCGCGAGTGCGCGCTGGGCGCCAGCTACGGCGGATACATGGCCAACTGGATCCTCGGTCACACCAACCGCTTCAAGTGCATCGTGTCGCACGACGGCATGTTCAATACCGAGTCGGCTTGGGGAACGACTGAAGAGCTGTGGTTCAACGAATGGGAGTTCAAGGGCACGCCTTACACGCACCGCGAGATGTACAGGAAGTGGTCTCCACATTTGGCGGCGACGAATTTCAAGACGCCGACGCTGGTGATTCACGGCCAACTCGATTACCGGCTGGATGTGTCGGAAGGATTTCAGCTATTTACGACGCTGCAGCGAATGGGTGTGCCATCGAAGATGCTCTACTTCCCCGATGAAGGCCATTGGGTGCTCAAGCCGCAGAATTCCCAGTTTTGGTACAAGACCGTGAATGAATGGGTGGACCAGTGGGTGGGAAAGTAAACAAACCAGTTGTCAGTGACCAGTTGCCAGTGATCAGGGCAGCCAGTGTTAGTGATGATGGACCGTGTAGGGACGGGCGTCCACGCCCGTCCGGTCGAGCGCAGCTCGACAGGTTGGTGAACAACTTATGCCCGCATAGGGTCAGCTTAAGAGCGCCACCCGCCCTAAATTGGCATGAGCGGTCTTCGTACCCACGTTCACGCCTCATCGTCCGAGTTGCGGCCTACTCAAACCCGGATGCAATTGCACCGCTCGTTTAGCAACGAGATACACCAGAGACGTCAGACAGAGAACTGTGAACCCGCCTTTGAGATAGGCCGCGGTTGTGACCGAAATGCAATGCCGGTTGCGATCAATACATACGTCGCAATACACAGGGGACACTTCGGCAACAAGACCAGGACGGCGCTGGGAACAATCCATTTAGCGAACTTAGTACCGCTCGGTATCCAAGAGCGCGGCAGGGGCTTTTTGTTGCAGCCTGCCCCCCGACTTCACCGCAATTTTGACAACGAACCTTCATGCGTGCTCCGCTGAACAGCATGCGGCAGCCGGAGCCTCAATGCCCGAGGCCGCTTCCGCCGGGCAGTACGGTTTTTTCGCATCTGCCAGATGGCCCTCGGCGTAGCGGTCGTGGTGACGCACCCAGGCCATGGGAAAATACGAACCATCTTCATCGCGCCCTTGGGTACGAAATCCAGGTAGTTATGCGTGTTGAGTGCTGTCTCGATCCCACGAGCGTAGGTCGAGTAGGTATGAAAGATGTCTCCATTCTCATCTTTAGTAGAACACGCTGATTCCGGGGCCCAGCCGTTCCTACCTTAACGCCGCTTCTTGCCTTCTATCTCCGCAAGTCGCGCCTTCACCATCTTTTTCAGCAGAGTGCCGGGCAGAGGCTTGTCCACCGGGAACTGGATCGTGCCTTTCGACACGTGGAAGTCTTTGAGATCTTGTTTGAACGCCTTGATCACGGACGCGGTCGGGAACAGGCTGCAGTGGTCCGAAAACGCCGCGTACCACACGAGCATTCCTTTGTATTTGAACGCCGGAATGCGATAACTGATGACCTCCGTGGTCTCCGTCGGCATCACCGAACGAATCGCCGCGCGAACTTTGTTCAATGTGCTGCGAGCAGGTTCCGGGACGCCCGCGAGGTATTCGTCCACGGTCTTGGGAGCGGTTGTATTTTTCGCGGTTGACTCGTGTGCGCGGGATGGAGTTTTCTTCATACGGAAACAATAGCCGGAAAGGGCACGACTTCCAGCCGCGCCGATTGAGTTCTCTTTCTCTCCTGTCATTCCGAGCGCAGCAGGATCATTCGCAAAGCGAATCATCGTGCGGAGTCGAGGAACCTGCTTTTTCTGTGCGCGGACGAGCTGCTCACCAAGAGCCAACCTCAGCCGCTTAAGCCGCAAATTCTCACAGCGCGAAATCCGGCCGAGTGGAACTCGTGCGCTTCCCGGTTCGGACAGACTATTGCCTGTCGTAGACTGCGGTGCCCTTAACTTTTTTCCCCGTGGGATCGGTTGTGTTAACGGTCACCGTGCGGGTTTTGCCATCGGCCGATACCGCGACCCGACCGGAAATCGCGACCTTCCCGTCTTTCTTACCCGCGAAGGCTAAAGTGCGGTCGTTGATCTTCTTGTAGGATCGCGTGTCTGATGTCGGGTCGCCGGTTACGGGATAATCTTTCCCGTCCACCTTACCCGTCCATTCACTGTGCGTCGGCTTTCCGTCGCGGTCGGTGCCCTCGATCGTGACTTTTATGCCGTCACCCGCGGCCTCATACACAACGGTGTTGTTGTGGGGAATTCCGGCGGCAAGTTTCGACTTCGCTTCGTTCAACTTCCAGTTGCCCAACTGCGCGTCATCGGCGAAACACACGGCTGCTGCCAGCAAACACAGTACAAATGTCAGTACACACGTTCTCGTTTTCATGTTGCCTCCAGTGCGATCAAATTGTCTGGCTGATTTACCGCGCGAATTCTAGTGCTCTATGGTGCATTGTGCAACTGTGTGTACTCGTCCAGACTCGTCCAGTAGAGGGGTGACACTTTTCATTGCTTTCGTTGAGATGAGAGCTGGCGCAGAAATTGTTGCGGCGGGAGATCGCCCAGGGCTGGATGAGGGCGCAGGGTGTTGAAGGGGTTCTCCCATGGGCGGAGCTGGCGGTTGAGCTTTTTCGTCTCCCGGGAACCGGGGGTGAGGGGATAGAACTCCTGGGTGTGGGTGCGGTGGGCACGCTCGACGGCGCGGTTGAGTTGGACCAGCGATAAAAGGTCTGGCGCGCGATCCCGAAATGGTGGCAGGGCAGAGCCACGTTCTCCGTGCTGCCCCACAAATCCATCCAGGCTAAGCGCGCCCGCGCCGCCCGGCTTAACTCCACTCCCACTCCGGCCAACCGCCCCGAGTGACACGAGTACAACCCCTTGCCAATCCCGCTAAGCTCCAGCATAATAATTACTTGTCGTATCCCACCGGGTGGTGACAGGGCGGACTAGCCCACTACCTTCTCCGGAATTGAAGTGCGCCAAAACTGCGGATTATCCTCGCAAAGAACGCGAGGCCAACGCATGGCGCACGTTTTAGGTCTCCTTCGGCGAGCTCAGGACTGGCTCTCGGCTCGCCAAGAGAGGGCGCCCGGCTGGGGTTAACAGAGATGACAGAAAGGAAACAGTTCAGTGTTGATGATTCGTCTGGCGCGCGTAGGTGCGCGCAAACAGCCTCATTATCGGGTAGTGGTGATTGAGAAGGAACGGGCGCGCAACGGGCGTCCGGTGGAGATTGTGGGGACATACAATCCCCGCACCACCCCGGCCAGCGTGGAGCTCAAGCGCGAGCGCATTGACTACTGGCGCTCCAAGGGAGCCCAGGTGTCGGACCGCGTTGGTAAGATTCTCGGCTTCGTTACGACGGCGCCGGCTGTACCCGTGTAAACCCACCCTTTCGCAAAAAACGCGAAAGAATGGGGCACCCAGGTAACTTCAAGAACGCGACGGATTTTCACGGATTTCCGCGGATCTGAAAAAAGATCTCAAGAAATATCCGTGTTGATTCGCGTAAATCCGTGGCCGCTTTTGAAGTGAACTGGCAGGCGGGCGTGGACGCCCGCCGCTACACGAAAATGCTATGAGCGAACAATCCGTCAATCCGAAGGCTTTGATTGAGCACGTTGCCAGGGTGCTGGTGAACGCGCCGGACCAGGTGATCGTTGAAGAAGTGGACGAAGACGGCGAATTGGTGATCGAGCTCGAAGTCGCGGAAGACGATATGGGCCGGGTGATTGGGAAGTCGGGCAAGATTGCGCGTGCCATGCGCAACTTGCTGCACGCTGCCGGAACCAAGCTCAACCGGCGCTGCGAGTTGGAGATTCTGGAATAGGCCAGCTCCATCAAGGCGACGACTTTATTACGCTCGCTCGCGTGGTGAAGACGCAAGGGCGGCGCGGCGAAGTTGCCGTCGAAGTGCATAGCGATGTTCCAGGGCGGCTGCATCCGGGGATGCGGGTTTTTGCGCTGGCGCGGAAAGAAGATGGCGCACGGCGCGAACTGAAAATTGAAGACGCCTGGCCACACAAGGATTGGGTGGTTCTGAAGTTTGCCGGCGTGGATTCGATTTCTGACGCTGAAGTTTTGCTCGGGAGCGAGTTGCAAGTTCCACTGAGCGAACGCGCGCCGCTGGAACCCGGGGCGGCATATGTCAGCGATTTGGTTGATTGCATGGTGTTTGATCGCGGACGCGAAATTGGCATGGTGAAAGATGTCCGATTCGGCGCTGGAGAAGCACCGCTGCTGGTGGTCGGATCAGGAAGAACTGAGTACGAGATTCCTTATGCTCAGGAATTTCTGGTGCAAGTTGATCTGGAGCATAAGCGGATTGAAATGAATTTGCCCGAGGGCTTGTTGGAAGTAAACGCGCCGCTGACGGACGAAGAGAAGCAGCAACAGGGCAAGAACAAGAGCGTTTAACCGCAAAGGACGCAAAGGAAAGCCTTCTGAGAAGCCTGAGATTTTCTTGGCGTTCTTTGCGTATACTTTGCGATCTTTGCGGTTAAAGGTTTTAGTTTCCGGGTTCAAGGGTTTGCTTTGCAGATTGACATCATCACCATCTTCCCGGATTTTTTTCGCGGGCCGCTGGATTACGGGATTATTCGCCGGGCGCGCGAAGCCGGATTGGTGAAGATTGAAATACGCGATCTGCGGGCGTTTACCCGCGATCGCCACCGCACGGTAGATGACCGCCCATTTGGCGGCGGTGAGGGGATGGTCCTCAAGCCGGAACCGCTATTTGAATGCGTGGAGTCCCTGAACTTGGCGCCGCGTGAAGAACGCCCTGCGGCAAAGCAGTGCGTCGTGCTGCTGTCGGCGCAGGGCAAGCGTTTTGATCAGAAGCTTGCATCTGAGTTAGCAGAGCTCGATAGGCTGGTGCTGATTTGCGGCCGATATGAAGGCGTGGACGAACGTGTCGGGACGTATCTCGCGGATCGCGAAATTTCGATCGGCGACTACGTTTTAAGTGGCGGGGAGCTGGGTGCGGCCGTCATTGTGGATACGGTTACGCGGTTGATTCCCGGCGCGGTCGGAAATGAAGCTTCAACGCGGCAGGAATCGTTTTTTGCTGCACCGGAAATCAGTGTTGATGACTTGCCGGACACGAGTGTCCGATCCACACGAGCTGATTCAACTTGCGGATCGGGAGGACTGCTCGACTATCCGCACTATACGCGTCCGGCGGAATTTCGCGGGATGAAAGTGCCGGAAGTGCTGGTTAACGGCAACCACGAAGAAATTCGGCGCTGGCGACGGCGGTCAGCGCTGGAAAAGACGCTGAGAAATCGTCCTGATCTTCTGGATGCAGACAACCTAAGTGACGATGACAGAGAATTGCTGACGGAGATTGAAGCTGCTAGCTCTTAACCTTCGGGCAGCTTAGTCGGTTTTGCTGGTGGCTGGAAGCTATGCGAGCGCAAGCTTATGACGTGAGTGGTTGTGCGCCGGAGTTTCTGCTTGCCCATGGAACAGCAGGTTCCTCACCCGCTGAGGCGGGTTCGGAATGACAAATAGTATGGGGGTTTGTGATTGTCCTGAGAGTTTGAAAACCCCGAAAGGACCAAGATCATGTCGAACTTAATCATCGAGAAACTTCTTTCCAAGACGAAGCGCACCGATCTTCCGGATTTTGCGCCGGGAGATACCATCCGCGTGCAAGTGAAGATCAAAGAGGGCGACAAAGAACGCTTGCAGGCATTTGAAGGCGTGGTCATCGCGCGCAGTCGCGGCCCGCAGGCCAGCTTTACAGTACGCAAGATCAGTTTCGGCCAGGGCGTGGAGCGTATTTTTCCGGAGAGTTCGCGTGTCGTTGATAAAGTTGATGTCGTGCGCTCATCCAAAGTGCGCCGCGCGAAGCTTTATTATTTGCGTTCACTCCGTGGCAAAGCTGCTCGGCTGAAAGATGTTGAGCGCGAGCACGCAACCGCCGCCACAAAATAGATCTTCCTTTTCGTGTGGAGCGGGCTTTCTCGCCCGCTCTTTAGTATTTCCGCTTGCGTGCACAACCCCTGCTAGGCCAATATCCCTACAGCGGACATAAGGGTTCGTCCCAGATGGCCTTGGCAACCGAGTCTCCTAAAAAGCAGCTTTCCCCATCCGCTCTCAAATTGCGTCTGCTCAAACGCCTGCGTTGCACGTTGAAGTACGAGAAAGTCGCGTGGAGCTCAGGCGCAAAGCTGGTGGCCGGAGTGGACGAAGTGGGCCGCGGATCGCTATTCGGTCCGGTGGTGGCGGCTGCGGTTGTGCTTGAACCCAGTTATCGGATTCGAGGATTGCGCGACTCCAAACTTCTGCTTTTGGAGCGACGCGAAGTTCTTGCGGAGCGCATTCGCGAACACGCCGTAGTGTGGGCAATTGCGGCCGTTGACGCTGCCCGCATTGATCAAATCAACATTTATCACGCATCGCGACTGGCGATGCACCAGGCAGTTGCGCAGTTGAGTCCTGCCGCTGATTATCTCTTGATTGACGCCATGCGCCTCGATTACGAGGTGCCGCAGCAAGCCATCATCCATGGAGACGCACTCTCCGCATCCATTGCCGCCGCATCGATTCTTGCCAAGGTCCATCGAGACAAGATGATCAGCGAGTGGGACCCAGTGTTCCCGGTTTACGGGCTTCGTTCCAACAAAGGCTACAGCACGCCCAAGCATCTGGCCGCATTGCGCGAGCACGGGCCGTCTCCGCTGCACAGGCAATCGTTTGCGCCGGTGTGGAATGCGCCGATTCCGCAGGAGATGCTGGCCTTTATGTTGCAGGATTCCGAGGCGGTAGTTCCTGACGTGGTGGGCGAGTGCCAAGCTCCGGCTACGGTCGCGAACTGTGACTAACCACGTTGCGGCGCCGCGCGGCGAACAAGATTCTATTAACTGAATACTTCTTTCGCTGCCACAACTGTGTTGCAGTGGATTGAAACCGTGTCTTCCACCCGCTGTGCGTATCCGCCCGCATACGTCACCATAACGGGAATGCCCTGCGCTTTCGCTACTTGAAAGACGAGCTCATCTCGCTTTTTTAACCCTTCAATGGTCAGCGCCAGGCCTCCCAGTTGGTCCTCGCGATAAGGATCAGCGCCGGCGATGTAGCAAATCAAGTTCGGCGTGAACTGGCGTAGGCCTGAGCTCAGCGCGTTGTCGAGCCATGCGAGGTAGTCGCCGTCCGTGATGCCATCGGGCAGATCGACATCAATAGAGGATGGCGGTTTCAGCGGCGGATAGTTGTTCTCCTGATGCAGCGATATAGTGAAGACGTCTCCGGCGTGAGTTCCACGCATGAGCTGATGCTTTCCTAAAACTGGCGGGGCGCTCGATGGCAAAGGTTCGCTCGCGGTGCGCACTCCGGCGAAAATTGCTGCCGTGCCATTGCCCTGATGAACATCGCAATCAACCGTCATCGCGGTGCGAATCTTGTTATCGCGCTGCATGCGGCGAATCGCGACCGCGACGTCGTGAATCATGCAGAAACCCTCTCCGTGATCGGGAAAGGCGTGATGAAAGCCGCCGCCGATATTGATCGCAACGCCATCTTTCAGGGCGTGGTCGGCGGCAAGGATCGAACCTCCGGCAGCCAGCCAGAAGGCGCGCACCAGTTCAGGGGAAAAAGGAACTTCAAGCTGCAATTCTTCGCGAGCGGACAGCGTCCCAGTCTTGAGCTTATTCACATATTGCGGCGTGTGTACGAGCAGGATGTCATGGTCCGAAGCGAGTTGTGGCGTGATGAAGTCGGAGGGACCGGCTATTCCGGACTCGGTTAGTCGCTGATGAACGCGCCGGTATTTTTCGGCGGGGAATACGTGCTGGCCAATAGGCAAATAGTAATCGTCGCTATAGATGAGCTTGAACGGGAGCATTCGCTCTTGATCATATCCAAATCGCTGTTGTTGTGAGCCTTCCCACGGTTTGCGAGAACTCTGTCGGTCGCCAATTATTACGCCCAACGCAAAATGTCCAGCCAACAGTGGAGGATGTGAGTGAATACATTGCTACAGTCGTAGCCGGGTTACAAGCTTCCGGAACCGGGGATCGTCGCGAAGGCCATCGTAGACGGGGTCCACTTTCAGGAATTGCAGGCCGTCGCAGTGTTGCTGGTAACCCAGATTCAGCTGCTCCAGTGCTTTGTCTTTCTCCCCCATATGAGCGTAGTACATTGCTTGCAGAACGGGATCGGTTTCCCGGTGAGATCTTTGCCGGAACTGCCTGTCTTCCTGCCAGTATCCTGCCAGGCCGCGCTCCCGGTAGGCAGTACGCCGAAGGGCCACTTCCGCGGGAAGGTGACTCAGTGCTTTCAAGTAAGCGGCAATTGCGTCCTCGGGCTTTCCCTTTTTTTCGTAGCACTGACCGAGCCAGTAGTACACAGCACGGGAGTCAGGGAAGAGGTCCAACGCCTGTTTTGCCTCAACAATGGCATCATCGTACTGATGGGCCAAATAGAGCGCATAAATGTGGGTCAGATTAGTCTTCTCGGAAACAGGATCAAGTTGCTGTGCTTTTCGCATCTGGGTAAGCGCCTGTTCCTGTCTGCCCATGGATACCAGGAATATGGCATAGGCAGCAAGAATGTCCGCATCGTTCGGAGCCAGTTGCAGGGCTTTACTGAATTCTTCGCCAGCCTTGGTCCAATTCCATTCGTGGAAAAAGGCGAGCTCAGCGAGTGAGGCATAGGCCTCGCCATAACCGGGATCGAGCTCCACTGCTTTCAGTGCCGCAGGTTCTACTTTTTCAAATGTCGCCTGCGGCCAGCATCGCCAATCGGCAAGATGGAAGTATGAATCAGCTATGCCGGAATATGCCGGAGCAAAACTGGGGTCCTTCGCTGCCGCTTCCTGATAGTACTTGAGGGCGGTCTCAAAACCACTGCAGCTCAGGCGGTTCCAATAGAAGGACCCTTTCAGTACGCCTCGTGCGCAGCTGGATCAACTTCATGCTTTGCGGCCAGACGTGTCTGCTCGCCGGCAGTTAGGTTGATCCCGACTTGATTCGCGATTTGTTGCGCAACCTCTCCCTGCAGTTCCAGAACATCGCGAAAGTCTCTTTCATAACTCTCCGCCCAGATGTGCTGATCTGAATGAGCGTCAATCAGCTGCGCTGTAATTCGGACGCGATCGCCGGAACGCATAATCGTGCCTTCGACAATCGCATCCACGCCGAGTTCGCGGCCGATTTCCGGCAATGGCCGCTTTGTTTCCTTATAACGCTCGACAGAAGTATGGGAAATAACCCTCAGGCCGGAGACTTTGGCCAGATCGGTAATCAATTCACCGGTCATGCCCCCGCTCGCTGAAGTATTCCTGTTCTGGATCCTGCGACAGATTGTGCAAAGGCAGCACAGCTAGAGACCGAATTTCGTGGCTCCTTCTGCTGCGAACCAGGGTCTGCCGAAACTACGCATCGCAACCACAGCTATAACCACCGCGACGACTGAGGCCGCGGGGTAATAGCGAGCCTTCGCCCGGGATGGTGAAGCGACAGCTGCGGCTGGAGACGTTTGCCTAAGTGCTGAACTTTCGTTAACTGCGGCAATAAAGCGATAGCCTCGCTTCGGCATGGTCTCCAAAAAGCGTGGGTTCTCGGCATCATCTTCTAGCTTAGCTAAAGCGTGTTGCAAAACTCCGATTCTTCAATTCGACGATTGAAAGCCGGTGATTTCGTGGCGAAAGGTTGCTCGATGGTGTTGGTTTGAGCTGCCGGCTTGACCGGCAACTCGCCGAGGTCCGATCGGTTCCGGGCGGCCCGTGGGTTTCCTGGCCGGGTGGACCCAGATGGTCTGCAGTCAGTGCACAGTCGAGGACCGAAGATTCCCGAGGCCCAGCGCAAACCGGATCGAATGCCATGCTTGTGATCACCGAGGCTGTGGGCAAATCGAACGTGGTTTCTTTACCTCGATCCAACCATGGTCCCGTGCCGATAACCTGCCACGGGTGGTTGAGGCTGATTGCCTGACTAAGGCCGAGTAACAGACACACTAATGCCCCGCAGATGATGGTTAGACGGAACCATAGTTTCATCGCGAATCTTCCTCGCGGGCACGCCGCAAATTGCGCTCCTTATTCAACTCCGCCAGTTCGCGCAAACGTTGCTGCATTTGTTGCCAAGCGGCAACCCCTTGGCGCGTGGCCTCCTCCGCTCCCTTGGGAACATAGTAGCCGGTGGTCTTCCCCTTCTCCCCACGGTAACTCACATTCAGATGCGGACCATGCTTGGGTCCACCTCCTTGGCAGTGGCAGCCCGCTCGTCCGCAGGTGCGGTAGGTTTCCGATAAGGTTCCGAAGATGGCAATCTCGGCCAGACGTGCAATCTCGCCCAGCAGCTTGCGTCGTTGAGCAGTAGCCTCAACCGACCTGGCCATGGCTCCTCCGACGCTGTTGATAGCGAGCAATGGAAAACAGATTCTTGGTAATCACACACCAACCCATGTAGCGCTGAAATCCAGGCTCTCCTTTGTAGGTGGCTCGCCACATCGAAAAGGGATGCTTCAAGGTGCTGATGGTGGCTTCACATCCCGCCCGCCAACGCAGCGTGCGCCGGAACCAGCGCTGCTTTTGCTGCTGGGCCCGCTGGACCGATAGCCGTCCGCGCCCCGGTAGCGCCACCTTCTTCACTCCCAGGGCTTGTGCCTCCCGCTCGTTTTGAGCGGAGAAAAAACCTCGGTCGCCGGTGGCCATCTCCGGCGCTCGCCCGAAGCCCGCTTGATGTTGTTGGAGGGCCGGCATCCAGGCCGTGGTATCGTCCGGGTTGCCGGCGAGAACTTGGTAACCGCTCACGATGCCGTTTTCTACCTCGTCAATGCGCACCAGCCTACCAAACTCGTTCGGCTTATGCGCTTTCCCTTTGCGAATGACTTCGGTGTGGGGCTCGAACAGACTCAACACTTTGCCCTCCACGTGGCAGTTTCCGCCCCACACCCGCTCCTTGGTTTGCATCATCACCTTCTCGACTAACGGGAGAAAGTGCCGCAGCTGGCCGATCTGTGTTTCCACCTGGAGCCGTTTGCCCACCACCTTCAGTCGTCCCTTGGCCCATCGTTGCAGCACCTCGCTGGCCTGGCGCACCAACGCCCCGGGTTAGCCCCAACAACTTCTGATAACTGCCCCGCATCCGCTCCTGATTGGCCTCCGTCAGGGACTTGGCGGCTCGGCTGATTTCCAACAGACGGTGTTTCACAGCACGCCCGTGATCGACCACGGCTAGGGCTCCGTTCGTACACTCGGCGGCGATTCGCTGCAGACTGCGGCTGAGCACGCGCATGCCGTCGCCCAAAAGTGAGCTGTCGGTGGGATAGTGCACGTTGCTTTCTACGACAGTCGTGTCGGTGCGTAACTTATCCCCCCCGGGCCACGCCTTGCTCGCAGGCCAGGCCCATCACCCGCTGATGAATGGTTTCGGTGCTCGCTGGACTCAGCAGGGCAAAGGTACGGCTGAAGGTAGTGAAATCCGGTGTAGCCTCGGCATCGAAGTGGGTGAAGCGGCGGTACACGAGGTTGCTGCGAAGCTCCCGTTCCAGATCGCGGAAACTCCAGCCTTTCAGGTGCTTCATGACACAGCAGCGCAGCACACGATCGGGGGCCATGCCGGTCCGCCCGGTGCGCGTCGAAAAGGGGCGACGTGCCGCCAAACATTGCCGGACCAACTCGACCAGAGTAGGGTCGTCCAAGAGCTGATCGACGGGATCGAGCAAATCGTCTTTGAGCAGGGCGGCTTGCTGGGCCAAGGGGGCGTAGAAGATCCAGGCTTGGTGGGAGGTGGAGGCGATCATGACGTACTCGAGTAATCGTACTCTGTCAAGAAACAACGAGTAGAAGCCCGCACTTTTCTTGAGGAGATCTGCGAAGAGATCAGCGGAACTGCAGATCTGCCACGCCTCGGCGTCAGCGA